>ERZ779896.3062-NODE-3062-length-10606-cov-3.801346_pt1 | contig 10606 bp, 8 predicted proteins | sample MGYA00511067_ERZ779896 | MGnify/ENA primary metagenome ERZ779896 (study PRJEB29588, sample SAMEA2161597) | human gut metagenome | biome: human gut; feature: human-associated habitat; material: faeces | place: Denmark | collected 2008/2010 ...
ATTGGTATATTAAATCTATTATTTTTACTGCGAAAGTAGGTATAAATATTCTCTTTAAAGATATTTTCTTCACAGTAGGATATTTCTTCTTTAGTTCCTGATAGAGTGTCCTCTATAAAAGTATTTTTAAGATTTAATTTTATAATTCTCTCTGAATTTGGAGTTGTAATAATTAAACTTTGATACTCTGCTCCTACGGTATGACCATCATAATTATTTATATTAGTATTAACTTTTAACATGAGAGCATTATCCTTATATACTTCCATTTTAGTTAGTACATAATATGGATATGACGTTCTCTCAAGAGTATAATAGATGGTATATTTATCTATTATTTCACTACATATTTTTAAACTTTTAGTATCTAGTATAGTTTCCATATTTTCCTCCGGTAAGTAGTATAATACCATATTATTTTATATTTATCAATTACCAAATATAAGTGTTACAATAACTACTGATAAAATTATACTTATTAAATCTGAAAGTAGACCTACTATTAGAGAATATTTTATTTTTTTTACTCCTATACTAGCAAAATATAAACTTATTATATATATGGTTGTATCGGTACTACCTTGCATTACTGAGGCTACTCTTCCTATAAATGAATCAGGTCCATAGTTATTTAATATTTCACTTAACATACTTAGAGAAGCACTACCAGATATTGGTCTTAATATAGCTAAAGATAATACCTCTACTGGAAAAGATATCTTATTAAATAAAGGTTTTAATGTATTAGATAAATCTAAAATAAAACCACTATTAGTAAGTAAATTAATGGCTATTATCATAGCAAATATGGTAGGAAATAAGTTAATACTACTCTTTAATCCTTCTTTTACTCCTAGTAAGAAAGTATCAAATATATCTACTTTTTTATATAGACCATAAATTAGTATTATGATAACTATTATTGGTATTAAATAATTAAACATAATGTCTTCTCCAAATAAAATAGAATAATCTATCTATTAATAAACCAATCATAGTAGATAAAAAAGTAGTAATGATACAGGCTGTCATTATTTCAGTAGGATTACTTGATCCTGAGGCTATTCTAAGTGATATCACAGTAGTAGGAATTATCGTTACTGAAGAAGTATTAATTACTAAAAATGTTATCATACTACGTGAAGCAACATCACTATTATTATTTAATTCTTTTAATCTAGTCATAGCCTTTATACCAAAGGGAGTAGCAGCATTACCTAGTCCAAGCATATTCATAACTATATTTGATGATATATATGCAATAGCGGGATCACCCTTAGGTATCTCAGGAAATATCACTCTAATAAATTTAGATAATTTATTAGATATGATAGTAAGGAGTCCTGAAGAGTCCGCTATTTTCATAGTACCAAGCCACAAACACATAAGAGGTACTAAATTAATAATTATATCTATTCCTTTAGTACCTGATGTTATTAAATTATTAGTAAGATTATTGTCTCCTTTTATAATGCTAATTATTACTCCTAGTAATATAAATACTCCCCATATATAGTTAATCATTAAACCACTTCTTTATCTTAGTAAAGATACTTTCTTTCTTATATTTAGCATTATTCTTTATTATATAGATATCTTCTTCATAAAGAAGAGTATCTCCTAGTAGAATTCTATTCTTACCTATCTTTTCATAGCTATGGTAATCTTTCTTCTTTTCTAAAACTATATGACTAGTAAGAGATTTTGTCTCACTCTTTAATAGGGGTATATATAAATCATTCTTTATATAGAAGGTACTATCTTTATAATAAGTATCTCCATATACTTTAAATTTATTTTTATTTAATACTTTATAGGGATAATATTTGTCTTTAGCATAATTATATAACTCTATATGAGTATTCCAATCATCAGAGTCTCTTATTGTTACAACAATTAATTTCATATTATCAATATCTGCTGTACTAACTAGTGTTCTACCTGACTCTTCAGTATAACCTGTTTTACCTCCGGTTATATAGTCATATCTAAGTAATTTATTCTTATTATTCCAGACATAAGTCTTCTTATTAGTAGTTACCTTATATTTCTTAGTACCAACTATTTCTCTATAGGCATCATTTTTCATCGCATATCTAGTAAGAAGAGCCATGTCATAGACTGAAGAATAGTTACCATGAGGTGTAGGAAGTCCGCTGGGATTATAAAAGATAGTATTCTTCATACCTAGTTCTTTGGCCTTGTTATTCATTAAATTTACAAACTCTTCATCGCTACCACTGACATAGTTTGCAATCATTGCCGCGGCATCATTACCGCTACGAAGCATTAATCCATATACTAAATCTTTTAATTTTATTTCTTCCCCCACTTCTATATAAATACCAGAGCCATAGGCCTTTAAAACAGATTCATCTACAGTTACTATATCATCTAGTTTACCACTTTCTATTGCTATAGTAGCAGTCATTATCTTAGTAATTGAGGCTATTAATCTTTTACTATGCATATCTTTAGATAATAATACTCTTCCTGTAGTTTCATCCATTAATATATAGGAAGATGCGCTACTAGTACTTGCCTTTACTCTAGGAATTAATAACATAAATAAACAACATAATACTACAAATATTTTTTTCATATACTCACCTATAAAATAGTATGAAAAAAGGACTTTGTTTAGTCCTTTTAATTGGTAAAGTTATTGATCATTGTGCCGTTTAATGTCAAATAAATTGTTTTTTGATTTATAAACTAAGACAAGGAAGACAATAAGGCTTCCTTGTTCCTCTTAAGACCTTAGGCTTAAGAGGCATTATTTAATTCTTTTACTTTAATATTATTATCAATAGATTTAACTATATCTCTATATTTAGTATATACTTCTTTATAATTAGATAAATAATTAGAATCAATCATAGAAAAAGGTATTACCTTAAAATCAGTATAATTACTAGTATAATAAGTATATAATAGTTCACTCTCTAAATTATTAATAGATATCTTACTAGTAGTACTATCCTTCTCTATATCTAAACTAACCATAAGTCCTACTCTATTAGCAGTATTAACAACTTCGTGAGCAGATATAAAATTACCCAGAGAATATATAACTAAAGTATTATTAATATAAGTAATAGGTTGTATTACATGAGGATGTGTACCAATAATAATATCTACTCCATTATCACTTAAAAATTTAGCCATATCTTCCTGATATTTATTTGGAGTAAATTCATATTCAGTACCCCAATGCATAGCCACAATTAAAACATCTACTTTATCTCTTGCTCTATTTATGTCTTCTTTTACTATATTTTTATATTCTTGATATTTAGTATCAGTATCAGGATTATTACCAGTACAAGGCCATACATTAACTAGGTATTCCTTACCACTGGGAACCTTAATACCATTAGTACCATAAGTATAATTAAGCATTGTATAAGTAATACCGTTAGCTTCTTCTACATGTACTTCATTTCTCTCTTCAGTACTAGAGTATGATCCTACCGCTAGAACATTAGATTTATTATTCCAATAATTTCTTGAACTAAGTACTGCCTTTTCACCTCTATCAAGAGTATGATTAGTGGCTAAACTTACTAAATTAAATCCAGCATCAATCATATCATTTCCTACTTCGTATGGTGAATTAAAAGCAGGATAACTACTTACGCCAATATCACTTCCACCAAGTATTGTTTCTTGGTTGTAATAGCCAATATCATAATTACTAACTATCTTTTTGATATTTTCATACATAGGTTTAAAATCATAACCATTATAATTAGCATTCTTTCTTGCTTCTTTATATATCTTATCATGAATAAGATTATCTCCAACCATAATAAGAGATATCTTATCATTTTCTTTTACTTCTTCTTTAATATCTTCTTTAACATTATTATTCTTATTACCAAATTTATATATAATAATACCACTAAGTAAAATTATTAAGGCTATGATAAATATAAATCTTAATAATTTCTTTTTATTTATTCTTCTTTTTCTACTCATATAACCTCGCATTCCTACTGAAAGATTTTTCTATATTTTGTAAAATCTTTCAGTACGTTTTATTTTTTAAAAGGAAGACATAGTCTTCCTAATATATTATTTACTATTCATATGCTGGAACCACATACATATTGCTATCATACTTTTGTATAACCGTCTTATAAGTTTCATAAGTTTTCATATAACTTGGTAAATAATCTTTAATCTTTTCATTAGAGAATGGTACTACTTTAAAGTTTCTCCAATTCTTATAATAAGTATAAATAAGTTCAGTACTAACATCACTAATTTTAATGGTTTTATCATTACCTTTAATAGTTTTAGTAATCTTAAAACCAGTCATAGCACCAACCATACATTTATAATTAGTACAAGTATCTTGATTTTGGTATTGAGCGGATATTAAGTTACCTAAAGAATATATAACTAAGGTATCATTGATATAAGTAACTGGCTGAATAACATGCGGATGTGTACCAATTATTACATCTACGCCATTATCACTTAAGAACTGAGCCATATCTTTTTCATATCGTGTAGGTTCATGAGTATATTCAACACCCCAGTGCATAGCCACGATTAGAACATCTACTTTATCTCTTACTCTATCTATATCCTCTTTTACTGTATTTTTATATTCTTGATACTTAGTATCAACATCAGGATTATTAATATTATCAGTATCTGTAGGCCATACATTAACTAAGTATTCTTTACCGCTGGGAACTCTAATACCATTAGTACCATAAGTATAATTAAGCATAGTATAAGTAATACCATTAGCTTCTTCTACATGTACTTCATTTCTCTCTTCAGTACTAGAGTATGATCCTACCGCTAGAACATTGGATTTACTATTCCAATAATTTCTTGAATTAAGTACTGCTTTTTCACCACTATCAAGAGTATGATTAGTGGCTAAACTTACTAAATTAAATCCTGCATCTATCATTGCATCTCCTACTTCATATGGAGAATTAAATACTGGATAACTTTTTAATCCTAGTTCTGTTCCTCCTAGTATTGTTTCTTGATTATAATATTTTATGTCATAATTACTAACAATTGGTTTGATTAGTTCATACATTGGTTTAAAATCATAACCACTATAATTAGCATTCTTATTAGCATCTTGATATAAACTAGAATGAATTAAATTATCTCCTGCTGTTATAACACTTGCAGTATATACTTTTTCTTTTTCTTCTTCACTAGGTTTATTAATAGGCTTATCATTATTACTCTTAAGTAAATATCTAATACCAAAATAAGTACCAAGAGCTAGTCCTATACCAAGTACAATGACAAGAATTAATCTACCTACTTTTAACCTTCTTTTTACCCTTCTTTTCTTCATTACCATAAAACTCCTTTATTACCTTAGTATCTTTAAAGAATACCACTTCACCAGTCATTGTATTAACATTTAACAACTTAGCATTAAAAGTATCCCCTATAAATATTTTTTCCCCCTTATCACTATATATCGAGCAGCCATCTTTATTAACATGGTAATAATTTCTATTAAAGAATACTTTACCATATACCATTTTATCAGGATATAACACTAATAAATAATTATCATAAATACCTGCGACCATAACATCAAAGTATTGTTTTTCATATTGTTTCATAAATTCAGCTTTTCTAATATCATCTAATTTTCTCTCAGCTTTAATAGCTCTAAGTTCTGAAGAGGTAGCTATCTTAGCTATAAGAGGAGTTATTTTCTCCCACTTTCTTCTAGTATAATCTACACCTTTAGTAATAGCATCATTTAATATTCTTTGATTAATAGTATCCGCTATTCTTCTAATTGGAGAAGTACCCGTAGAATAAGCACCCATTCCTAAAGCAAAATGTCCAACATTACATGATGAATATTTAGCCTTAGACTGTCCCATAATAGCCATCTTATCATATATAACTTTCTCTTTGGCATCTTTATATACTTCCTGTACCTGTCTAATATCTTCAGCGGTAAAATCTTTCTTCTTATTGATATTAATCTTATATCCTTTTTTCTTAAGCAAATTAATCCAAGTACATATCTTTTCATCATTAGGTTTGTCATGAAATCTAGATATAAATGGTAAATTATTCTTCATAAAATAATCAGTCATACACATATTATGAAGTAACATTAAAAATTCTATTAACTCTTCAGCCTTACCTTGATGTCTTTCTTTAATATCAATAATATTATTATTTTCAAAGAAGAACTTAACTTCATCAGAAGTAAACTCTAAGAAGCCTTCATTAAGCATCTTTCTCTTTACTTTCATCGCAGAATCATATAAATCATCTAACATATCTATATAATCTTCATAACCTTCAAGTATAATATTATCCTCTAGATACTTATTAACTTCTCCATAAGTCATTCTCTTTCTATTATTGATTACTGCTTCATTAAATTTATAGTTAAGTACCCTGCCAGAATTATCTATTTTAATACTTGCAGATACTGCATATCTATCTTCTCCAGGTACTAATGAGCAAATACCATTAGATAGATTTTCATGCATCATAGGACTAGCACATCCTGGAAAGTATACTGAAATGCCTCTTGCTAAAGTTTCATCCCACATAGCACTTCTATCTTTAATATATCTATTAGGATCAGCAATTTGAACATATATAGTATTATTGTGATAACTAACAGCATCATCAAAGTCTTTAGTATCATCGCCATCAATAGTAACTGAAGTTATACCTCTTTGATCTTTCAAACCATTTCTTTTAGCTTCATTAATTTCGTCTTCACTCAAAGACATTTCAATTTTACTAACTTCCTCAAGATATTTATCACTAAAACTAATAGGAAATCCATTTAAAGCAAGTACTTCCTTTTCTACTGCTCCTGGATCGTCTTTATGTCCTATCACCTCTTTAATAGTATTATATTCGCCACTTATTAGTAATCTTGTTCCAAGCGGATATATTTCTTTTAAAAATATATCTAACTTGCCATCACATCTTGCGACATAATTTTTACCATCTTTTACTACTTCTGCTACATAGTCATAATACTTCCTATCAATTATCTTAACTACTTTAGCCATACCTCTTTGATTATAAGGCTCTACTAGTACTGTGTCATTATGAGCTAGTTTTCCTTTATCTTTATAGACAACATCATACTCAGTGCCATTATCAAGTACTACAATTGCACCTTTTCTACTAGTGATTTTAATGGTACCTTTCTTTAAACTGGTATTAGAAACAAGTATATATTTATCATTATTATTCTTATATACTATTCCTTCTTTTCCTAGTAATCTCAAAGTATTATGTACTTCTTCCTTATCTTCACCCAAGATACCCGCTATCTCTTTAACCCCTAAATTATTATTCTTCTTGATACTTAAAAGTTCTATTATTTTACTTTCCATTTTCTACTCCTTTTACTTTTTAGTATCATTTTTCTTATTCTTTTTATTTTTTACCTCTTCATATATTTCAAAGTCAATAGTACTCTTATCTTTATCAGCACTAACAACTTTTACTACCACTTTATCACCAAAAGCATATTTTCTCTTACTTCTTTTGCCTAATAATGCCATCAAATCAGGATTATATATAAAGTAATCACCCTTAATATCCTCTACTCTTACTAATCCTTCAACTGTGTTATCAAGTTCCACAAAGAAGCCAAACTCTTGTACACCACTTATTATGCCTTCATATACTTCACCAATATGATCCATCATATATTCAGCTTTCTTCATCTTATCTACATCTCTTTCACAGTTCTGAGCTTCCTGCTCTCTAATGCTTAAATGTTCAGTAGCTACTGGCAAATATTCTTTATTCTTATTTATTATATCTTCACTATAATTATAGTTATATTCTCTAATTAATCTATGAAGTATTAAGTCAGGATATCTTCTTATTGGAGAAGTAAAGTGACTATAGCACTTACTTCCAAGTCCAAAGTGTCCTATATTAACATCCGAGTAGATAGCCTTAGCTTGACTACGAATAGCCATATCATGTAATACTTTAACTTCTGGTACATTCTCTAAACTATTTAATATTTTCTGCAAATCTTTAGGAGTCTCTATCTTACTTTTACCTACTGGAGTATATCCATGTAAACTTAGAAACTTAATAAACTCTTCTATTCTCTTTTCATTAGGTTTATCATGTACTCTATATATACCAGGTAAATTCTTATAAAAGATTGAACCTGCGACTGTCTCATTTGCCACAATCATAAAGTTTTCTATTAACTGTTCACCAGTTCTTTGCTCTCTAGCCTTAATATCTATAGGATGACAAGCATCATCTACAATGATCTTAGCCTCATCAGATTCAAATTCAATATAACCTCTATTAATCATTTTCTTTCTAAGTATTTTAGATAGTTCTTCCATTACTATTAAAGTATCAGCAAATTTTTCATATCCATCAGGAATAATATTATCTTCAAGAATAAGATTAACATTATCATACGTCATTTTCTTTCTGCTTCTTATTATTGAAGGAGTAATCTCATACTTAGTAACATTACCTTTACTATCAATATGCATAATACAGCTCATAGCGAATCTATCTTCATTTTCGTTAAGTGAACATATACCATTAGATAATTTGTGAGGTAACATTGGAAGTACTCTATCCACTAGATATACTGAAGTACCTCTAAAATATGCTTCTTCATCTATCTTAGTACCTTCTTTTACATAATAGGAAACATCGGCAATATGAACACCAAGTATATATTCATTATCACTAATTTTTTCTATAGATACAGCATCATCTATATCTTTAGTATCTGCTCCATCAATAGTAAATATTATTTCATCTCTTAAGTCTCTTCTACCACTAGTTAAACCTTCATTTATATCATTACTACTTAAAAACTGTGGTATACTCTCTAACTCATCTATTACTTCTTTAGGAAACTCAGGATTAAAATTATATTCATAGACAAAAGATAAAATATCTACACCAACGTCATTTTTATGACCTATAATCTTAGTAATTTTACCTACTCTATTACCTTCTTTTAAAGGTTCTACAACTACCTTATGGCCTTCGACAGCACCATTTAAATAATCTCTTGGTATATATATATTCTTACCTTTCTTATCGGGTTTAACAAAATAATCACCATCTATTAAGATAACTTCTCCTACTAAAGGATCATAGTTTCTTTTAATTACTCTAATAATTTTACCTTCAGGTTTTAATGGATCTTTATTTAAATATTCAAATAATACTGTATCACCATCTTGAGCTCCATTTATATTTTTTTCATTGACATAGACATCTTTTACATCTTTATCAATTTCAATAAAACCAAAGCCTTTATCATTTAAATTTAAATCCCCTTTTACTAAATGACTATTTTCTAATAATAAATACTTATTCTTTCTCTCACTATAGTATAAAATACCCTCACTAACTAATTCATCTAGAGTATTTTCTAATCTTTGATATTCCTCTATAGTATTTAAAAGTAATTTATCATTAATTTCCATAATTGTAAGAGAAGTATTTTCATTTAGTAGTTCTATTATTCTTTCTTTCATAATTCCTCCCTATTACACAAAATAGACTTAATTACTTAAGTCTATTTCTATTTTAACTATATTGATATTATTAAACATAATATAAAGAAAGAAAACCCAAGTACATAAGTAAGTCTAGTTATAAATAGTTCAAATCCTCTCTCTTTCCTATTAGCAAACAAATCTGAATTTCCCCCTTGAATTATTTGAGAGGCAGATTCTGCTTTACCACTTTGTAATAATACTATTGCTATTAATAAAACAGCTATAATAACCGCAGCTATTGTCATTTATATCAATCCTTTCTCACAAGATATATTATAGCAAATATCTATATCTTTGTAAATAATTATTTTTTATTTTTCACTTAGATATTTTACCATTATATCATCAAGTTTTACCTTAGATATTGGCATCTTTATATATTCAGTATCACTATCTTTGTAATCTTCAAGTGTTACCATTATAATTTGCAGTTTATATCCCGCTATTAGGGATAACTTAGTCATTGTTCTTTTTCTTTCTTCACTGGTAGTAATATTATAGTTTTCAATACCTGATATAGTATTAGATAAAAATACTATATCAAATGTTTTATCACTTCTAAGTAATTCTGTAAGTTCCTCTATACTACTTGAAGTACTAATATCAACATTATAATTTACAAGTAACTCTGTAAACTTATTTATATCTAAATGATTATCTAAAGCTATTAATATCTTTTTACCGCTATAATTATTATACTTGATAACTTCTTCCTCTACTGCTTCGTTATTATCTTTAATTTTTTGGAATAAAGCAAAATTAAATATTAATGAAGAGTTATCTTTCTTAACTTCATAAGTACCTTTTTGAAGTTCTACTAATCTATTATATAATTCATACTCCCAAGCATTAGTTTCTATTATACATTTATTATCTCTCTCTATAAAATCTAACTTAGTATTTTTATAATTTACTATTATGCTAAACATAAGTTTACAATTATTTCTTACAGATATCTTAGATATATTAATAGTTAAATCATATCTATTAAAATAATTATTAATAAACTCTACTAAGTAAGTAAATGTTTGTTTAATATTATCATCATCACCATATAATAC
>ERZ779896.3068-NODE-3068-length-10579-cov-2.641391_pt1 | contig 10579 bp, 9 predicted proteins | sample MGYA00511067_ERZ779896 | MGnify/ENA primary metagenome ERZ779896 (study PRJEB29588, sample SAMEA2161597) | human gut metagenome | biome: human gut; feature: human-associated habitat; material: faeces | place: Denmark | collected 2008/2010 ...
TTGTTTCACAAATTGATATTTACTAAAAACTATTCGGATATTTATATCCATGTTAAAACGGTTATTGATTATAATATGAAAGGCTATTCCTTAATGACCGTTTTAATAAAATCGCTTTATTCACTGACACAAAGTAAAGACAGTATTGCTGTTATGCTTGCAGTAGCAGTTGTGCTTACCGTTTTTGCAGTCAACTATTTGATGTATGTGTTGTTTAAGCTTTACGGCAAAGAAAAGTGGTTTTCTTTTTGGAGGTTTTTGCCAATATCGGCAACTACTGTGTTTATCAGTTCAATTTATGTTGTTAAGTATTATGAACACTATTACTGTGATTTTGTTACTTCAACACAGCCTTGGCACAATACGACATATATTTTAATGCGACTTTTTGCTGTAATGGCTGTTGCAATGTATTTTTTGATTGAATCAACATATCTTAAAAAAATCAATTTTGGTTACGCCGTGGTTTTTACGGTTTCACTTTTATTTGCAAACAGCGTCAAGCCGAATTTTATTATTTCGTTTGCGCCGATTATGCTTTTGTTTATGATAATTGACTTTATAAAGCAAAAGGGTAAATGCTTGAAAAATTCGATTGCTTTTGGCATATGTGTTTTGATTTCACTTACTGTTTTATTTTATCAATACAAAATTTTGTATGCTGCAGATGATGACAGCCAAATAATTTTCAGCCTTGATTTATTAAGGCAGTTTTTCAAAACATCACTTTTAGCATTGCTTTGTGATTTGGCTTTTCCGTTGTTTTCAACATTTTTGCTGTTGTTTAAAGACAGAAGCAAATCCGAAAAAAGCATTTTGACAAAAGTATGGTTGATGTATATTTTGAGCTTTTTCACTTTTCTTGTACTTAAAGAAACAGGTATGCGCGAAAATGACGGAAATTTTGCTTGGGGTATGTACTTCTTCAGCTTTTTGCTTAATATCGTTTGTTTAACTCAGTGGATTTCTAATTATAAAAGCAGCAAAAGCGAAGAACGATTTGTTTATTTGATAGGAATTTTAGCTTACGTGGCTTCTGTTGTAAGTGGCTTTTCTTATTTTGTTATATTAAATACAACAAAAACATTTTATGTAATTTAAAATATATCTTTAAAAATGAGGAATATTATGAAAAAATTAGTCATCATCGGTGCAAATGATTTTCAAAATCAGTTAATACTAAAAGCAAAGAGTTTAGGTTATGAAACCCATGTTTTTGCTTGGGAAGAAGGAGCAGTTGGAAAAAGTACAGCTGATTACTTTTATCCTATCAGTATTGTGGAGAAAGAAGAAATATTGGATAAATGCAAGCAGATTAAACCTGACGGTGTTTGCTCAATAGCTTCCGATTTAGCTTCAATCACAGTGAACTATGTTGCTGAAAATCTTGGCTTGCCGTGCAACAAGATGAAATATTCTGCTATTCAGACAAACAAATATAAAATGCGTGAAGCATTTATGGCGGCAGGACTGCCTTGCCCCAAATTTGTTTTGGCAGATGAAAACTTTGACGAGTCGCAGGTTAAAGATTTTAAATTTCCTATAATTGTTAAACCTACTGACAGGTCGGGCAGCAGAAACATTATGAAGCTTGAGAGTACTGACGGTTTACTTAAAGCAATAAAAGAGGCCTGTGAGACATCATTTGAAAAAAAGGCTATTGTTGAAGAATACCTTGAGGGTAACGAATACAGTATGGAAACTATTTCGTCAAACGGTGTTCATCATTTCCTTGCAACAACAAAAAAATATACAACCGGTGCTCCTCATTTTATTGAAACGGCTCACAAGCAACCGAGCGACCTTTCGCCTGAGATTGAAAAAAAGGCTATTGATGTTATTATGAAAGCACTTGATGCTCTTCATATTGAAAACAGCGCAGGTCACAGTGAATTTAAGGTCGATTCAAATGGAAATATCCATATAATTGAAATCGGCGCAAGAATGGGCGGAGACTGTATAGGTTCTGATTTGGTCTATCTTTCAACAGGTAATGATTTTATAAAAATGGTTATTGATGTTGCGTGTGCAAACGAATTGGAATTTGCTGAAAATCCGACTCATAAGGAAGTTCAAATTCACTTTATGTTTACTCAAGAGGATTTGGACAAGCTTGAAGAGATTAAAAAGAATAATCCTGAATGTTTGTATCGTGTGAGCGATATAGAATATGAAAATATCGGCAATGTTAAAGACAGCGGCACAAGATTAGGATACTATATTACAGTTTAACTAAGGAGCTAAAAAATGGATTTATCAATAATTATTCCTTGCTATTGTTCAGGCGATAACATAAAAAAAGTAGTAAACGATATTGACGCAACAATGAATAAAACGGATATGACCTATGAAATTATTATGGTCAATGACGGATCGCCGGACAATACATTTGAAATAATCGAAGAGATTGCAAAGAAAAGAGAAAACACATACGCTGTTGACCTTGCAAGAAACAGCGGACAGCATGCGGCTATAATGGCGGGCTTTAATTATGCCAAGGGCGAAGTGATTGCAACCTGTGAGGATGACGGTCAAACAGAAGTTAGCATAATTCCGCAGCTTATAGAAAAGCTTAATGAGGGCTACGATGTAGCAGCTCCTCGCTATGTTGACCGTGGTAAGCGTTCTTTGTATCGTGAATTCGGTACAAAGTGTGCAACCGCTATGGCTAATTGGATGATTCCGCGCCCTAAGGGAGTGCTTGTACCTATTTTTTTCGCAGCAAAGAAGTTTGTTGTAAAAGAAATTATAAAGTATAATCAGCCGTATCCGTATATTGAAGGTCTTGTGTTAAGAAGCACATTCAATATTGCGTTGATTGATTCTAAGCAAAATGAAAGGCTTGAGGGTAAGAGCGGCTATACATTCAAAAAAATGTTGAACCTTTGGTTAAACGGTTTTACTTCCTTTTCAATCAAGCCACTCAGAGTTTCAATTGTATTCGGTTTGATTGCTGCATTTATCGGTGTGGTTGTCGGTATTTATGTTGTAATTCATAAGCTTGTTCATCCGGAAGTTTTGGTTGGTTGGAGTTCAACTATTGCAGTTATAATGTTTATGTTTGGCATTGCTTTTGTAATACTCGGAATGATAGGCGAATATGTCGGAAGAATTTATTTGTGTATCAATAAGACACCGCAGTTTGTTGTAAGGCAGGTATCTTGTAAGAACGGAAGAAAACCTGATGAAGTTGAAAAATAATCATCTTAATATTGGGAGAAAATTATGAGCGAAGAAATTAAGATTATTGAATTAAAAGAGCTTGATAATGCACTTGATTTACTTATGGACTTTAATCGTGAAATCAAGATTTATAAAACCGAAGAAGAAATGAAGCAAACGAGTGAAAAATTTTTGAAGCTTGGCAATCCTATCGGCATTGTTCAAGAAGGAAAATTGATTGCTTATTTTAATCTTTACTGCAACAATTATGAAACGCTTGAAGCTTATTTCGGCAATCTTTATGTTCTAAAAGAGTACAGAAAACAGGGCTTGGCTAAAAAGCTTGTTTACTATTCTTTTGATTTTGCAAAGGAAAAGGGATTTAAAAAGGTTATGCTCAATGTTGCCAAGGATAATGTTCCTGCAATTAAGCTTTATGAAGGTTGCGGTTTTGAATATACCGGCGAAAGCAAAATAATGGGTGACGAAGACACGCATATAATGTGCAAAATTATTTAATGATGTTTTGATTAACATATAAATAAGGAGAAAGATATGGAAAGAAAAAAGTTATTGATATTAGGGGGAAGCTTTTATTTACTTCCTTTGATTGAAAAAGCGCACGAACTTGGCGTTTATGTTATTACTGCCGATTATCTTCCTGACAATGCAGCTCATAAATATGCCGATGAATATCACAATGTCAGCGTTATTGACAAAGAGGCTGTTTTAAATCTTGCAAAGGAATTAAAAATTGACGGCGTTACTGCTTTTGTAAATGATATTGCAGCTACAACGGCGGCTTATGTGGCAGAAAAGCTCGGCTTGAATTTCCAATGCCCGTATGAATCGGCAGTTATTTTGCAGGATAAGGGCAAATTCAGAAAATTTCTTTCCGATAATGGTTTCAATTCTCCTCATTCAAAAAGATATGACGATGTTAATGCTCCGATGAATGACATTGATTACTTTGATTGGCCTGTAATTGTTAAGCCTACCGATTCCTGCGGCAGTCGCGGAGTAACAAAGGTTGAAAAGCCTGAGGATTTGCCGAGTGCCATTAAAGAAGCAGTTGACAATTGCAGAAACGGAGCTTTTATTATCGAAGATTTCATTTCGTTTAAAGGTTGCCATTCGAGTGCGGATTCGTTTACAATCGACGGTAAGCTGGTGTTTAATGTTTTTTCAGACCAATTGTTTGATGTTAATTCCGAAAATCCATATGCGCCGACACAGATTATTTGGCCGTCTACAATGGAAAAGAAATATCAAGACGAATTGACAAGTGAACTTCAAAGATTGATGACTCTTCTTCATATGAAGCACGGTATTTATAATATCGAAACTTGTGTAGGCTCAAACGGAAAACCTTATATAATGGAGGTTTCTCCTCGCGGCGGCGGTTGCAGAATAGCTCAAATTCAAAAGCTGGCATATGGAATTGATTTGATTGAAAATGAAATTCGACAGGCTGTTGATATGCCGATTAACCCGATTGATAAGGTTGAGTGTGACGGTGTTTGGTGTGAGATTGTTCTTCACGCAAACGAAGGCCAATACGGAACTTTCGTAAGATATGAAATTGATGAAAAAATCAAAAACAAATATGTTAAAATGATTGATTTTCAAAAAAAGCCGGGTGATAAAATCGAACCGTTTTCAGGTGCAGGTTTATCTTTTGGCAATATGTTTGTAAGATGTGATGACAGGCAGACGCTCAATAAACTTTTGGCTGATATGCCGAATTGGTTTAAGATTATTACCGAATAATTTTGAGATAATGCCAAATCACAATGATTGAGAGGTTTGAAAAATGATTTTATTTAATGAGCCGCCGTATTTAGGCAAGGAAGACAGTTATATTGTTGATGCGATAAAGAACGAAAAGCACATCAGCGGCAGCGGCAAATATTCTAAGCTTTGCCACGAATTTTTGCAAAATCTTACGGGAAGTCCTAAAGTTCTTCTTACAACTTCGGGAACCGATGCACTTGAAATGGCTGCAATTCTTTGCGATATTAAAGAGGGGGATGAAGTAATCGTTCCTTCTTATACCTTCGTTTCATCTGCTATGGCGTTTGTTATGCGCGGTGCAAAGATTGTATTTGTCGATGTAAGACCGGATACAATGAATATTGATGAAACAAAAATCGAAGCTGCAATTACGGATAAAACAAAGGTAATTGTTCCTGTTCACTATGCCGGCGTGGCTTGTGAAATGGATACTATTATGGAAATTGCAAGAAAGCATAATTTGCTTGTTGTTGAGGATGCCGCTCAAGGTGTCACTTCAACATATAAGGGCAGACAGCTCGGCTCAATCGGTGATATTGGCTGCTACTCTTTCCACGAAACAAAGAATTACAGTATGGGTGAGGGTGGCGCAGTTCTCGTTAACAATCCTAAATTTATTGACAGAGCTGATATAATCAGAGATAAGGGAACAAACCGTTCACAATTTATTTTGGGTAATGTTGATAAATATACTTGGGTTGATATTGGTTCTTCTTTCCTTCCGAGTGATATGAATGCCGCTTACCTTTATGCTCAGCTTGAGGATTACAAAACAATTTATGATAAGCGTATGCACATTTGGAATACATACAATGAAGCATTCAAGCCTCTTGAAGAAGCAGGAAAGCTTGAACTTACCCAAATTCCTAAAGAATGTGTTCATAATGCTCATATGTATTATATTAAGCTTGATGATTATGAGCAAAGAAGCAAGATGATGAAGCATCTTAAAGAAAATGGCATTGCTTCTGTTTTCCACTATATTCCGCTTCACTCTTCTCCGGCAGGTGAAAAGTACGGCGTGTTTAGCGGTAAAGACGAGTATACAACTAAAGACAGCGAAAGATTACTTAGATTGCCGCTTCACTTTAATATGACAGATGATGACATCCAAACAGTAATTCAAGGAGTAATTAGTTTTTATGAAAAATAAAATCAACAGTTTGTTTGATTATAGAAATTGTGCAACGCTTACATTTATTAACTTTTGGTTTGCAATTTTTGTTGATTCTATATTTGCTTACAAGAATTTTAAAATCACTCATCCGGAAACAATCGTTTATCTTATTGTTACTAATGTGAGTTTTGTTGTATTTTTAATCGCAACAATAAAAAAATCAAAAGCAACAAATAAAACTAAAAAGCCCTTAAGTATTAAAAACATATTTAATAGATATTATCCTTTAATTGTTTTGCTTGGGATTATAATTGTTTTGGCAGTTATAAATTATCGTAATGTAGCTGCTTATGACGCTCATTTGTATTACGGTGCTTATGTTAAAGCATTTGAATTATTTGAGCAGAACATAAGAACAGCGATTGGCTCATTTATACTTTGGGGTCATGTTTTTGTTGGCACAGCTTTGTTTTTAGCCCCGATTGAAACCTTAATGATGGGCGAAATGTACGGTGTTTATATTGGTAACACAATTTTGTTCTGCGTCACATTGGTGATTCTTTATAAGTTATTAGAGGAATATTTTGCAAAGCCTAATAAATTTTTTATTGCATTTATTGTTGGGGCATTTGCATTTATGCCTTATTCATTTAACCTTGTAACATACTTTAGCCCTGACTTTTATTTAGAGCTTTATCTTATTTGGCTTATGTATGCTTACAAAAAGGACAATCAGCTTATGGTATCATTTATAGGCTTTTTGCTTTGTTTTACAAAAGACACAGGTGCATTTGTTTATGGTTTCTTTATGCTTTCAACATATGCGTTTGAATGCTTTAGCCGTCATAAGCACACGGGCTTCAAATGGTGGAAATTTAAAAATATACCATTTGGTAAATTCGTTCTTTGGTTAATTCCTGCCGGTTTGTATGGTATTTGCTTTTTTGAAAAGCCGAAGTACCAGCTTCAGGTATTCAGCGGTGGCGGAATGTTAACATTCGGAATCAATCCTTATGATATAAAGCTTCAAGTTATGCAAAGCTTTGTGTTTGGCTTTAGGTGGCTTATTATTGCAATTGCCGTTGTTGCTCTTATAGTATATATAATCAAAAAGAGTACGAAAAAGTACGAGAGAGTTACAAATATCGAATATGCACCTTTACTATATTCAAACATTGCAACTTCGCTCTTGCTTACATTGATGCTCAGTGTATTTACTTTGAGCCATTGCCCAAGATATACCAATCCGCTCAATGTTGCTTACGCAATGATTTTGGGTGTATCATTGTCCGTAATATTCTATAATTTAGATGTGTTGAAGAATATTGTGGCACTGTTTATGTCAATTATAATGTTAGGTCAAGTTTATTACACAATCGACCCGGCTATTCGTAAGAATTGCACATATATAAATACAGGTTGTCACAAGGTATTTAATATCGGCAACCTTAACGGAAATGTGGAGAAGTTCTCCTATGATTTGTTGGGCGATTACTATGTTTATAATAACGAATATTCGCTTTATTCGGATTTAATGCGAAAAGTATTAAAACATATAAATCCTAAGAAGAATATTAAAATATCTGTTTTCGATTTGTATTATTATGAAATGCATATTGCCGGTGTTCAGTATCCTATCAATTGGGATACAAAGCACAAAAGGCAAACTTATGCCGAAAACGAAAACACAATCAATGTTTCGGCATATTCAGTTGATTTACAAGCAGGTGTTGATTCAACACCTAAAAAAGTGTATCTTGTAGTTCCTGCAAGAAGAGATGCAACAGAGGCATTAAAGACATATTCATCCATAGGCTATGAGCTTGTTGATACTTATGTTGCTTCAAATCAATATGGTAATGTAATTCTTTATACATTTAATAAATTATAATAGGGGAGAAACAAAAATGAAAGGTATTATTTTAGCAGGCGGCAGCGGAACAAGACTTTATCCGCTTACAATGGTTACATCAAAACAGCTTTTGCCGATTTACGATAAGCCAATGATTTATTATCCGTTGAGCACGCTTATGCTTGCGGGAATAGATGATATACTTATCATTTCAACACCAACTGATTTGCCTAATTTCCAAAGACTTTTGGGCGATGGCAGTCAATACGGAATTAAGCTTTCATATAAGGTACAGCCGTCACCTGACGGACTTGCTCAGGCTTTTATTCTTGGTGAAGATTTTATAGGTGACGATTGTTGTGCTATGGTGTTAGGCGATAATATTTTTTATGGTGCAGGTTTTGCTTCTATCCTTCAGGAAGCAAAGAAAAATGCGGAGGAAAATCACAGAGCAACAGTATTTGGTTACCGTGTTGATGACCCTGAAAGATTCGGTATTGTTGAATTTGACAAGCAAGGCAAGGTTCTTTCTGTTGAAGAAAAACCTGAAAAGCCGAAGTGCTATTACAGGTTTATACTTTTATGATAACCGCTGTGTAGAATACGCAAAAGAGCAAAAGCCTTCTGCACGCGGAGAACTTGAAATAACAGACTTAAACAGAGTTTATCTTGAAAATGAAGAACTTGATGTTAAGCTTTTAGGCAGGGGCTTTGCTTGGCTTGACACAGGAACAATGGAGAGTCTTATTGATGCGGCTGATTTTGTTAAAACAATTCAGTCACAACAGGGAATAAGAATTTCCGCACCTGAAGAAATTGCGTTTAGAACAGGTATGATTGATAGGGACAAACTTATGCAATCTGCTGAAAAGTATGGCAAATCAGATTATGGCAAGTATTTAAAACAAGTTGCTTGCGGAGAAATATAGGAGAAAGTTATGACTATTATCGTTACCGGCGGTGCCGGATTTATCGGTTCAAATTTTGTATTTTATCAACTCAAAAATCATCCAGAGGATAGAATAGTTTGTTTTGATAAGCTTACCTATGCAGGTAATCTTGCAACGCTCGCACCTGTTATGGATAACCCTAATTTTAGATTTGTTAAGGGTGATATTGCCGACAGAGCAGATGTAGAAAAACTTTTTGAAGAGGAACACCCTGACATTGTGGTTAACTTTGCTGCGGAGTCACATGTTGACCGTTCAATTGAAGACCCGGGCATCTTTCTTAAAACTAATATTCTTGGTACACAGGTACTTATGGATGCTTGCAGAAAGTATGGAATTAAACGCTATCATCAGGTTTCAACTGATGAAGTTTATGGCGATTTGCCTCTTGACAGGCCTGATTTATTCTTTACTGAAGATACACCTATTCATACTTCTTCACCTTATAGTTCTTCAAAAGCCGGTGCAGATTTGCTTGTTCTTGCATATCACAGAACATTCGGTTTACCGGTAACTATTACCAGATGTTCAAATAACTATGGACCGTATCACTTCCCTGAAAAGCTCATTCCGCTTATTATCAGCCGTGCGCTTGCAGATGAGAGTTTACCTGTTTACGGCACAGGTGAGAATGTGCGTGACTGGCTTTATGTTGAGGACCATTGTGCTGCTATTGACCTTGTTATTCGCAAGGGCAGAGAAGGCGAAGTTTATAATATAGGCGGTCATAACGAAAGAACAAATCTTGAAGTAGTTAAAACTATTTTAAAACAGCTTGGCAAGCCGGAATCTTTAATTACTTATGTTACAGACAGACCGGGCCATGATATGAGATATGCCATTGACCCTACCAAAATTCATAATGAACTCGGTTGGCTTCCTGCTACCAAGTTTGATGACGGAATTAAAAAAACTATTGACTGGTATCTTAATAATAAAGAATGGTGGGAAAATATTATTTCCGGTGATTATCAGCAATACTATGAAAAAATGTATAACGAAAGATAATTGATTTATGAAAAAAGCGATAGTTACAGGTGCTACCGGTGCAGTCGGTACAGCACTTGTAAATAAACTCATAAGCGAAAATGTTGAAACACTTGTTTTAGTTCGCAAGGGTGGCAGGGTAAATAAAATTCCCCAAAACCCGCTTGTTAAAATTGCATATTGCTCGCTTGATGAAATGGCGGATTTTCAAAATACAGATAATGAAAAGTATGATGTAATGTTTCATCTTGCGTGGGCAGGCCCTTACGGTAAAGACAGAAACGATATGTTTCTGCAAACCGATAATATTAAAAATGAGCTTGAAGCAGTTAAGCTTGCAAAAAGATTTGGCTGTGAAACATTTGTAGGTGCAGGAAGTCAGGCTGAAAACGGCAGGCTCAAAGACGGTGAAAAAGTTTCACCAACTTCACCCACAAATCCGGATAACGGCTATGGAATTGCAAAGCTTGCAGCAGGTAAAATGAGCAGAATTTTATGTTCTCAGCTTGGAATGAAGCATATTTGGTGCAGAATTTTATCGGCTTACGGTCCGGGCGACGGTGCGCATACTATGGTTATGAGTACGATTATAAAATTCTTAAACGGGGAAGATTGTGATTTTACCCCCGGTGAGCAGAAATGGGATTTCCTCTATAATGGTGATATTGCAAATGCATTTTATCTTGCAGCAGAAAAGGGCAAAAACGGTGCGATTTA
>ERZ779896.3070-NODE-3070-length-10576-cov-5.094098_pt1 | contig 10576 bp, 10 predicted proteins | sample MGYA00511067_ERZ779896 | MGnify/ENA primary metagenome ERZ779896 (study PRJEB29588, sample SAMEA2161597) | human gut metagenome | biome: human gut; feature: human-associated habitat; material: faeces | place: Denmark | collected 2008/2010 ...
TTTACTTATTCACATACTTTGTTGCTTCGTCACGAGAAAAATTGAATTTTTCCATAACTTTTTCAATAATAGCTTCACTTGAAATGCCGAACTCTTCAAGCGAAGATACTAAAATCTTTATGGAATTGATTCTTTCTTCCGCTACTGCTTTTTCCATTACATCACACATCTTAATGTCCTCCTTCTTTTCTGCTTCAGAAAATTTTACATTATACCTGTCGTCTCCGGTCAGCACCTGCAGAAGTTTCAACATTTCGTCTACATGCTTTATTTTGTGCTCATCCGGCACATAGTCTTTGTTTTTCCTTTTCTGAACAAAGAAATCTGCAACTATTCGAAAATCACTTTGGAACATCTGCACCGTTTCATCATCTAAAAAAGCAATGTTAAAGATATTTGCCTTGTAGTCATTTACATATGGCTCCAGTTCCTTTGGAATATCAATAACCCCTTTCAGATTATGAGGTGATGACCATTCTTTCATCCCGAAGTGAAGTACCAGTGACACGACCGGAACAATGGGATTCTCATCATTTTCCGACAACAGCTGCCGTCGGTAAGAAGCTCCATCGTAGCTAAAAACTCTTAATGGCATATATTTCTCTTCTGCAGTCTGGTTTTCCAGTCCGCAGATTGCAACAAGAACGTTACCATCCTGCCAATATTTGGCTACATCCCTTTCCTGTTCATGCAGTTTGCCTGCTTCGGCTTTATACTGTGATTTTACCTTTGTTTCTTTCAATGATTCTTCTTTCACGATCCGATTTCCGCGAAATAAAAGAACATTGACAATGTCTGCGAAGACGTCATTATAGTCCTCCAGAAGTTTTTCTGTTATGTCTTTTTGTCCCATAGATTGTTATCCTTTCCCTAATCTGATGTAAAAACGATCAGGGAAAGCTCATAGGCATCCCTGATCTAATGTTTCGGGGATTCCCCTATTCTACTGGATTTATGTACATCCTTCTTATCCTTATCATACAAAACATTATTTGTATCGTCAACCAGTTCACGATTGACAGAATATTAGAATCCTTCCAGCGTTTTTGTTGCATTATGTTGTAATCATAGTCGTTTCCTCCTTTTTCTGACTCCAATTTTTCTATGTTTCATTTATAATGTGTCAGAAAATCTGCGACGTAGAAAAAAGGCCCGCTAAACGGCAGAACTTTATATCGAATAATAGTCGCTTTCATACCACAGTTCATCATTCGGGTTTCACCAAGACGGTTTTCAGCAGAAGCTTTCATGTTTGGATTGGCTATTTCGCCTTTTTTAAACTGATCATACTTTTTATGTACTACTACTTTTCCATCTTCAAAACGAATATCAATGTCTGAATACTTCCCGTATCGAATAATAGTAGCTTCCATACCGCAATTCATCATCCAGGTTTCTCCAAGACGGTTTTTTGCGGAAGCTTTAATGTTTGAATTGGCGATTCCACTCTTTTTAAATGCTCCATATGTCTTATGTTCCGCCACAGCTCCATCTTCAAATCGAACATCTATATCGTTATATCCCCCATATCGAATGATAGTGGCTTTCATACCACAGTTCATCACGCGTGTTTCGCCAACTCTATCTATTTTTGCTACCATAAGTTATCCCTCACTTTTTTATATCTGTTCTTACCTTTTATACATGTCAGAATATCAAAAATACTTATTTCTTCCATACAGCAAAAAAGAACCAGCTTTTGAAACCAGCGTCTTAATCTTATGGATGCCCTACCATCCCTCGTTTGAAATTCGTATACTGTACATTCTTTACAATCACACCATCAGGAAATCGCACATCCATATCCTCGCTTTTACGATACGAAATAATCTCTGCTTCAAGTCCGCATTTCATAATTCTCTTTTCGCCGATACGGAACTTCCCTCTATTTCTTCTGGAGTCCTGCGGCCTTGCAACACGCCCTTCCGTAAAATTTTTGTAATCAATATGCTCCGCAACCGAACCGTCCTCAAAAAGAACATCCATATCTATATGTTTTCGATATGCAATAATTGTAGCTTTGAGCCCATTGTTCATAATACCTGTTTCTCCGACACGATCAATCGGAGGCCTGATGGACCCGTTTAAAAATTCTTTATATGCTGCATGCCTGGCAATATAGCCATCTTCAAACCTAACATCAATATCGGCATAAGCTCCATACCGAATAATCTCAGCTTCAAGCCCGCAGTTCATGGTTCTCTTTTCTCCAAGTCTGCGCTTTGCCTGTTCTTCAGGTGTGTCATCGGGACGGCCGATCATTCCTAACTTAAAATTCGTATAAGTCGTGTGTTTGGCAACAGCTCCATCCTCAAACTCTACATCTAAATCCATCGAAGACCGATAAGCAATAATCCTGCATGTTTCACCACTATTCATTGTGGCTTTCCTGCCGATTCTGTCCCGATACTTATAATTGCACTTGTCACATAACTGTCTTTTTGTAAGACCACGAGCATTCAGCGGCAGTATATATTCCCTTCCGCATGGTCTGTGACGGATTCTGACATGAGCTTCATCCTCGTATCCAGTCACCTTGTATTCTCCGTTCCAGGAAAGATCTATTCTTTTCTGCAGCAGCTCCAGGCCATCATATTTCCTCTCGCATATCGGACATTCATATCCATAAGACCTGGCCAGGCCGAAGGAATGGTAAATCGTCCCGCAGTGCGGACATGTATTGCTTGCAATCTGACATCCTTCTTTTTCTCTTCCTTTGATCTGCTCTATGAACTCGTCAGGCTCATACTTTTCACAGAAAGCTTTGATAATGCAGTTAATTGTCAGCCTGTCCAGTATCAATCGTCCGGTCTTCGTACCGGCAAGCAGGTCTTTTATATCATCTAACGTGACTTTTGGCTGATGCAGATAAACCTGGTAGAGGAATTTCGCATACCGGAGGCTTTCTTCATCTGCTGGAACAACTGGTTTATCGCTGTCATAGATTGAGTAAATCTGTAACCTGCAGCCATGCTTTGCACAGGCTGTTACACCATGGAGCGAATGCCACGCTCTGATATAGGGACGTCTCCCGTTTGCCATGTCTTCAGCCAGGCATTCCGGACAGCACCTCAGTACTTTGCAATGATTCTTTTTATTGCCTGGAATCATATGAAAATCTTCCGCCTGCCGGATGACCTGCTCTGCCACAAGAACATTCATGCTTTCATTACGAAACGGCATCATCGTGCTGAATTCTGAGTGCCTCGACATAATCTCTTCCAGCGTCGGAAACTTATCACCTTCATATTTTCTACAGATATTCTCAAGCTCTAACAATTCCGTACTTCCCTCTAAAGTAACAGAGAAAGCCTTTTTTGACATTCCGTTAACTGAAAACAAAGCTTCCAGCCATGACACAATGTTCTCATCCGGATATATCCGAAACCATATTGGAAACCTGTATTTGTTCAATCGTATACACCCCTTTCTTTCATCTCTTTACATACCCATGATTCACCAGATCCTGCAGGATATTTCTTTCTTCCCTGGTAATTGTCCTGCCCTCGAATCCATCTTCGGAAGCGGTCCAGCAGCCTTTCTCATCAACGCCTGCCTTCACAGCATCATAGATTCTTATTCGGATGCTCTTTGGTAATCTCATAATCTTCTCCTTTTTTACAATCCCCGCTTCTCACTGGAAACGGAGGATATTTCCTGCTCATTCATAGCTTTTTTCAAAGCTGTAAGCCCCTGGCTTGTCTCTCTGTCAATCGCAGCTGCATCGCTTTTCCCTTTCTTCGCCTGATTAGCTGTGGCGGTATTTTTACGTTTCACCTTTGCGTTTGCCTTTTTCAATATTTCCATAGCCTTCTGTGCAAGAAACTTCGAAGGGTGATCCAGGATATCCGGTTCCTTATCGATTGCCTGTCTGATTGCGCGGTTAATCTGCGTTTCAGTATAATTTGAAGTGTCGCTGATTGACTGGAAAGCTCTGCTGCGGACCGCTTCTCTTTTCCTGGTCAGTTCGCCCGCCGCCATCATATCAAACAGCCTTCCTTTTTCTTCGTCATTTTCCGTAGCGACCTCTTTAGCCTGCCTTGCATAGAGCTTTGTAATATACTCGTGATACTGTGCATCTTCCGGATCATCAGGATCAGCGAGCAGTTTTCGGAGTGTCTCCATGTCCCTCCCAATCGTTTTCTCGATGAATGGCACATCAATCGGCTCCATGCGCTTCTCGATTACATCCTTCGTCTGTATAGTAATCACGATGTATTTCAGGAGTGCGATATTCCTGGATGAATGGTACATGAGAAGTTCCTCGATTTCTGTTGTGAACGGACTTTCCACATTCCCGAACTGATATCCCCAAAGTGTCTTGATTGCATTCTCAAACAAACGTACATTATTCTTCGTAACCTCGTCTGCATTGATAATGTTTTTTGCTACGCGCCTGTTAAGCCTGTCATATTCCAGTATAGCTCTATATCCGTCATCGTTACCAATGAGTCCGAACTGTGCCCCGGTTGCCTGTGTGATACTTACAATGTCCTCGATGTTCTTCTTTTTTGGCGAGAAATCAAGGAACTGTACTTCATCTACGATGATGAGTCCGACATGATAGAGTTCGATCCATTTCTTTACAAGCCCTTCTGTTGCAGAGATACTCTTGGCCCCAACGGCCCTTCTTCTATGGTAATCTCCGGTATCCAGAAATCTGTCAAATGCTGCGGCAATGGATTCAAACACGTCTCTGATATCTTTTCTGAGCGCTGTCACCATGACGATGGGGATCTGTACATAGCTGCAGTCCTCAAACTCATGATAGATTACATTAGGATACATGCGACACGCTAAGTTCACAGCCATAGTCTTTCCGCATCCGGTCTTCCCATGAAGCAGAAATCCAATCGGGCTTGGGGCCTCCAGCTTCTGATACAGAACGATAGCACGTCCAAAGCTTCCTTTTTCATACGCTTTCTCATCTTCGTTTGCGGAAATCATGACGTCAGCCCCTTTATATCTGCGGTCCAAAAACTTCCAGATTGTACGGGCTACATCTACATGAATTCCAAGTGGGATCATTGCCATGTCAATGTCTTCTATTGCGGCTAATTTTTCAGCAGTACTCATTTTTTCTACCTGTTCTCTGTCGTATCCCGGAGGATTCACCATTCCAAGAGCCAGGATATCCCTTATCGAAGGCATCTTCGGCAATGCGCATACATCAGGATTATCTTCATATCCGGCGACTCTGCGGTACTGCGCATCTACCATGCTCCCCGCGGTCAGGTCTACATCATCATAAAGATTTTCATCTTTTCTAAGTTCACGGAATGTTAAATTACATTTCAGTCTCTCCATGTTTTCTTCCTTTCTTATACTTCGTCTTCTATCAGTGCCAAGATACGATTGATTTCCTCTTCTCGGCTGAGTTTTCTGTCTCCCATCGTTCTCATTTCATCTGGGATTCTCAAATGCTCAATCGCTGCCAGCTCTTCCTGCTGCTTTGTTAATGTTTCTTTCTCAGGTTCCGGATCAATGGAACTATAAGAACGTTTCGTAATTTCATCTGGATCTTTTCTCATTTCCTGTTTCTTGGCTGTTTTATCCTCCGGATGCGCTTTGCCGTATTTTTTCTTCTTTGGATTCAGGGCTTTTGCCATTTCTGCCTGTTTCTCTACCGTATCCTGTAAATTCAGTTTCGTGTCCAGATATACCTGTTTTGCTTCTTTCATTACTTTTGAGTCCCTCTTTTTACGGATACACTCGTCGTATTCGTCCCAGGTTAAGTCTGCGTATGTATACTGCTGTTCAATTTTTTCCGCAAGAGGTACTCTGTGGATCTCTTTCTTATATCTGATATAGACATTCCTGATATCGTCCACATTATATCTGACCTCAATATCTTCCGGATGCGGTTCATCTTTTAAAATATCCAAGAACCATGGCTCCTGCGAATAAAAACGCAGTTCCGTCTTATAGAAGGTGTACACGATACCTTTCCTGCGGTTCCATGTAAATTTCCTTTTTTCTTCTTCCTTTGCCAGCATTGCAAACAGATAGGCTGGTCTTGTTGCATCATTTACATTGGTTGGATCTCCTGCTCTGCCATGAGCTTTTTCGTATGCGAAAATCCCTTTCGGTGTTGGCGATACATTGTTATCCACATACTTCTTGTCAATGAGTCCCTCAAAAACACGGCGGTTATACAGAATCACTGATTGGTAGACCAATCCTCTTATTTCTTCCAGGGTCAGACATGCAGCCCCTTTCGCCAGGTCACCGCCACGGTATTTATCTTCTATATATCCGTTATTCTTTAACTGTGCTTTTAAATAGGTCTGAACCAGTCCGTTGAAGGATTCGACAACCCCCTTTAAGGAACCGCATCCGGGTGGAACCGGAGTATTACGGATGCCAAGTTCCCCCATCGCTTTGCTATATGCCTTGGACATATACTCTGAGCCCCGGTCACAACGGATCTCGTTTGGTACGATCATAGACGGCCAGTCTTCCTCATCATAGTCAATGTTATAGCCTTTCGTCTGGTTCTTATGCGGTTCCAGGAGTGACAGAAACACCTGCTGAAAGCCACGCATACTGTTATTTTCAAGACTTACATATGCACCGATGCAGATTCCACTCAATACTTCGACCATACAGTATACGACAGCTTTTCCAAGAACAGTTTCTCCATCATTCTGGTCGACTACATAACAGCCAAGCTCCATCTCATCTGCTTCAACAATCTGTCCCAATTCATAGACTCCGGTTCTGCTGTTTCCAACCAGCTGTCTGTCATTGTTCTGCTTGTCTCTCTCATCTTTTCCCTTGCATGAATAGTCTTCTGTATGCTTTCTGATATAGTTGTAGAGCATCTTGTATGATACTGATCTTTCCTCTTCTGGGAGTGTTACCATCTTGACAGAAGAACCATCTGGTGCCTCGACCGGTTCGCGAAAATACCGGCGCAGAACTGCGTCATATGCCATTCCCGGTTTTCCATACTTTACGAACATCTTAAGACCATATTTGAGGATTTCGTCAACGTCATTCCTTGGATTCTCGTAGTCTTTTGAATGACTATTCTTTGGTCTGCTATTATTCTTACGCTGGTCCACAAGGCTGAACTTATTGCGGCCAGAACGAAGGTAAGTATAAAACAGCATACTCAAATACCTTCTTGTGACACCAAGAATAATTGCTTCACTATCATGATTCATACGCAAGCGAGTTGTAAGCGGATATTCCTTTCTCAAGATAGCTTCCATTACTTCTGCACGGTGATTGATTGTCTCCATTTCTTCTGGTGGAATTGAAAAAGACGATCCTGTTTTTTCTTTTATCTTCACACACTCTCTGTTTTCAATTGCTGTAATAAGTTCCGTAGTATCTTTCAGCTTTAATTTGTTATTTTTAAGGTTAATCAGATTAACATTTTTATCTCTCACATCGAAAACTCTCCATTCCTGGTCTTCAATGCTATACAGATCACCTCTTCTGATAACAGGTGAATCCATTTTTTCTTCAGCCACCTGATTTTCATCGCCTTCAAGAGTGATAACTTCCAGCGGTTCTATTATCTCTTTCTTTTCGGATGTTTCGTTATTTTTTAATTCTTCCATTATGTTCTCTCCTTTCTGTAATTTCTTCATGAAGGTCACGTGCCACTAATACTCGCTTATACAGCGCATCAATGTCGAAACAAGCACGCTCTACAATCTCATGGAAATCCAAAATCTGTTTATCCATCGGAATATATACATATTTATGTGCAATCAGATATTTCAGTTTCTGTTCTTTGCTGATCACCTTAAATGATTCGTAATAGCTCATGACGCTTTTTACATTCCACACAAGCACCTGATTAATATCTTCGTTCGTTACCAGCTTAAACCTCACTTTCTGAGATTCCCAATAGATCTGTTCTGCTCTCTGACGCATTACCAGATTGTGCAGCCTTGATTCTTTTCCACGGTAGGTACGTTTATTCGGATCAAATGCGCTTCTGTCATATTTGACTGAGAATGCTGTCTTGCTTCCATCATCGTAATCTACCAGAAAATCCGTGGTCCACCATGGAGCTTTCTTCATCCCAAGTTCTTCTGCAATGGCATTCATCCTATCTGTATCTAAAAGATATTGTTCGCGGATATGTTCCACATTGTCCTGCCAGCGGATTGTTTCATACACCGCAACTTCTGTCTGCGACAGGCAGTGGATCAATCTTTCTTCAAAGGGATCCCAGATGACTGATGCTGTACCCCGCCCCTTATATTCTCTGACCAGAATAAATGGGGTATAGTCTTTCCCGTATCCTTGACAACGTCCTTCTTCGATTTTTCGTTTATGTGATTTCAATGATTTCTCCTTCCTGTTTATTTTTGTTTTCGTCTTCGCAATTAATATGCTTGATTTCTCATGTGCTTTTATTTTCACATACAAATAAACGACCATTTTCAAATGATTTTCAGACAAATATTCATCTGCAAATACTGTATTTATGCGGCTTTCTTTTATTTTTTTGAAACTTCTATTTTTCGGACAACATTTTTAAATAATATGATATAATGTGTTGGTTAGTACTAGTAACCATTACAAATGAGAGGAGGCTGTGCCATGAGCAAGTGGTGGCTGTTTCGTAATACGCGAATCGAAAATATAAACGAACAATACGAAATAGCACGCAAACATTTGCCAGATACAACCCACTGGCTCGGCTCAGAACACAACTACTTCTACATAAAATGTTGCGACGTGGCTCGTTCTGTCTATTCGGACAGCGACACATTTAAGGGCGATATTTCACCACGTCGCCCTATTCAAAGTGGCGATACGTTATATGTAGCAAATATCTATGTACTTGGCGGCACCTTGCCCAAAATACAAAAAACACTAAAACTCCTTCAAGACAAACAGATCCACCTGCGAATCCCATCGCTTGAATATGACGACAAAGATGATACCCACGACCATGAGCTATTATCCGGAACACTTAGCCAAATCCATAACTATCGTCAGGCGCAGCCTATCGAGCAGCTTCCTGGTCACAGGAAAGCTTCTGGAAGACCGAAACGTCGTATATCACTAATGAGCCTGAACCGCGAAGCATTTGATGCTATAGAACAATACTGCCTACATAAAATCACTGAGCGTCAAGCGATGAAATTATTGACAGATAAGCTTCCAGATAAGGGACCGGTTACCCGTTACATATTCCGAAAATTAGTTGATGAATATAGGGAAATGTTCCCTGGTTCGGTTGAAATTGATGCTGATCAATATAATGTATAAGTACGGTGCTCCGCATCATAGTCCGTCATCACAGGCGCAATATGCCCTGTATCTGGATCGATAAAAATACCATGTCCCCAATATTCATTGATGGTCGTGTTAATAAGTAACGAATAGCCTCGTTTCTGACCATCATCAAGCCATGATCTAAGGATGCCGCCCAACTCAAAGTCTGCTTCCTGATCACAGCAAAATGCTGGCTTCGTAAACAAGCTTACGTATCGAATATTGCATCGAGTTTTGAAAATAGCCAAATTCCCTTCGTATGTCTTCGGATAAAATACTAGCTTATCAAGACAACTCCAAAGCTTTGCCCAATTAGCTCCTTTTAGCTTCTCCATCCCGTCACCAATAAGGGCTTCCGTATCCCTCATCAATTCAAGGTAGTTCCTTACTTCTTCGTTAAGTTCCTTGCTCTCCGGGTTTGTGAATTCAATTTTCTCCATGTGTTTCCTCCTTTTTGAATACATAATTTGTTTGTGCCTAATTTTGTCCCTATTTTTAGGGATAAATTACTTTGGCATATACTATATGTCAGAATCAGGCAACATGTTTTGTTTCTCATACAGCCTCAAACTGAATGTTGTAATTTTGCCTGTAAATCAGCGCTTTTTCCTAATTGCAACTCAAAAGAAATCTTACATACATGTTCTATTTAGGCATAAAAATACCCACAAGCTTATTAGGCCTGTGGGCATTCTTAAATATTCTTATTTGAAAAGTGTGCGCTCTTCTTCCAGTCTACTGAAATATTCCTCAAAATATTTCGATAAATTTTTTTCTGTAGCAACAGTTTTAGATATTCCTGATTCTTCGCAAAACTGTTCCAGCTGATTGCTAATCTCTCTTGCTAGTTTGATATTAAGGATTTTTGCATCTTTTTTCTGTCTTGGCATATTAATCTACCTCCTATAAAAGACTTTCCAAATCCGTAAGAAGCGAGACAATCTGTAAATTATCAAACAACCCGGCAAAATGAAGTTCCTCTTTCAACAGGTCCTGGCAAACTGCCTTAATTCATTTATTTCCCCTTTATTTATTTCTATCTCTATCCCTTATAAAAATCTCTAACGTTAGAAATCTTGATTTTTTGAGTGTTTCGTACTATCAATATTCTGAAAGGAAAAATATTGATATTATTTCAATTTAATTTAAGGTACATCAAATAAACTGTATCTGTTCATATTTCGCCACCCTTTCTTATAACTACTTTCTTTTGGTGCAATAGTATGGGTACTCCCCGTTTTATTGCGTGTGAAAAACAGAAAAGGTACTCAATCTGAGTTCCTATATTCTGTCTTTTGATCTATATTTAGTTAGCTTTTGTTTTTCCACA
>ERZ779896.3094-NODE-3094-length-10535-cov-2.466985_pt1 | contig 10535 bp, 8 predicted proteins | sample MGYA00511067_ERZ779896 | MGnify/ENA primary metagenome ERZ779896 (study PRJEB29588, sample SAMEA2161597) | human gut metagenome | biome: human gut; feature: human-associated habitat; material: faeces | place: Denmark | collected 2008/2010 ...
CACAAAAAGAAGGCCAAAGGGAAAATCCTTCAAACTTCCTTCTTATGCACGCTATGGGCCCGAATGTATCAGGTGTTATCGGTTCTGCTGTTGCAGCAGGTATCTTGCTTACACTTCTTAAGTGATAAAATAATTTTGAAAATAATAAATCAGGGTGGCAGATTTGTCACCCTTTTTTATGACTTATAGGAAAGGATAAACATATGGCTTTAAACGAAATGCAGCAGCTTGCTGTTGATACAACCGAAGGCCCGCTTTTAATTTTAGCCGGCGCAGGTTCGGGCAAAACTACCGTTCTTGTAAACAGGGTGGAGCATATTATTTCTTCCCGCCTTGCAACTCCTTGGCAAGTGCTTGCCATCACCTTTACCAACAAAGCCGCAGGTGAACTGCGTGAAAGGCTTGTAAGCGCAATCGGTGATGAAGCTAATGATATATGGGCATATACTTTTCACAGCTGCTGTTCAAGGATATTAAGGCGATTCGGCGAAAGAATAGGTTATACAAATCATTTTACGATTTATGATACCGATGATTCAAGGCGAGTTATGAAGCAGTGCCAAAAGCAACTTGGTATAGAGGACAAGCTTATTAACCATAAATCCATTTTAGCTGAAATAAGCAGGGCAAAAGACAGCCTAATTTCACCTGATGAATATAAGCAAACCTCACAAAATGATTTTAGAAAAAGCAAAATTGCCGAATGTTACGAAATGTATCAAAAAGAGCTTAAAAAATCCGACGCAATGGATTTTGATGATATTATTTTCAATACCGTTAAGCTTCTTGAAGAAAATGAAGATGTGCGTGACCTTTACCAAACTCAATTTAAGTATGTAATGGTGGATGAATATCAGGATACAAACCACGCGCAGTATGTTTTAACTTCGCTTCTTGCCGATAAGTATAAAAATATCTGTGTAGTAGGTGATGATGACCAGAGTATATATCGTTTTCGCGGTGCTACTATTGAAAACATACTTTCATTTGAAAATCATTACAAGGGTGCAAAGGTAATCAGGCTTGAAGAAAATTACCGTTCAACCCAAAATATACTTGACGGTGCAAACGCTGTAATTTCACATAACAAAAACCGTAAAGGCAAAACTTTGTTTACCCGTTCAGGTTCGGGTGATAAAATTGTATATAAAACGGTTATGAGCGAATCTGAAGAATCACAGTACATAATTGATGAAATCATCAAAAATGTTGATAACGGAATGAAATATTCCGATCACGCAATTCTTTACAGAATGAATGCACAGTCGCGTAACCTTGAAGTTATGCTTACAAAAAGCGGTATTTCACACAGAATTATCGGCGGTCACCGCTTCTTTGACAGAAAAGAAATTAAAGATATTGTATCATATTTGGCAGTTATCAATAATCCGAGTGACAATGTAAGGCTTCAAAGAATTATAAATGTGCCAAAGCGTGCAATAGGGGATACAATGTTTGCAAATGTGCTTGAAATTGCCGCAGGCCTCGGTATGTCCGCATTTGAAGTATGTGAAAGAGCGGATGAATTTCAAAAAACATCACGAAGTGCGTCAAAGCTTATGGGCTTTACAAAAATGATTAGGGATTTTCAAGAATGTATTGAAGACGGAATGGGCCTTAATGATTTGCTCCAAGAAGTTTTGGAAAAAACGAAGTATCTTGATTTTCTTCACGAGGATATTGAAACATATGATGACAGGGTTAACAATATCAAGGAACTTTCATCAATGTTTATTAAGTATGAAGAAGAGAGCGAAGACGCTAACCTTTCTGAATTTCTTGAAGATGTTGCCCTTATTTCCGATATTGATTCATATAACGAAGATGAAGACGCAGTAGTTTTAATGACTCTTCACTCGGCAAAGGGGCTTGAATTCCCGGTTGTGTTTATTCCGGGTATGGAAGAGGGAATCTTCCCCGGCAACCAATCAATGTTCAGTGAAGAAGATTTGGAAGAAGAACGCCGCCTTGCATATGTAGGTATTACAAGAGCAAAGAAAAAGCTTTACCTCATATCTTCACAGCAGCGTATGCTCTACGGTCAAACTTCACGCAATATGCCGTCAAGATTTTTGAGGGAAATTCCGTCATCTGTTATTGATGACCAATCTGTTGTGGCAAGAAGAAGTACCGGCTTCACTTCTGCTCACTCCGGTTTTTCATCGGGCGCAAGGGGCGGTTCGTCATATACATCTTCAAGCAAAATCGGCTCTGCAAGGCAATCATCAAACAGCGCTCATAAATTCGGCCAGGCAGGCAATGCCGCTCAAAAGAGCAATGTTGATTACAAAGTGGGCGATACCGTCAGCCACAAATCATTCGGTACTGGTACAATTCTTACCATTACCCCAATGGGCGGCGATATGCTGTTGGAAGTTGCGTTTGATAAAGCCGGAACTAAAAAGATGATGGCAAACTATGCAAGACTTGAAAAGAAATAGGCAAAAAAATAACATCAGTCTTATTTTACGACTGATGTTGTTTTTTTATCAGCATATTCTCGGTAATCCCTCACCGAAAAGCTCTTTCATCTCATTTTCGTAAAGCATTGCTGACGGAAAGTACTTTTTATACTTAAAGCTTAATATAATTATAAGTACAGTTAAAAATATATCACAGAAGATGGTTATTTTTGATAAAATACCCAAAATAAAGTCGGGAAATGCAATAAGAATTAGTGCTAAATCAGTCATTTTTATCCATCTCTTGTTATATATGTAATTAAATGCGAATATATCATATAAGATATTGTTATAATAATAACACTTTAAATCGGTAAGGTTAACTTAAATTAGTGGAATAAGCATATATTTTACAGGAAAAATTGCTTACTTTTAATCAATTTGCACGAAAAAAATATATTGAATAAAATATGTTGCAATTTATGACTTTTTGTACTATATTAGTAAGAGTTAAAGGGATTAAAAGATTTAAGGCTGATGGGTGCTTTAAGGACGGAGATTATGGAAAAAAGAATAAAATTTTTCTCAGCTATTACAATTTTTGTGATTATAGTTGCTACTATAACAGCACTCTTTGTTACCGACGCCAAAGATTTGGCTTTGGTTAAAAATGTAAAAATGGCTCATAACAGCGAAAATTCGATTTCGCTTACTTGGAATGAGGTTAAAAAAGCCGACGGATATTATATTTACAACCTTGACAGTGATACTAACAAATATGTTAAAATCGGCACAAGCGAGGGCAAAAATAATTGCAAATATGACATTAAAGATATTCCTTCTGCAAGTGTTTATAAAGTTAAAGTATTAGCTTATCGCTCATTTATGAAAAAAGAGTATTTGAGCGGCAAAGCCAAAGAATATACATTTTATTCAAATCCGAGCAAGCCGATTTTAAGTGTATTTTCGGGTGGCAAAGGCGTTCTTTCAATGGAATGGAACGATTTGGATAATTTGGCAGGATATGATATTCAGTATTCAAAAAACAAAGAGTTTACGGAATATAAAAATGAAAAGATTAAAGACGGGCAAACCCGTAATTTTTCCGTAAATGATTTGGCAGTCGGCGATATTTATTATGCACGAGTAAGGGCATATATGACCGTGAATCGCAAAACGATTTACAGCAAGTGGAGCGATGTAGGGGAAGCTACTATTTATGATAAAGATATAAATATCGGCAAGGTTGACCCTAGCAAGCCTATGATTGCATTTTCGTTTGATGATGGGCCGGCGTACGATTATAAAAATTCAAATTCAACACAGCGCATTTTAGATGTACTCGAAAAATATAATGCACGCGCCACTTTCTTTATGGTGGGTGAGAGAGTAAACAGCGAAACAAAGCATTTGCTTGACAGGGAAATACAAAACGGCTGTGAGCTTGGAAACCACACATATGCGCACAATCATTACGGTTCGCAGGTAACTGCAAGGGATATTTCAAGGGCAAGTAAGCAAATAGAAAAAATCAGCGGCAGAGCGCCTACAATGTTCAGATGCCCCGGCGGAATTGTAACTCCAACAATCAGAAAAGAGTGCAAAAAAGAGGGTATGGCACTTGCTTATTGGTCAGTCGATACAGAAGATTGGCGCTCAAAAGATAAAGATAAAATCTATAAAAACATTATTAAATATGCATACGACGGTTCAATTGTATTGATGCACGATATTTACCCGTCAACAGCAGACGCGGTTGAAAAAGTTGTGCCTGAGCTTATAGCAAAAGGGTATCAAATCGTTACCGTAAGTGAACTTATTGCGGCTAAAACAGGAGAAAATCCAAAGCCGGGAAATCAGTATGTTGATTACAAAACAATAAATAATAATACGCATTAAGAAAAACAGCGTTGGAGATTTTGATTTCTCCAACGCTGTTTTATTATTTATAATACTGCTCTTAAAAATTGCTGAAGTCTTGGGTCTTTAGGCGCACCGAAGATTTCACTCGGCGGTGCCTGCTCAACAATGTATCCGCCGTCCATAAAGATTACTTTATCGGCAACTTCCCTTGCAAATCCCATTTCGTGAGTAACAACTACCATTGTCATTCCCTCATCTGCAAGGTCTTTCATAACCTGCAATACTTCGCCTACCATTTCAGGGTCAAGTGCAGATGTAGGCTCATCAAAAAGCATAACCTTTGGGTTCATTGCAAGTGATCGAACAATTGCCGCCCTTTGCTTTTGACCGCCTGAAATTTGAGATGGGTAGGCATTTGCTTTATCTGCCAGGCCTACTCTTTCCAAAAGCTCCAAAGCCTTTGCGTTTGCCTGCTCTTTAGTCATAATTTTAAGCTGAACAGGTGCAAGAGTAATATTTTCAAGTATGGTTTTATTATTGAAAAGATTAAAATGCTGAAAAACCATACCCATATGCTCGCGCACTTTATTTATATCACACTTTTTATCGGTAATAAGCTGACCGTCAAAGTAAATTTCACCATCAGTTGGTGTTTCAAGCAAATTAAGGCACCTTAAAAATGTACTTTTGCCTGAACCTGACGGACCGATAATAACTATTTTTTCGCCTTGCTTGATTTCATAATCAATGCCTTTAAGCACTTCATTATCACCAAAGCTTTTCTTTAAATTCTTAACGGTAATCACTTTTTCTCAAACTCCTTTCCATAATTTTGATAAGAGTAGAAATAACAAGTACCATTATAATGTAAATAACAGCCATTACAAGATAAGGAACCATAAAGTCATATGTGTTAGAACCGATACGCTGGAAAGCAAGGTAAAGGTCAGTTGCACCTACGAAGCTGACAACTGAAGTTTCTTTAATAAGAGAAATAAACTCATTACCAAGGGTCGGCAAAATATTTTTAACAGCTTGCGGAATGACAATTTTCATCATTGTTGTGCCATAGCTTAAGCCGACTGAACGGCCGCCTTCCATTTGCCCCGGGTCAACTGAAAGAATACCTGCCCTCATAATTTCTGAAATGTAAGCACCGGAGTTTAAGCCGAATACAATTACAGCAACAGGTACACTCTTTAAATTTATTGAAAGAAGCGGCATAAGCACATAGTAGAACAAAAGAAGCTGAACTACAATAGGAGTACCGCGGAAAAAGCTGACATAGAATTTAGCAAGTCCGTCAAGAAAACGGAGCAATTTATTTGTTTTTGGGACAACTCTAACAGTTGCAATAAGAGTACCGATTATGATACCTATTACAAGGCCGAGTATAGCAATAATAAGTGTGTTTCTTAATCCTTGAAGAACAACGCTGTAACCGCCGTTGTCGCTGAAGAATCTCCAAAACGCCTCAAATTTCTTTTCAAAATTCATTTATTAGTCCTCATCATACATACAAAATGCCCGTTCAAAAGAACGGGCAAATCTTTTAGTTAATTATGCTACGGCGTTGATAGCGTTTGTGATTGCTGTTGCAGGTGCTGCATCAATGATAACATAGTTTATGCCACCGTTGATTAAGTCCTGAACTGCAAGTGAACCGTTTGCATAGCCCTTCCAAGTAGCATTAAGCTTTGTAAAGCCGAAATCACTGCTTCCTTCAACATAATACTGACCTGTTGTACCGTTTTGACCGCCGATAAGAACTGATTTATCAAAACCTTGAAGAATTTTATCAACATCTTCTTTAGTCTTGCAGTTATCAAATGTTTTATCATCAGCCTTGCAAATAATTTTCTGTGCTGCGTTATAATAAGGATCAGAGAAATCTACCTGCTTAGCTCTTTCTTCTGTTACGGTAAGGCCTGCCATACCGATGTCAGCCTTCTGCTGCTGAACTGAAAGAAGAACAGCATCAAATGCCATATCTACGATTACAAGTTCTTTGCCGAGCTTGTCAGCAAGAAGCTTTGCGATTTCCATATCAATACCGTAGAACTTGTCACCCTCTTTATATTCAAATGGGGCAAATTCAGCATTTGTTGCAACAACAAGCTGGTCTTTTGAATCATCCTGCTTAGCTGATGTAACTGCTACCGGCTCACCGTCACCGAAGAAATGATTGCTGATTTCTTCAAGTTCGCCGCTTGACTTCATTTCTTTAAGAAGTTCGTTACATTTTTCTTTGAGTTCAGGCTGCTTTTTGTCAACACCGAAAGCGTATTCTTCGCTTGAAAGTTCAATGTCAACAACTTTAACCTTTGCTGCTGATGTGGCTGGTTCATCTGCTTTCTTGTCATCACTGCCTTTTGATGAGCAGCCTGCAAATACAGCAACTACTATCATAAGTACAGCAAGAACAACAGCAGAAATCTTTTTAGTTAATTTCATCTTATTTTCCTCCGTATTTTGTTTTTATAACATAAATAAAGACACGGTTAAATCTAACCGTGTCAATAATTTATCACAATATTAGCATAAAGTCAATATTTTATGAATAATAACTGTATAATTATACAATAAATTTATATAATCAGTCAGCATTTGCAAGCCATTCATATTCAGGTACATAAATTCTTGTCTTATCCCAAGGGTCACCGTCAAGATGACGAATGAGCCATACATAATACATTTCATATCCCGGTGCGGTAACCTGCTGGTGTGCATTGCCGCCCCTTATGCAAAGGCAAGAACCGTTTTCTGTTTTGTAAGGAGTGTTGCCCTCAAAGCCTGCACCGAATCCTTCAGGGTGGTCAAATTGGTAATAGTAAAGCTCCGGCTGTGGATGATAGTGCGGTGGATAGCTTGACCAACGGCCCGGTTGGTTAAACACTTCGCCCATAACCATATTTGATTGCGGAGCATTATCAAGGTCAAACATAGTTGATACAATTCTGTGGCCTGTACCGTTCCATTGGCCTTTACCGAATTCTTGGTAAAGGCAGTTATCGGGATTATAAAATTCACTTTTCCAAGTTTTTTCATTATCAGTCATTTGAACGAGAATTTCGCTTTCTTCATTAGCTGTTACGCTTGCTTTAACCTGCTTGCAAAAATGAACTGCATAAGGCTTTTTTTCAAATGGGTTTTTTCTTTTGCAACGCTCGTCAATCTCATTTCCGACTTTAAATGTGACATCGCCTGAAAGAAGCAAAATGGCACACTCGTTATTCTCCTCAATTATTTCAAGTGTTTCGCCCTTTTTTAATTTTTTAACATAAATGTCCATCAGCATTTCGGAGTTAATGCCATTCATTTCGCAAAGTACTTTTTTGCCGTTTTCGTCATATTCGGGTTTAAATAACATAAATATATCTCCTTAAAAATTATTTTTTGTGTTTAAACTTTTTGGTTATTGCAATAAAAATTGAAACAAATGCAGTCACCCCTGCTATTGAAGCCGGAACTATGTATAACTGCTTGTTTTGCTCAAGTGCATTTATGTTTACACCAAGCCTTGTTAAAACGCTTTGTGCATTTGGCTTTGTTGTGGATACTTCAATATGGGTAGCAACAACTTTTCTGCTTTCGGCATTTTCCATAGTTGTTACTTCACCCACAGCGTCGGTTACAACGAAGTCGCATTGTGCATATAAATCATCATTGGCACATACTACAACTGTTGCAGTACCGTTGCCGATAGCTGTTATATTACCGTTTGCACCGATTTTAATTATTCCCTCTTGGTCGCAAAAATAACCTACTACCGCATTTGTATTTTGCGGCTCAACACTGTATTCAAGTTTAACGGTATCGCCCACCTGCAAATCATATTTTGAAGCGTGAATTTGAAGGTTTGTAAGGGTTGAAGCTTCACTTTGAGCCGGCTGGGCTGTTGTGGAAGTGGTTTCGTTAGTTTGGCTTGAAGCATTTGTTTGTGAAGTGGTTTGCTTTGCACTTTGTGCTTTTTTAGAAGTAGTTTGCTTCGCTTTTGCAGTAACTTTTTTGGTAGTGGTTGCTTTCTTGGCAGTTGCTTTCTTAGTGGTTACTTTTTTGGTTGTAGCCTTTTTAGTTGTGGCCGGCTTTTTTGTGGTTGCCGGTGCATTGCTGCCGGAAGCCGAAGCGTAATTTGGCGAAGCATACCCCATAATTGCACTGATGTTATTATACGGTTTTGAACCTTTTTCTGTATATTCCCTGGCTTTAACTTTGCCGGAGCAGTTACCCTCAACTGTATAAACCGTTTTGCCTGATGTGTAGTTGACTATGCCCACATGGTCGCACGAGCCGCTGCCCGTCCAATCAAAAAATACAAGGTCGCCGCTTTTAGGCGTGTATTTTGAAGGGGAGTAATAGCGATTTTTATCTTTAAACCAGCTAATCATACTGTTGCAGTTGCCGCCGCGCGGAATAATATTTCCGTTTAAAGTTACGCCGTTTGCCTGCCCGACTTGGTTAAAGCACCAAAGTACGAAAGTGGTGCACCAGCCACCCTGATAACCATACCAATCACCGTATTTTGAATATGTTGAAGTGCCGGTATATCCCACTTCTGCACTTGCGGTATTTACTACGGCTGACCTAAGCTCATCTTCACTTGCGGCAAATGAAGTTATAGGTAAAAGCGAAGCAAGCAAAAAGCAAATTGCAACTATGACTACATTAAAACTTTTAAATCTTTTATTCATAAAAAAGATACCTCATATGGTATGTAAACATCGAATTCTAAATATAATTATATACATAATATTTAAAATGTCAATTTGAAATTTTATACAATATGTTGAAAAACAGAGCAAAATAGTGTATATTAAATTAGTAATTAAAATTTGAGAGGTGTATTATGGAAAGGCTTAAAGATTGTAATTTGGAGCATTGCACACCGGAGGAAGTAGGTGTAAACAGCAGTGCGATAACAAGTTTTATAGAAGAAATAAATGAAAACAAATTAGGATTGCATAGTTTTACTGTTGTAAGGCACGATAAAGTGTGTGCGCAGGGCTTTTTTAAACCGTATAATAAGGATATACCGCATGTCCTTTACTCAATGAGTAAAAGTGTAACCTCAACTGCCGTTGGCTTTGCAGTGAGCGAGGGACTTTTAAGCCTTAATGACAGGGTGGTTAAATTCTTTCCTGAATATTTGATGAGCAAGCGCCCTTTTAACAGAATGATTACAGTCAGAATGTTACTTACTATGCATTCAGATAAGCTTATTACCGTACTTGATGATAAGGGCGGTACGGATTGGGTGCAAAATTTCCTCAATGCACCGTTTCTTCTTCCGCCGAACACAAAGTTTAATTACATAAGTGAAAATACATCTATGCTTTCGGCTATAATTACAAAGATTACGGGCATGAGTGTTATTGATTATCTTTATCCCCGTATTCTTGAACCGCTCGGAATTGAAAAACCGTTTTGGGAATCTGACGGGCAGGGTAACAATGCAGGCGGCTGGGGTCTTTATATGAAAAGTGAAGACCTTGCTAAATTCTTTTTGCCTTATATTCACGAGGGTAAGTGGAAAGACGGAACACAGATTATTCCTGCCACTTGGGTTAAGGAAGCTACAAGAAAGCAGGTTGATTCTGTATCAGACGGATATATTGATAATATGATGGGATACGGTTACCAATTTTGGCGAAATCCTATTCCTAACAGTTACAGAGCCGACGGGCTTTTCGGCCAGCGTTGCTTTATGTTTCCTGAATATGACGCACTTGTTGTGCTTAATTGCGGTGAGGCGGAAGACTATAAGGTTATGAAAGTATTTTGGAAGTATTTTCCTGAATGTTTCGGCTATGGTACATTGCCTGAAAACAAAGCGGAATATCAAAAAATGCTTGATACAATTGATAATTGCAGTGTTGAAGATTTGCCTAAAGGCAAGCGCAATTTTGAACTTGAGAAAAAAATATCGAACCGGCTTATTAAATGTAAAACAAGTGAATTTGTTTCCGTTGTTTCAATTACCATTACACAAATGTGGTTTAATAAACCGGGTGAAATCAATGAAATGATGATGACTTTTGATGAAGATAAGCTACGCTTTTATTGGAAAGAAAAAGAAGATGAAAATACTATTGATGTAGGCTTAAACGGAGAGTACGAAGTAAGCAAAATCAAGCTTGGGGATGTTATATATCACACATATTCAAAGGCAGCTTGGAATGATGACGGTACGCTTGATTTATGGATTCGCCCTATTGAAACAGCGCATGTCAAAAAGTTCAATTTTAAATTTAATGATGATAACACTGTTAA
>ERZ779896.3099-NODE-3099-length-10529-cov-2.953886_pt1 | contig 10529 bp, 4 predicted proteins | sample MGYA00511067_ERZ779896 | MGnify/ENA primary metagenome ERZ779896 (study PRJEB29588, sample SAMEA2161597) | human gut metagenome | biome: human gut; feature: human-associated habitat; material: faeces | place: Denmark | collected 2008/2010 ...
TTGTCATTCCACTGGCTGTCGAACCCCTCGAGGTTATACAGGTACGAATAGTTGCCGCCGTTGATATAGTCCAGCGCCACGATCGAAAGACCGAAAGCCCCTTGCCGGTGGGTAAGCACCAGTTTGCCCTTGCGCATCAGCTTCGAAATGCTGTGATCCGTGCCGTCGATGGTCACATCCCGAAACCGCACCGGGGGCATATACCCCCGGTGCAGCGACTCGCCGCCCGAGACCACGACCAAACCGTTGATGCCGCCGAACAGCAGCTTCCCGGCACGGCGGTCGTAAAAATAAGCACCGTCGCTGAACTCCACGACCTCCAGCCCGTACGAAGCGCCATAGGCCACCGAACGGTGCGCAGCCGGATTATAGCGGACAATCCCGGCATTCGTGGCGGCCCAGACATTGTCGAGCGAATCGGCCAGCAGTCCGTGAATCACCCCGGCCTGCAACTGGTCGTGGGCGAACTCGACGGCAACCGCCCCTTCCCCGGGGCGGTAACACCCCATGCCGCACCCCGTTCCGAACCAGAGCGTCCCGTCGGAACAGCGCACGGCGACCGTCACGTCGTTCGCGGCCAACCCACGGCGTCCGTCCAGCGGGATCACCTCGCCCCGGCGTGCGTATTTATGGTATCGCACCGCCCCGATGCCGTGGTTGCAGAACCACAACGTCGAATCGGACTCCTCGCAGAACGAGAAAAAGAAATTCCGGCTCCGCTCCCGGCTCCCCAGATCCACGGACTCGGCCAGCCGGGCAACGGGGGCGCCTGCGTGGCCTGCAAGCTCGATGCGGTATACTCCGCTACCGATCGTTGCCGCCCACAGCACCCCGGCAGCATCTTCGTGCAAGCCGTGTACATTCGCCAACTGCTCACAGCCCGCCAGGGCATGGATGCGTCCGTCGCCATAGGAATAATAGCACACCCCGCCGTCGCCCCCGATCCACAGCACACCGCGCCGGCTCGCGGCAAAGGCATAGACTGAATTCTTACGCAGGGCGGTATTCTCGGCTATAAAATTCCGGGTATTTTCCCGTCCGAACGCCCGCTGTGCATGGAAATCGCGGATGCACAGGATCCCGTCGTTCTTCGTCCCGACCCACAGGTTGCCGCGCTCGTCGACGAACAGCGCCTTGATCGGTTTGGTAAGCTTGTAAGGCAGCATGTCATAGGTTATGGAGCGTACCGCGATATCCCCGGCCGACTGGCGGAGCAGGCCGCTGCCGTCCGTCCCGATCCATACGATATCCTGGTTCCAATCCTTGAGCAGCGAGAAAACGCCGCAAGCGACATCTATCTCCCGCAGCGTATAGCCCCCGGATTCCGACCCGGAAGCATGGAGGCGCAACACCCCGCCCATTTCGAACGCCAATACATAGTCGTCCCCGTCGCGGATAACGGCCGCAAGCTCCCCGCGCCGTTCCAGTTCCTGCGCGAGCCCGCAGATGGCCGACGTCAACTGCCGCTCGGTATCGAAACGGCAGAGGCGGCCCGCACCGTCGACGAAATAGACCGTGCGGTCACCGTCATAGCGGACGAACGAAATACCGTTGCGCACCGGAATGTGTTTCCACGCCCCCAGCACCGCACGCCCCTCGGCGTCATAAACTACCGGAGCGCAGTCCATGCCGTCGCGCCGCACGAACCAGAGCACCCCGTCCGGGTCGAGGCAAATGCGCAATACATCGTCGGCATCGACTCCGCAGAGCGGTTCGAAACGCGACTCGGAGGCGACATACCCGTACAAACGCCCTTTATACAGGAAGAACGCCTCGTCACGGCTCCGTGCCGTATATTGGTAAACACGCGGGAAGTCGGCATGCAGTTCGGCGGTTCGGGCCCGTGCATCGACCCGGTCGACCCCATAGTTGGTGCGCACCCACAGGTAGCCGTCGTCCGTAGCGACGATCTCCTGCACCAGGTTACCGGAAAGCCGGAAGTTCCGGGCATAATGCCCGTCCCAAAGGTTCAGTCCGTCACAACTCCCGGCCCAGACATATCCGTCCGCATCCTGCGCAAGCGAGAGGATGGAACAATTCGAAAACCCCTCGCGGTGCGAGATACGGCAAATATTCTGGGACAACGCCGGTACCGCGACGCACACGGCGACCAGCAACAGATACCTCAGGTGCATAAGACGGTTAGATAAAAACATACTCCGTTTCCATGTAAAAATAGGGAAAAGAAAGCAAATCGGCAATAAATCAGGGCATAACAACCGCATTTCCGATATATAATCATACTATTTTCAGATGAATTCATACTCCACAAAGGATACAAAAACATAATTTTGTATAACCGGATATACTAAAAATTTACCGGCAGGACAGAACACCCATCAAAAATCTGGAAGCCATGAAAAATTTCTACTCGTTGCCGCTCCGCACGGGAGATTCGCGGAAAGTGATTAAGTGCCAGATTTGTCCGGCGGCACAGGCCGCCTTCCGTATTTTCGCCGGAAACAACCTTGTATATAAGGGACCTTTAATATAAAGGCAATAAAAGGGGAACACTCTCCGCCACGCCGAATCCTCCGGTATTCAACGGCCACAGTCGAACTGCCGACCATCCTGCTTCGCAAACACCCGGCCGGGTCCTTGCCCCGGATTCGGCACCCTCCATCAACTCTACGAATGTCTGCTTACGGAAACCTGCCCACACGGGCGATCCCGTAATTTGCGGCTCCCGGAAAATCCGTTTGCCACGGCAAACCGCCGCCAGCAACCTTTCCGGCACGCTACAATCCCCGCGAACCGTACACGGAACTCGCTCCCGTCTCCGTACAGGGAATGTTTGCTCGTTTTCAAACCCGGCCTGCAAAGGCCCCCATACTTAATCCTTTAATTAATAATTATTGCCTATGAGACGAAAGATTCTCCTATCGCTGATGGCAGTCTTCTTCATGGCGGCAGCGTCGGCCCAGACCAGAACGGTCAGGGGTAGCGTTGTCGACGAGAACGACACCCCGGTAATCGGGGCGACCGTGATCGTGAAAGACAGCCCGACACTCGGCACTTCGACCGATGTCAATGGTGAGTTTGTACTCAAAGACCTTCCCGCCGGAGGGGGGGGGGAATTACAGGTTTCCTATGTGGGTTATAAGACCCGGACAATAGCCATCACCCCCAATGTCCGTATAAAGCTCGAACCCGATGCCCAGGCCGTGGAAGCAGTCGTGGTCACGGGTATGACCAAGACGGACAAGCGCCTCTTCACCGGGGCATCCGACCAGCTCGTCGCCGATGACGTGAAACTTTCCGGCATGGCCGACATCAGCCGCGGCCTCGAAGGCCGTTCGGCCGGCGTCTCCGTCCAGAATGTTTCCGGTACATTCGGTACCGCACCCAAGATCCGCGTCCGCGGTGCCACGTCGATCTTCGGAAGCTCGAAACCGCTGTGGGTCGTCGACGGCATCATTATGGAAGACGTGGTGGACATCGACGCCGATGCGCTCTCGTCGGGCGACGCCACGACACTGATCTCTTCGGCCATCGCAGGCCTGAATGCCGAGGATATCGAAAGTTTCAACATCCTCAAAGACGGTTCCGCCACCTCGATCTACGGCGCACGCGCCATGGCGGGCGTCATCGTCATCACCACCAAACGCGGCCGCGCCGGCGTGAGCACCATCAACTACACCGGCGAATTCACCTACCGCATGATTCCGTCCTACCGGGATTTCAACATTATGAACTCGCAGGACCAGATGTCGGTGTACATGGACATGCAGAAAAAAGGCTGGCTCAACCTCGCCGAAACCATCACCGATTCGGAAAGCGGCGTATTCGGAAAGATGTACCAGATGATTGCGGCCGGACAATTGCAAAACGACGACGCGAGCATCGGGAATTACCTGCGCGCGGCGGAGTTCCGCAACACGAACTGGTTCAGCGAGCTGTTCAACAACAACGTCATGCACACCCACTCGGTGAGCCTCACGTCCGGAACCGACAAATCGTCCTACTATGCGTCGTTGAGCGCCATGAGCGACCCGGGCTGGACGAAGACCAGCAAGGTGGAACGCTACACGGCCAACATCAACGCCACCTACAACATCTTCAAAAACCTGTCGCTGAACCTGATTTCCAACGGCTCCTACCGGAAGCAGAAGGCGCCGGGAACCCTGTCGTCGGCAACCAACTACGTGACGGGCGAAGTGAAGCGCGAATTCGACATCAACCCCTATTCCTATGCGCTCAATACGTCGCGCACGCTCGACCCCGACGAATTCTACACGCGAAACTACGCGAGCTTCAACATTCTGCACGAACTGGACAACAACTACATCGACCTTTCGGTCGTCGAGACCAAATTCCAGGCCGAACTGAAGTGGTCGCCCGTCGAGGGCCTCGACCTGAGCGCCCTGGGCGCGGTAAAATACCAGGCCTCGATCCAGGAGCATAACATCACCGAGTCCTCAAACCAGTCCGTCGCTTACCGGACCGTCGAACCGACCACCGTCCGGGACAACAACCCGTTCCTTTACACCGATCCGGACAACCCCTACGCCGTTCCGGTGACCGTGCTGCCCAAGGGCGGTATCTACGAACGCACGGACAACAAAATGCTTTCGTACGACTTCCGCGCGTCGGCGACCTACAACAAAACGTTCAACAACACGCATATCATCAACCTCTACGGCGGTATGTCGGTGAACAAGATCGACCGGCACAACACCTGGTTCCGCGGCTGGGGACTCCAGTACGATATGGGTATGGAGCCTTACTACGATTACCTGGCCTTCAAGCAGGGCATGGAGAGCGGCAGCAAGTACTACACGATCGGCGACTCGTTCTATCGCGAAGTGGCCTTCTTCTTCAACGGAACCTATTCTTACAAGGGACGCTACACCATCAACGGAACCTACCGCTACGAAGGGACCAACAAGATGGGCAAGAGCCGCAAAGCCCGCTGGCTGCCGACGTGGAATATCTCCGGGGCATGGAACGTCCACGAGGAGAAGTTCTTCAGCCACGTACAGCCCGCCCTGTCGCACCTGTCGCTCAAAGCCTCTTACTCGCTGACCGCCGACCGCGGCCCGTCTTACGTCACCAACTCGCTGGCTGTCATCAATGCCTCGACCCCGTGGCGCCCGACCAGCGGCGACACCGAAACCGGTCTCAAGGTTTCGAGCCTCGAAAATGCGCAGCTCACCTACGAGAAGAAGCACGAGCTGAACCTCGGACTCGACGTCGGGTTCGTCAACAACCGGATCAACCTGGCCTTCGACTGGTACAAACGCAACAACTTCGACCTGATCGGCACGGTCACGACCCAGGGTATCGGCGGCGAGATCTCCAAATACGGCAACGTCGCGGAGATGAAATCGAACGGCGTCGAGGTCAGCCTTTCGACCAAGAACATCCAGACGAAGAATTTCAGCTGGACCACCAACTTCATCTACTCGCACATCCACAACGAAGTGACCAAACTCGAAACCTCCACGCGCGCAATGACGCTGGTTTCGGGAACCGGATTCACGATGGAGGGGTATCCCGCCCGCTCGCTCTTCTCGTTCCAGTTCGCAGGATTGAACGAAGTCGGACTGCCGGTCGTGGTCAACACGGAAGGCAAACTCAGCTCCAGCTCCTTCAATTTCCAGGACAGCAACGAGAACAACCTGAAAACGAATCTGGTCTACTCCGGACCGGTCGACCCGACCGACCTGGGCAGTTTCGGCAATACGTTCCAGTACAAGGGATGGCGTCTGAACGTCTTTATGACCTACTCGTTCGGCAACGTCGTGCGGCTCAACCCGGTCTTCAGCAGCATTTACTCGGACCTCGACGCCATGCCGCGGGAATTCAAGAACCGCTGGATGGTCTCCGGCGACGAAGCCGTCACGAACATCCCGGCCATCGCCTCGAAGCGCCAGCGCCAGCTGAACTCCTCGATTTCGTACGGGTACAGCGCCTACAACTACTCGACGGCACGCATCGCCAAGGGCGACTTCATCCGCATGAAGGAGATTTCGCTTTCGTACGACTTCCCGAAGAGACTCATTTCGAAACTGCGGTTCTCTTCGCTTTCGCTCAAACTGCAAGCCACGAACCTCTTCCTGATCTACGCCGACAAGAAGCTCAACGGCCAGGACCCCGAGTTCTACAACACCGGCGGCGTCGCAGCCCCCGTGCCGCGGCAGTTCACGCTCACAATCCGAATCGGACTGTAAAATCTGATTTATCTTAAAAAGATTCCTATGAAAAAAAGCATCATATATTTACTGGGCATAGCGGTCGTCATTCCGGCATTCATGTCGTGCAGCGATTTTCTGGATCAGAATCCCGATCTGCGCACGACGCTGGATTCCGAAGAGAAGATCGCCAACATACTCGTCTCGGCCTACATCAGCGGGGCAGGCAGCTACCAGCTCGTTGCGGAACTCTCCTCGGACAACGTCTGCGACTACGGCATCACAAAGAATTACAACCAGTTCTATCAGGATGTCTACGAATGGGCCGAAGAGGTTACCAGCAACAACGACGCCCCGCGGAACATCTGGAGTTCGAACTACAACAACATCGCCAACGCCAACCAGGCGCTTTCGGCCATCGAGGAGCTGGGAGGACCTACCACCACGAGGCTCAAGGCCAGCAAAGGCGAAGCGCTGATTTGCCGGGCTTATTCCCATTTCGTACTGGCAAACATGTTCTGCATGCCCTACAACCCGGCAACAGCCGGGAACTGCCTGGGCATACCCTATATGGACCACGCCGAAACCGACCTCAACCCCAGGTACGAACGCGGAACGCTCCAGGAGGTCTACGAGATGATCGGCAAAGACATCGAAGCGGGCATCCCTCTGATCGACGACACGGCCTATTCGGTTCCGAAATACCACTTCAACTACAAGGCCGCCTGCTGCTTCGCCTCGCGCTACTACCTGTTCATGCAGGACTGGGACAATGCCATCAAATACGCGACGATGGCCCTGACCTCCAACCCGTCGTCGCTGCTGCGCGATTACAGTGCGATCGCCGCTCTGCCGAACGGCACCAGCAGGCATCAGGAATATGTCAATTCGGCCAGCACGGCCAACTTCCTCCTCCAGGCCGCGACATCGAACAGCGGACTGCTTTTCGACTGGTACTCCACCGCCGGCCGCTATTCGCACGGCAAACTGCAAGGAATCTATGAAACCGTTCAGCCGAAAAAAGGCGGTCCGTGGGGCAGCAGCGTGACTTTCAAAGCGCCGCATGCAGTGCTTGCCTCATCGGGCAAATACGTTCTTCCCCGGACATGGCGCGTGTTCCAATACACCGACCCGGTCGCCGGAACCGGATTCAACAAAGCGATTTCCGTTCTCTTCACCTCCGAGGAGGCGTTGCTCAACCGCGCCGAAGCCTATATTATGAAGATGAACGAAGACCCGACGGCGCTCGACAAGGCCCTGGAGGATATAAACCTCTACGCCGCGAACCTCTTCTCGGCAGGGTTCAAATCCATGACGGAGGCTTCGATCATCAAATGGGCTACGGAAACCTACCCCGACTACTCCGAACTCTACGTCGGAAAGACCTCGGTCAGCAGCCCGCAGACGCTCAATCCCAAGAAAAAGCTCCATGCGGCCCCCTACAACACGCTCGAAGAGGGCGGCCCGCAGGAGAGCATGCTTCAGGCGCTCATCTTCATGCGCCGCTACCAGTTCCTCCACGAAGGCATGCGGTGGTTCGACACCCGTCGCTTCGGCATCACGGTCTACCGCTACCTGCTCGATGAAGACGCCGAAACCGTCGTGCAAATCACCGATCAGATCAGCGACGAGAACGGTACGGCCGATCCGCGCCGCGCCCTGCAACTCCCGGCCGACGTTATTGCCGCCGGCCTGACCCCCAACCCGAGAAAATAACAAACCAAAGTGCGTATGAAAAAGAATCTGATATATCTGCTCTTTTCCGTCACGCTGCTCTGCGCAGCGCTGACAGCCTGTTCGGACAACGACGATCTGGATTCCACCAGCGTGGTCCGGCCGACGACCACCGAACAGAACGACCTCGACCGCTGGCTCAAGCGCAACTACGTCGAAACCTACAACATCCAGCTCAAATACCGGTTCGAGGACATCGAGTCGAGCATGGGCTACTACCTCACACCCGCCAGCTACAAGCAGTCGGTCGCCATGGCCAAACTGGTGCGCCACATGTGCCTGGAAGCCTACGACGAGATAACCGGCAGCACGGATTTCATCAAGGCCTATTTCCCGAAAATCCTCTACCTGGTCGGCTCGTATGCCTACAAGACCAACGGATCGGTGGTGCTGGGAACGGCCGAAGCCGGGGCGAAGATCACGCTCTACAACCTCGACAACCTGAACCCCAAGACCGTCAATGCGAAGACGGGCTATTTCAAGACGATCCACCACGAATTCGGACATATCCTCAATCAGACGAAACCTTACCCCACCGATTTCGCGGAGATTTCCGGCCCGGATTACGTACAGGACCAATGCTTCGAAATCTACAAGACCACCGAATCGGCGCTGCAAAAAGGATTCATTTCCCCGTATGCATCGAAAGCCGACGGCGAGGATTTCGTGGAACTCATCGCCCTCTACGTCAACCGGAGCGCAGAAGAGTGGGAGGAGATGCTGACGACGGCCGGCGACACGGGACGGCCGAAAATCGAAGCCAAATTCGAAATCGTCTCCAACTACATGAAAAGCACCTGGAACATCGACCTGAACGAACTGCGGGAAATCGTACTGCGCCGTGCGGAAGAAGCGCCCAACCTCGACTTCGACTCGCTGGATGACGAAGATACGGACTCGCCCGAAAATTCCGGTACAAACGAATAAGCGACACCGAATATGAAAAAAACAGCAATCATACTATTTCTGGTTCTGGCCATTCCTGCCCTGCTCACCTCATGCCTGTTCGACGAGGAGGATCTTTTCGACAAATCCGCCTCCGAACGCATCGAAGCCGCCAAGCAGGAGGCCAAGACCGTGCTCGAAAGCGCAGAAAACGGATGGCACGTGCGCTATTTCCCCTCCCCGACCCAGGAGTTCGGCGGATACAACCTGTTTTTCAAATTCTCCGAAGGCAGCGTCACCGTTGCCTCCGAGATCGAAAGCAACCCGTCCATCACCGAGACGAGCCTCTATTCGCTCGGCGAGGATCTGGGCGTCACGCTCAATTTCGATACGAAAAACTCGCTCATCAATTACTTCGTACACCCGAAAAATCCCGACAACATCGGATCGACCTACAAGGGCATGGAGGGCGACTACAAATTCACGGTGATGGAGACATCCGCGGCAATGGTCGTCCTGCGCGGCATCATCACGGGGAATTACTACATCCTGACCCCCGTTTCCGCGGACACCGACTGGTCGGAAGACCTGGAGACCTACCGGAACAATGCGGAAGACATGTCATTCAACACCTATTCCTTCGTCGTGAAAGACAAGACGTATTCGGCAACGCTCACGAACCGTCGCTTTGCGGTCAAGATCGACAGTGAAACCACCGTGTACGCACCGTTCATCTACACCAAGGCCGGCATCAGTTTCTACATGCCGGTCGAGATCGACGGAGTGACCGCGCAGAACTTCACCTTTGTCGACGACTACTATTTCGCCGAAGTCAACGGCGCCGATTTCAAGATTATGACGCCCGAGCCGGTCCGGTCGGACATCACGTTCGAAGTGACCGTTCCCGATGCCACGAAGACCTACAACAGCGTTACGGTGAATACAGTTCCATCAACGGATACGGAGTACTACTACATGGAGCTGATGCTGAAGTCCGAATTCGAGGCCCAGCGCGAGAAAAAACTCCTGCAAAAGCTGGTCGGCACGCTCAACAGCAACATCGGCGCAGGCGACGATCCCGAAGCGATCGCAGCCAGCCTGCTCCACAAAGGTGCGGACACCTATACGCTCAACTATCCGAGTTTCTACGACGAGTACGTAGCCGTCGTATTCGGATGCGCCGTCTCCAACGGATTCATCGTCTCCACCACGCCCATCACGTCGCTTCCGGTTTCGATCGACGCCTCGCTCTTGCCGGACAATACCGATCCTCTCTACAAGAGATGGCTGGGCAAATGGAGAGTTACGAGCACCACCTCGCAGGTAAACGAAGCTCCCGTAACGTTCGAGGTTATCGTAAAACCGGGCACCGTCAACTCGTCCTACATGATCCGGGGCTGGGGCATCACGATCTACGGAAACAGGTACGACCTGCGGGCGTATTACCAGGCAACCTATACGGGCGCCTCCACTCCGGCCATCCCGATTCCGAAGTCGACCGGCATTCTCTACACGAAAACCGACAATGCGATTTACGGCTACGACGGAGTCTACCCGATCCGGACTCGCTACTCCCGTATAACCCACTCGACCGGAGCCTACTCGTCATTTACGACGACCCAGACCTCGCCCAAACTCGTCGGCATTTACGACGAGGCGCAGGCAGGCCAGGCAACGATGTACGGTTCCGGCTACAATACCGGCACCGATTACGTCGGCATAGAGTTCTTCAGATGGACGGAAAACCAGGCATCCTACTACACCTCGCCGGCTGTC
>ERZ779896.3107-NODE-3107-length-10503-cov-4.293549_pt1 | contig 10503 bp, 6 predicted proteins | sample MGYA00511067_ERZ779896 | MGnify/ENA primary metagenome ERZ779896 (study PRJEB29588, sample SAMEA2161597) | human gut metagenome | biome: human gut; feature: human-associated habitat; material: faeces | place: Denmark | collected 2008/2010 ...
CGGCTGCTGCCAGTCGGTCATGAAGCCCGGGTGCACGTCGGTTTCGATGGCCACCGGCTTCAGATCTCCGCCCGGATGCCAGAAACGGATGCCCTTGTCGGTGATGTCGAATTCGCCGCCGATCTTGCGGAACACGTTCAGGAAGGTCATCATTTCCGGCTGGGTGGCGCCCTTGACGAAGATGTCGCCATGGGTGGCGAGCGCGGCGGACGCCCAGGAGGCGGCCTCGATGCGGTCGGTCAGAGACGTGTGCGTGTAGCCCTTGAGCTCCTTGACGCCTTCGATGCGGAACGTGCGGTCCACGTCCACGGAGATGATGGCGCCCATCTTCTGCAGCACGCTCACCAGATCCATGATCTCAGGTTCGATGGCGGCGCCGGAAAGCTCGGTCTTGCCTTCGGCGAGCACGGCGGCGAGCAGTGTCTGCTCGGTGGCGCCCACGGACGGGTACGGCAGGTGGATCTTCGCGCCATGCAGACCGTTCGGAGCGGTGATGTGAATGCCGTCCTTGTGTTCCTTGTCGACGTTCGCGCCGAGCTTGCGCAGGGTTTCCAGATGGAAGTCAATCGGACGACCGCCGATGTTGCAGCCGCCGAGCGCCGGAATGAACGCCTCGCCCAGACGGTGCAGCAGCGGGCCGGAGAACAGAATCGGAATGCGGGACGAGCCGGACAGCGTGTCCACGTCGGCCACGTCGGCGAGTTGCACGTTGGTGGCGTCGATCGTCACCACGCCGTTCGCGCCGTCCACGGTCACGTCCACGCCGTGCAGGCGCAGCAGGTCGGACACCACGTGCACGTCGCGGATTTCCGGAACGTTCTTCAGCACGGATGTGCCCGGGGCCAGCAATGCGGCGACCATGGCCTTGCTTACGAAGTTCTTCGCGCCACGCACCTTGATGGTGCCGTTCAACGGCTTGCCGCCTTCGACGTGCAGAATGTCGTTCTTATTGTCAGACACGCTCAACCTCTTTCGATTCCCTTTTGGATCAAGCTCAAAAAACACTGCTGCTTAGTTTGCCATAAGGCATGTAGCATGTTCGCGAAAAACGGAATTCAGCGCAGTGTCTCCTTAATTTCGCGCGCGAGATTCGCATCCCACATGGCTCCGGTGGCGCTCATCACGGCGTTCGCGCCAGCCTCACGGTACGCCTTGTAGTCGTCAGGACGGATCACGCCGCCCACGCCCACGATGGCGAAGTCGAGGCCGAGCTTTTCACGGATGGCGGCGAGCCTGCCGACCATGTCGAGACCGGCGCCACGAATGGCGTTGCCGCACACGCCGGAACGGTCACGTCCGACTCCCGGCAGCGCCTGGTTGCCGTTCGCGTCCACTAGGCGCGCGGAAATCGTGTTGATGGTGGAGAAGCCTTGCACGGTGCCATGTCCGACGGTTTCCCTGACCATGGTTTCCAGGTCGGTGTCGTTGGGAATGTAGGCGAGTTTCACGATGAGCGGGCGATCGCCGATTTCGTTTTTCACGGCTTCCGTGATTTCCCCCACCAGATGCGGGTCGTGGCACAGCAGGCGATTGTGACCTTCGTTGGGGCAGCTGGTGTTCATTTCCATCAGTCCGGCTCCGGTTTCCGTAACCAGATGCGCGGTGGTGACATGGTCGGCGATGTACGCCTTGCGGTCCATGCCGTCCACGCGGGAGCCTTGGAAGCTGGGCACGAGCAGCTGCCCGTCGCCGGCGGCGGCGATCGCCTTCTTCATGTCCGGCTGCCATTCGTCGGGGTCACGCGACGGCACGCCGAAACTGTTGGAGATCGAAATCGGAAGCTCATATCGGGTGTCGGCAAGCACGCCTTCATCCAGTTCGGCGCTGCCGGGAACCAGCGACCCGTCTGCGTTCTTCGGATGCACGGCGAGCACGTTCGGGAAGGCGTTGCAACCCCACGCGCGGGAGCGGACCGTCTTGTACACCGCCAAATCGAAACCCATGCGGAAGGCGGCGGTGGTGAACCGCTCGTTCAGCAGCGGACCGGCGGGAATGCCAAACGGCAGGTTCACGCGGAAGCCGAGGAATTCCTCGGCCTGGTCGGACGACTGCGACTGGGTGGTCTGTGCAGACTGCGCGGAGGCGCCGGCAGCGGAATCGCCCTTCATCACTTCGGCGAACGCACCGAACGGCCCCTGCAGATAGTTGTCTTCATACGTGCGATTGACGTCGTAAAACGGCGCGAAACTCTGGCTCATACTGCTCCCCGAAATTGTTCTCGTGTCATGTTTTGGATATGCGATGCGAACACACGAAATGTCATGTCCACTGTAACGCGACACACGTCCCGCCTGCACGCCCCGTCTCACCTTGGAAACCTCCTTGGCTAGGACTTCCCCAGACGAGTTTGGGCTCTCGATCCAGGTCAAGTCCAGAGAACCGGAACGCCGTCATGAGCCGGTATGCTCGGCAAGACGGTACTTGCGTCCGCGTCCGACGCCTATTGGTTCAATAACACCGTCTTTCACCAGTGAGGCCAATATCTCCCGGGTACGGGTGAGGCCAAGCCCCAGCACCACAGCCAGATACGAGGTGGGTTGCGGTCCGCCGACCGTCAACGCATAGGTGATTTTCTCCAACTGGCTTTGCGGCCTGATCGCATTGCCGAAATCGGCAGGTAGGGCCACGTTCTTGCCGAATGTGCCGACCATGTCGTTCAAACGGTCAGCCCCGCGAGCGCCAATCCTATGGACCGTACCAGTGCCATGCTCCGAATTCCGCATTGTCGGCGACTCCGCACCAACAGGGCCCCCGCCATCTGCAGAGACTCCGGGAACAGCAGAAGCTCCGGCGATCATGGAATCTCCGGCGATCTTGCGCGGATACAACGTAAGCTGCACACGCCCCGGATCGTCGAACACTTCCAATTCCGGCGCGGCGGTTCCTGCGAACAGGCAGCCTTCACGCATCACGTCAAAACCACTGCCCGCCTTTTCTCCGATGCCAATCAGATTGAACATTTTCATCAACGTGGGATTCCGCGTATCCGAAATGCCGCCTTGCATCACCTCTTCGGAGGAAAGACGCAGGCTGCCGGGATTCGACAATACGATTCTGTCGTAATACTGAATGATCACCGTGCCCCGGCGAATGAAGTAATCGGCATGAACGAGCGTGTTGGTGACAGCCTCACGAACGGCCTTATCCATCGGATTGTCATCAATCCTATGCAAATCGGCATCAAGCTGGAACGGATGGGCAACAGCCGACCGCAGACGATTGACCACCTTGCCCCAAAAATCGTACAAGTTGCCCGACCACGTGTCATCGTCCGAAGTGAATCGGTCGTTCCACCGCTCCTGGTCGTCCATGACCTCGCGATAGTCCAGGAAATAGTAGGGGAATTCGGACGTGATTCGCCACGCCTCACCGAACATCAGCAATCCGGCTCGTGTGGGACGCACCTGAGAACCATCAAGCCGCAACGCTTCGATGCGAAGCAGGAAATCCTCATCAGACAATCCGACCCATGGATGGCCGGGCCGTCTGTTCTTGAACTGCCGACGATATGATGCGACGCTATCCGCGTTGAGCGCGTCAGCACCCATGCCTTCAACAATCGTTCTGTCCAAGGGAAGCAGGTCACTGTCCCGAAGCATGGCACGAACCGTTTCCTCATCGCACAGATAATCGCCATCGCCATTACGCCGGTATGAGCCCGTCATCGGATTCTGGCCCACGTACACGGGAATACAGTCCCTCGCCGCACGAGGAATGTCGATGGAAATAACATCTCCCTGCGAGGTATGGCGAATCACCACGTCGTTGTCGCTCAGCACAACGGCACTGACCTTCGATGGATCATGCACCATGTTCCAAAAATCCTGCGCCATGTTCCGCGCATCATCTACTCCGGTGATATACAAAGAATGATCTTCATGCTCGGACACGCCCAGCAGAATCAGCCCACCTTCGGTATTGGCGAAGGAGCTGTACGTCTCCCATAAACTGTGGGGCAGGCCGCCCTTGGCACGTTTCGCTTCCAAACGGTTGCCTTCACGCATCCGAGGAACCTCCCGGGACCACCAGGCATCATCGTGCTCGCTACCGTCCATTGGCCATCACCGCCTTACCTACCACGCGTTCTACGCTCGCTTTGCCGCCGCTTTGCCGTCGTATTATGATTTTACCACCGCTTTGCGCGCGCTTTGCCACCGCTTTGTGGAATTTGCTGTTGGCGGAAAGGTGATGGAAGGTAAACAAAAAGCCCGGCTTGGGTGCCGGGCTTGGGAAAAGTTAGATGTGGTTGCGGTCAGCCAATGATGAAATGGGCTACCGTCGCGATCGGCCAACGGCCCTGTCCTGCAATTATGGACTGCGCTGCGCGCAGGCTCATTGCTGCCCTCGTTTCGGACTCGGGCAAGGCCCTGTCGGCAGTGCACTGCACTGCCGACCAGCCATCGCGTCAGATGATGCCGCGATCGGCCAACGGGCCTTGCCAATCAGGGTATTCACCCTCACGGGCGGATTCGATCGGCTGTTCCGGCTCGCGCTTGACCGGCAGGGTCTTCGGCTTGAACGGGAACTTTTCGGCGCGCATCTTCTCGTATGCGATGATGTCGTCTTCGTGCTGCAGCGTCAGGTCGATGTCGTCGTAGCCGTTCATCAGACGCCAGCGGGTGTAGTCGTTCACTTCGAACGGCAACGTCACATCGCCGCAGGTGACGGTACGGTCTTCCAGGCTGACGGTCATTTCGCGGCCCGGCTCCTCGTCCAGCAGCTTCCACAGCAGCTCAATGGATTCCTGCGGCATAATTGCGGCCAGCACGCCGTTCTTGGCGGTGTTGCCGTAGAAAATGTCGGCGAAACGGGAGGAAATCACCACGCGGAAACCGTAATCGTGCAGCGCCCACACGGCGTGCTCGCGGGAGGAACCAATGCCGAAATCCGGGCCGGCCACAAGGATCTTGCCCTGCTTGTATTCCGGCTTGTTCAGCACGAATTCCGGGTCGCGGCGCCACGCGTAGAACAGGGCGTCGTCGAAGCCGCTTTTCTTCACGCGCTTCAGGAACACGGCCGGAATGATCTGGTCGGTATCAACGTTGGAACGGCGAAGCGGCACGGCCACGCCGGTAAGGGTAGTCAGTTTTTCCATGTCAACAAATCCTTCGATTGCCTATCGATATTCGATTTCGATATTTCGATTACTTACGATTGCGTTCGCAGCTTCCGCTCGCAGCAGGCTCACAGGTCGGCCGGCGAGCAGATGGTGCCGCGGATGGCGGTCGCGGCGGCAACGGCCGGCGACGCCAGATGCGTGCGCGAACCCTTGCCCTGACGGCCTTCGAAGTTGCGGTTCGAGGTGGAGATGGAACGTTCGCGGGCTACCATCTTGTCCGGGTTCATGCCCAGGCACATGGAGCAGCCGGCGTTACGCCATTCGGCGCCGAAGTCCTTGAAAATCTTGTCGAGGCCTTCCTTTTCCGCCTGCAGACGCACGCGGGAGGATGCCGGCACCACGAGCACACGGTGGATGTTGTCGGCCTTGTGGTGGCCCTTCATGATGGAGGCGGCCACGCGCAGGTCCTCAAGACGGCCGTTGGTGCAGGAGCCGATGAACACGGTGTCCACGGCGATGTCCTTGATGCGCATGCCCGGCTTCAGTCCCATGTAGGCGATGGCACGCTCGGCGGCGGAACGCTCGGTCTCGTCGTTGAAGGAGGCCGGATCCGGCACCACGCCGGAGATCTTCACGCCCTGGCCCGGGTTGGTGCCCCACGTGACGTACGGCTCGAGGTCTTCGGCGTTGATGGTCACTTCCTTGTCGAACACGGCATCGTCATCGGTCTTCAGCGTCTTCCAATATTCGACGGCCTTGTCCCACATCTCACCTTCCGGCGCGTGCGGACGGCCCTTCAGGTATTCGAAAGTCACCTCGTCCGGGGCGATCATGCCTGCGCGGGCGCCGGCTTCGATGGACATGTTGCAGATGGTCATGCGGGCGTCCATCGACAGCTTCTTGATGGCTTCGCCACGGTATTCGATGACGTGGCCCTGGCCGCCGCCGGTGCCGATCTTCGCGATGATGGCCAGAATAATATCCTTGGCGGTGACGCCCTTCGGCAGGTCGCCTTCGATGTTCACGGCCATGGTCTTGAACGGCTTCAGGCTCAGGGTCTGCGTGGCCATGACGTGCTCCACTTCGGAGGTGCCGATGCCGATGGCCATAGCGCCGAACGCGCCGTGGGTGGAGGTGTGCGAGTCGCCGCACACGATGGTCATGCCCGGCTGGGTCAGACCCAGCACCGGAGCGAACGCGTGGACCACGCCCTGGTCAGCGTCGCCGAGCGGGCACAGACGCACGCCGAAATCCTTGCAGTTCTTTTCCAGCGTGCTCAGCTGCAGCGCCGAGGTCTCGTCCGGATTCGGACGGTCGATGTCGACGGTCGGCGTGTTGTGGTCTTCCGTGGCAATCAGCTGGTCGACGTGACGCGGCTTGCGTCCTGCCAGACGCAGACCTTCGAACGCCTGCGGGCTGGTCACTTCGTGCATGAGCATCAGGTCGATGTACAGCAGGTCGGGAGCCCCATCGCTACCCTTGCGTACCAAATGATCGGCCCAGACCTTCTCGGCCAATGTAGTTCCCATTGTGGGACCTCCTCAGATTTTTCCTCACTAATTTCCTCGCGGCTATTGCCTTGCCGCATTCTTCGTGCTATAAGCCTATGGGCTTGAAACGGGTTCGAGGTCCTTCATGCCGGTATATGAGATATGAACGAGGGACGAGCGCGGCAAACGCGGAAAAGTTACTTCCCGTCTTCTTACGGCATATGCGCAATCGTTGAAATTTCAGCATTTTCCCAGCTTCGCCAGCCGGTGGAAGCAAGGTAAATAATCTGCTTTACCCCAGTCGCGAACCACATACATTTTGCATTTCAATATGTGAGATGGCATAATTCAGCGTATGACTTCTTCTTCGAATACGAGCAACGCCATGCCCAAAACGCAGGCCATGAACGCCACGAACGAGGCAAACGGCAATTACGCAGCCACCCCGCAAAGCAACGAAATTCATTCCGGGGTCGGCGTGCTCGACAAGACAGTCAAGATTCTCGACGCTCTTGAATCCGGCCCAGCCACACTCGGACAGCTGGTTTCCGCGACCGGTCTGGCTCGTCCGACCGCGCATCGTCTTGCGATCGCGCTGGAACGTCACCGTTTCGTTTTGCGCGACCAGCACGGTCGTTTCGTGCTCGGATCGCGATTCGCGGAACTTGCGGCCGCAGCCGGCGAGGACCGTCTGTTGACCGCCGCCGCGCCGATTCTGCAGACCCTGCTCGACCGCACCGGCGAATCCGCGCAGATCTACCGCCGTCAGGGCGATCAGCGCGTCTGCATCGCAGCCGTGGAGCGCGCGTCCGGCCTGCGAGATTCCATTCCGGTTGGTGCGATGCTGTCCATGGAAGCCGGTTCCGCAGCCCAGATTCTGCTGGCTTGGGAGGATTCCGAACGCCTGCATCAGGGTCTGCGTCACGCCAAGTTCACCGCGGCCAAGCTCACCGCCGTCCGCAAGCGCGGTTGGGCCGAGTCGGTCAACGAACGCGATGAGGGCGTGTGCTCGATTTCCGCCCCGATCCGCAACGCCTCCGGCCAGGTCATCGCCGCCATCTCGATTTCCGGCCCGACCGGCCGCATGGGTGCCGCCCCCGGACGCCGCTATGCGCCGCTGGTGATGGCCGCCGGCAAGTACCTCACCGAGGCACTGGTCAAAGCCGTTCGCTGAAACATACCAGTCAATCCAACCGATAGCCCAACCGGCAGAAATCCCGCGAGGTATCCGTCGAGACGCGGGATTTCTGCCACTAATACACAGCGGAAGGCCCCCGAAACCCCGAATACTTCGCGCCGCTTCCCGCCTCTATCAGGAACAGTTACCTGAATAAACCGGACAGTTGACTCCATAGCGACGGCTTGCGCAGCAAATCATCGCCCTCACCCTCGCCAGGCGTGGTCTGGTTCACCGCATAGGTGTAGGCGCGTTTGGAACTGGGCTTGCCCACCAGTTCGCCAAACTCCAGCAATTGCGTACGCGGCTCGTAAGGGTGACGGATATCAAATTCGATCAATCGCGTGGCACGTTTGGCCGGAGCCGGTCCGTACGTATTGAATCCGCAGGTTGGCGTAGCGATAAGCAACAGACCCTCATGTTCGCCGACGAAACCGTTGCGATGATCATGACCAGCTACGACGCCGAAATACCCCTCGCGCAGCAATTCGAATTCGCCTGACGTATCAGGGCAGGATATGCCTTCTCCCAAATATCCGCCGGGCTGGGTTTGCAATTCGTCCAGCACGTAGTAGGTATCGGCGTGCGAACGATAGCCCTGCATGGCAAACGCCGCGTTGGCCGCCACCGGCTTCAGCACGTTGTAATACTCGGGCATCGGCATGTGCTGGAACACCATTGATTTCGCACCGATACGGTCGGGCACGGCGTTCAGGAAGGCGAGCGCTGCGGGCGATGGTGTGCCGAAGCCGCCGCCATGCACGTAATCGCCGGAGTCAAGAATGACCAGACCCAGCACATTGCGCGTATGGTCAACGTCCATAACCGGCAGCGCGAAGGTGCCTGGTTCACCGGAACCAGTGGCACCAGACAGCGTCTGCACAGCACCACCCGCTCCACAGGTGTATGCAATCTGGTTCGGCAAGGTCTCACTCGGCGGATTGACACAACCGGGGAACTCACGATAGATACCGTCCAGTTCCGCATTGCTTAGCCCGCATTGGAAATCATGGTTGCCGTACGTCACGGCCCACGGAATGCCGCGCGCCGCCAACGGCTCAGTGAACTGGCCAATGGCCTTGCGCACCAGCGCTCGGGTATGGTTCAGCGCGGATTCGGCAATAGGTTCGTTACACCAGCGACGTTTACGGAATGAATCGGCGAACGCCGGATCGTAGCCGGCGATCTGGTTGCCGGAGAAAATCACCAGATCAGGCCGTGTGGCATCAAGGCTGGCCTCAATCAGGGTGATGGTGTCTTTGGAGACTTTCGGCCCATCCTGAATGTCGGCAATCTGCAGCACGCGGAACTTGCCGGAATAGTGGAATTGCAGTCGTCCGAGACGCGTAGAGATAGAGACCGGACGGCCGTCTTCGGCATCGGCCGGCTTGATACGAGGTTTCGACGACATCCCCTCTGGCGTACGCTGTGTTTCCGTCATGCCCTCCACTGTACACACAAACGAAAAGGCCCGCCGGAGCGGGCCTTTTCTACAAGTTCAACTACTGGAGCAGAATCTCTGCACAACATCATCGTTGTAACGGTAAGTCTTTCCAATGCCCGTCCAACGTAACAGTCCTCGTGACCATACACTATTTGTGGGCTCTGCTCTGTTCAGTTGTTCTTGTACCTCATAATCTATTCATCACTCCCGTTTCTCGCAACCTGCAGAGAGTCGTTGTGCGTTTTTTATCACAACTGTTCAATCGCACTTTCTGGCTATCGGAAAACGAGCTGAACCGTTCACATCGAACCCGTCCGATGTTCGATTTCGTTCGTTTCACCGCCGCTCACGGCGTGTCGCGAGCGACGCTAGCACACTCAAAACCAACCAACACCGAACTAACATGAACACCCGTTGAATTCTGGCGCGTTCAGTCGTTTTCCGGCCACGCCAAAGCTTACGATATAAGCTATGGCACAGATATTTGACGCACCCTCGAAGGCAATTCTGCGCAGCCAAATCGCAGAGCATATTGCCGAAAACGACAACAACGACCGCCGCGTCGATCAGGAAGGCGAGGCACCGCTGCCCAAGGACCGTTTCTTCGACCGCGAGCTCAGCTGGCTCAAGTTCAACCAGCGCGTGCTCGAATGTGCGGAGAACGAAGACATGCCCCTGCTCGAGCGCGCCAACTTCGCCGCGATCTTCGCCTCGAACCTTGACGAGTTCTTCATGGTCCGCGTCGCCGGCCTGAAGCGCCGTATCGACTCGGGCATCGCCGTGCCGTCTGCCGCCGGCCTGAGCCCGCGTCAGCAGCTGCGCGCGATCAGCGAGACCGCACACCGTCTGCAAGACGAGCACGCACATTACACGATCGACACCATTCTGCCGGAATTGGAGAAGGAGCGCATCGTCCTGCTGACGTGGGACAAGCTCACATCCTCCGAGCAGGAGCGCCTCTCGCGCTACTACCGCCAGCAGGTGTTCCCGGTCCTGACGCCGCTCGCCGTGGATCCGGCCCACCCGTTCCCCTACATTTCCGGCGGTTCCATCAACCTGGCCGTGATTGTGGAGAACCCGGCCTCCGGCAAGTCGCACTTCGCCCGCGTCAAGATCCCGGGCAACCTGCCGCGCCTGGTGCCGGTGGACGACATGACCGATGAGGAGTCCAAGGACGAGCGTTACGGCTTCATCGCCATGGAAAAGCTCATCGCCGCGCATCTGGAATCCCTGTTCCCGGGCATGATCATCAAGGAGGCCCGCTCCTTCCGCGTGACTCGTAACGAGGACATCGACGTGGAAGAGGATGACGCCGAGAACCTGCTCAACGCCA
>ERZ779896.3114-NODE-3114-length-10491-cov-3.545707_pt1 | contig 10491 bp, 8 predicted proteins | sample MGYA00511067_ERZ779896 | MGnify/ENA primary metagenome ERZ779896 (study PRJEB29588, sample SAMEA2161597) | human gut metagenome | biome: human gut; feature: human-associated habitat; material: faeces | place: Denmark | collected 2008/2010 ...
CGCGCGGTTTCAAGTTCATCTCCTATGCCGTGTGGTGGATACGCCAGTCTATCCTGCAGGCCCTCGCCGAGCAGTCGCGCATCGTGCGTCTGCCGCTCAACCAGGTGGGGTCCCTCAATAAGATAAACAAGGCGTTCGCCCGTTTCGAGCAGGAGAACGAGCGTACCCCTTCGCCGGAGGAGCTTGCCAACGTGCTCGACCTGCCGAAGGAGAAGGTCTCCGATACGCTCCGTGTGTCGGGTCGTCACGTCTCGGTGGATGCCCCCTTCTCGGACGGAGAGGACAACAACCTGCTCGACGTGCTGGTCAATACCGATTCCCCGAATGCCGACCGCGGGTTGATAAACGAGTCGCTCTCCACCGAGGTGGAGCGTGCGCTCGCCACGCTGACCGACCGTGAGCGCGACATCATCCGTTACTTTTTCGGTATCGGCTGTCCGGAGATGACGCTCGAAGAGATTGGCGAGAAGTTCGGGCTGACGCGCGAACGTGTGCGTCAGATAAAGGAGAAGGCCATCCGCCGTCTCCGTCACAGCTCGCGCAACAAATTCCTGAAATCGTACCTCGGATAGTGCCCGGGGCGCCGGGGCGGTTGCCGCCCGCAGGAGGGGAATCCGCAGAGGGGTTCCCCTCCTGTTTTTGTCGCCGCCGCAGGTGTTTCTTCCCGGGAACAGGTACGGGAAACGGGACAATTGGGTATCTTTGCGCCGTTTGAAAAACATTCCGACCATGAAAGCGCTTTATACCGTTCTGTTGCTCGTATGTTCCAATACCTTCATGACGATAGCGTGGTACGGACACCTGAAGTTCAATGGCTCGAACAACGGCAGTCCCCTTCCGCTCTTCCTCGTCATTCTGGCCAGTTGGGGAGTCGCCTTTTTCGAATACTGTTTTCAGGTGCCGGCCAACCGGTTGGGGTTCGTCGAGAACGGAGGACCCTTCTCGCTCATCCAGCTCAAAATCATACAGGAGGTCATCTCCTTGCTCGTGTTTACGGTTTTCACCATTCTGGTTTTCCGTACCGAGACTTTCCGCTGGAACCATATCGCCGCTTTCGTGTGCATCGTTCTGGCCGTCTATTTCGTATTCAGAAAATAGTCCGTGACAGTGCCGTGCAACGTCCGGCCCTACGCGAACCGCCCGCAGGAAACTTCCTGCGGGCGGTTCGCATATGCGGTAACGCTGCCGTTAGAACAGCGTCCGGTTGTTCTCTTTCAGAACATTCACCGCATCGAACACCTTCTTCGATATCCTGGCCCGCTGGAGGGCATCGAGATAGGCATTGGAGTGCGTGTCGGTTCCCACGAAGGTGTATAACCCCTGCCGGAGCATCTGTTCGGCATATTTCTTCGCACCGCTGCCGTGGTATCCTGCCAGCGAGAGCAGGTTGAGCTGCAATTTGTACTGTTTTATCAGGTTGATGACCTTGTCCTTGCCGTTGGCCTGTACGAACGCATATCGTTCGGGGTGGGCGAGGATGATTTCATAACCCGAAAGGGTCGCTTCGAACAGCATGTCGAAAGCCCGGAGGCTGTATCCGTTGATGGAGAACTCCACGAGAACGTGGCGGCAGTTCATGGTCAGGGGATTGCCTTCGAGGTGTTCCGGGAACTTGTCGTCGATGAAATACTCCGCGCCCAGCCGGATATCCAGCGGCCCCTGGTACCCGAAGTCGGCGAATCGCTGTCGGAGCTCCTCTTCGCCGCGGTTGTCGTAGGCTCCGTGAATGATGTGGGGCGTCATGTAGAGACCTTTTACCCCCATGCCCTGCATTCGCTCCAGCAGTCGAAGGCTGTGTTCCCGGTCGGGACTCCCGTCGTCCACGCCGGGAAGCAGATGGCAGTGGATGTCGTAAAAGTCGTCGAGCAGGTCGGCGAGATATATGTTCTTTGTATGGAAACTGAACATTTCTGCTTTAAATGATGTATAGTATCGGTTTATCGGATAATGCTTTCGAAGTAGGCGATGGTTCGCGCGAGCCCTTCGCGGAGCTGTATCTCCGGCCGCCATCCGCCGAGCAGTTCGCCTGCAAGCCCGATGTCGGGACGGCGCTGTCGCGGGTCGTCCGAAGGCAACGGACGGAAGACTATCCGCGAGGAGGAGCCCGTAAGCTCCCGGATGAGGGAGGCGAGTTCGAGGATGGTGAACTCGCCGGGATTGCCGATGTTTACCGGACCGGTCACTTCGTCCGGGGTATCCATCATGCGCACCATTCCTTCCACCAGGTCGCTGACGTATTGGAAACTGCGCGTCTGTGAGCCGTCGCCGTATATCGTGATGTCCTCTCCGCGCAGTGCCTGTACGATGAAGTTGGAGACCACGCGTCCGTCGTCCGGATTCATGCGCGGGCCGTAGGTGTTGAATATCCTCACGATTTTGATGCGGACGCCGTTCTGACGCCGGTAATCCATGAAGAGCGTCTCCGCGCAGCGTTTGCCTTCGTCGTAGCAGGAGCGGATGCCCACCGGGTTCACGCTTCCCCAATAGCTCTCCGGCTGCGGATGCACGTCCGGGTCGCCGTAAACTTCGGAGGTGGAGGCCTGCAAGATGCGTGCCTTGACGCGCTTGGCGAGCCCCAGCATGTTGATGGCCCCCATGACGGATGTCTTGGTGGTCTTGATGGGGTTATATTGGTAATGTATCGGGGAGGCGGGGCAGGCGAGATTGTAGATTTCGTCCACCTCGGCGTAATAGGGAGCGGTGACGTCGTGGCGCACCATCTCGAAATTGCCGCATCCGGCCAGGTGCATCACGTTTCTCTTGCTGCCGGTAAAATAGTTGTCGAGGCAGATGACGTCGTGGCCTTCGCTTCCCAGCCGTTCGCACAGGTGCGAACCTATGAATCCGGCTCCTCCGGTTACAAGCACTCTCTTCATCGTCAATCGTTCAGTGTCGCCGACGGTATGCGGAATACCGTATTTGTGGATGCAAATATAGCTTTTTTTACCATCCCCTTCGAACGCTTCCCTATTTTTATCCCTTCCGTTTCCGCGGTCGGACAATGAAACGGAGGGCGATGCCGTTGTTTAGGAAGAGGGATTGCCGTGCGTGCGGTTTTGCGTGGATAGGTTTTTTGCCTATCTTTGTACATTAAACGGACGCGAGCCGTGTCCGAAGGAAAAAATTCGGCCTATGAAGGGTAAATGCTGGAGAATGTGCGCTGTTGCGGCCGTTGCGGTCGTGCTTGCGGTTTCGGCGTGCAACAAGAAGGGCGAGATATTCGAGCAGCAGATGGATACCATCCGTTCGTGGGTGGAGAGCAGGAATGAAAACGGTAGTGCCTATACCGAAATCATGTCGGGGGTGTTCCGCGACATCGTCTATCCGGAGGATGGCCGGGGAACTCCGCTCGCGGAGCGAGGCGACAGTCTCTATCTGATGTATGAGGTATATAAGTTTTCGACCTCTTTTTCCGAGACGAGTACCGGAGACCTCATCTATACCAACAGGCCGGAGCGGATGCCCGACCGGGTGGAGTGGAACCGCGATACGCTGCGGATAGTGCTGGGTGACGGAAAGCTGATGAAGGGCGTAGAGGAGTCGTTGGCGGAGAGTGCGCCGGGCGACCTCGTCATGGTGGTAATGACCTCCGGTAATGCCTATGGCGACCATACGGTGCAGCAGCTTCCGCCCAACACGCCCGTAGCCTGGCGGGTGAATGTGGAAAAAGTGATTGAGAACCAATGAGAAGGCATAGCGCCGAACAGTGATATATGATGAGACATGTTTTGAAACCTTTGGCGGTCGCCGTCGCCGCATGCGCCTTCTGCTCGTGCGCCAGGACCGAGAGCGAGAATTTCAACGAGATAGAGGACAAGGCGCTCGACATCTGGGTGAGCAGTAATGCTCCCGATGCCGAACCGCTCGGAGATACAGGGATGTATTATGAGGTAATCGAGGCCTTGCCGGACGGAAGTGCCACGAAGGTGGACGTCCGGGGCAGGTGGGTGGATGTGGAATATGTCATCCGTGACCTGAACGGCGACATCGTTTACAACCGTAACGAGGAAACGGCCCGGCTTCTCGGAACCTTCACCAAATATACGCATTACATCCCCGACAGGCTCTATATCGCCAGTCGGCAGGACCTGAGCGATATACCTTCGGGCATCTACCAGGCCATCACGGAAATCACGCCCGGAGAGACGTGGCGTGTCTATATCCCTTCGCGTCTGGCTTTCGCATCGTACGGTATTCAGACTTCGACCGGATACGGGGGGCAGCAGGCCCTTGAATCGGACGTGCCGGTCATTCTCGACAGCCTCCGCATCGTCAATATCGTGGATAATCCCCAGTCCGAAGGGCGGCAAGCGATAGAGGAGTTCGTCACCGCATCCCGGCCGGAAGGGTGGGGCAAACCGCTGAACGATACGGTGCGCGAGGGACTGTATATGGATATACTCGCCCGACCCAATCCCGGTGATACGGTGCCGCTGAACCAGAGCGCCAATATCTACTACAGGTGCGGGTTTCTCGACGGGCATCTGATAGATTCCAATATCGATACCGTATTGTACAACCAGTTCGGTACGGTGCGCAGCAGCGACATTACGAGTCCGATAAGGGTGACGCGGATGTCCACCGACCCCAACAATGCCAACCAGATGCCGGCGAAGGTGTTCTATGCCATCCTGCCCGACCTCTGTTACGGCGACAGCGTGCGTATCGCCGTCCCGTCGGAGTACGGTTATTACCGTCAGTACATGTATCCGGACAAGAGCAGCTCCATGTGGTCTTCCTCGGCCACGTTCACGTTCGACTTTACGTATCAGTATAAGGACTATACGACGGAGGATACGGACTACTTTTTCGCCTCCTCTACCTATTATATGCCCTATTCCACCTCTTCGGGCACTACTGTACCGGTAGCGGAAATCAAGCCTTATACGCCGTTGATATACGAGTTCGTCGTGCAGAAGCCGGAGTCTTGACGGTCCGGCGGATGAACGACCGCAGGAGGCTGTGCCAGATTGAATCGATACGGTTCAGAATGGCACAGCCTTTTTCGGTGTCGGAGTCGACAAGCTGAAAGATATTCGGGTACGGGAGGAGGACCGTGCAGGACTGAATCGATGCCGATGGTGATACGGCGGGTGGCGGTCGGAAGATACCGCCCTCTCTTTTCGCCGTAGTCGGGCTTGCCTGTCGGGGATGTATTTTCATGCCGTCTCGGTTGTACCGTATGTGCCGAGCCGGGCGGCCGGTGGTTGGCGCAGCGGAAGGACGGGAAGAAACGGCGGGGATGCCGCCCGTGGCGGTCGGCGGATTCTTTCAAGTTTCAAGTCCGTATTTCGATGGAGTGAGAAGGATGCCTGTTGTCCGGTCTCCGTTCCCGGGATTGCCCGGGCCGAGGCATTTGCTGGAAGCCGACGAAAAAGGGGACGAATCGTTCCGTCCCCCTTTGCTTCTGTCTTCCGTCCCCCTGACTGTGCCCCTGCTGATTTATTTGTTTCCCATGAGGTCGTTGGAGGTGTCCTGATTCTCCATGAACGAACGCTGCGACTTGAGAAGGTTTCTCGACTGGAGTACCATGGTCTTCGTTTCGTTCAGGATAGTCAGGTAGAGCATGCTGGCTTTGGTGCTCGTGGCCTTGTTCTGTATCCTGCGGAGCTGGCTCTTCACCGCATCGTCAATCGTGACGAACAGCTCGTCGCGCATCTCCAGCACCACGTTCGTGTCGGAGTAGTCGTTGTCGTTGAGCATGACGTTGATGCGGGCGTATATCTCCGATACCTTGTCGTTGATTTTGAGGAGGTCTTCCACCTGTTCCTCGCTCATCCCCTTGTGGTTGTTGTCGATATGTTCGAAGCAGGGACGGGTGATGTGCACTAGCGCCTTGGACATCTCGCTGATGTAGTCCACGACCTGTACGTAGAAGTGTCCCGCTTCGATGTAGTTGTCCTGAAGTTTCTGGAGGGTGGGCAGCAGGGCGTATTTCTTTTCACGGGCGTTGTAGAAGAGGTCGTTCGATTCGCGCACCATTTCGCGCAGCGTCCTGCGGTCTTCGTTCAGCGTCGCCATGATGGTCTTGCTGTATATCTCGGTCGTTTTGGTCATGACACCGCTTATCTCGGCGATGAGATTGCGCATCACCTCCTGGGTGCTGTTGCCCGAAGCGGTGACGATTTCTTCGGTTTTATGTTCTTTGGCCTTGCGGCGCTTGTGGGTGATGGAACTCTGGATGAACATCCCTACGCAGAGTAGCGAGATGATGATGACGGCCCACGTACCGCCCCACAGCAGGGCGTAGGTCACGACGAGGGCGATGACGAAGGCGATGAGTGCTGTGACGAACCAGCCTGCGATGACCGTCACCACGCCCGTTATTCTGTAAACGGCGCTTTCGCGGCCCCACGCCTTGTCGGCGAGCGAACTACCCATGGCCACCATGAAAGTGACGTAGGTGGTCGAGAGGGGGAGTTTGAGCGAGGTGGCCGTGGCGATGAGTATGGAGGCGACGGTGAGGTTCACCGTGGCGCGTATCAGGTCGAAATGGGCGCTTCCGGCTTTGGGGCGCAGCGGAATGAACCGTTTGTTTATCGCCCGCTGGAAGGATTCGGGAGCGTGGTCCTCGTACCACCTGTTGACGGTGATGGCTCCCCGCACGATGGAACGGGAGAAGAGGGTGGAGCCGAAACGCTCCGTTCCCTCGTCCTGTTTGGCGAGGTTGATTTCTGTTTCGCTGACGCTCTGTGCCTTTTTGGATGTCCAGAGCGTCACGACCATGATGCACCCGGCTACGAGCAGCAGCAGGTGGTTGGCCACTACCGGTTCGCTGAGCTTGCCCATCATCATGCCGTCGTCGCCTCCGGCCGCAAGGGCTATCTTGTAGGAGTCGAGGCCGGCTATCGGTACGCCGATGAAGTTCACCAGGTCGTTGCCCGCGAAGGCGAGCGCCAGCGAGAAGGTGCCGGCGAGTATCGTAACCTTGAGGATGTTGATTTTGGCGAGCTGAAGCAGGAACATGACGAGCGAGCTGACCGCGAAGAAACCGAGCAGGATGGGGAACATGTGGGCCGAGAGCGTATCGAAAAAGGCTGGACTGAATATCCCGGAATCCTGCAGCCCCTTGAAGAGAGCGAAGTAGGCGATGGCGGTGAAGGCGATGCCGCACCACAGGGCGCCGAAGCGCTTCAGCATCTTCTGGTAGCGGAAAGTGAAGATGAGACGGCTGATGAACATCACGAAGGCACCCACCACGAAGGCGATGGCCACGGAGGCCAGGATACCCGATATGATGACGAGAGCCTTGCCCGAGTTGATGTAATTGGACATGTCGGCCGCCGTCAGCGTCGGGTCGGCGCTTATCTTGAGCGAGGTGACTGCCACCGCGGCGCCGAGCAGTCCGAAAACGAGGGAGACGGTCGTGGAGGTGGGCAGTCCGAAGGTGTTGAACAGGTCGAGCAGTATCACGTTGGCGAACATCACCCCGAGAAAGAGCATCATTACGTCGCGGAAGGTGAACATCTCCGGGTAGAACACGCCGCTGCGGGCCACCTCCATCATGCCGCTGGAGGTCATCGTACCCAGCAGGATGCCGACCGAAGCGATGGTAAAGATGACTTTGCGGGAGGCGGCTTTGGAGCCTATCGCCGAGTTGAGGAAGTTGACTGCGTCATTGGAAACCCCTACGACGAGACCGAGGATTGCCAGAACCAATAAAATGACTACGATGACGGTGTAGATAGTTTCCATTATTCGTGTCCTGATAGAAAAATTTGGGACAAAGTTAATCTATAATTTGAAAAGCCCTATAAGGACGGGGCTAAATCTTAACATTTAATTGCCGTGAACGCCACGGTTTTGTCATGGCCGTTTCCCGTGAGGGGGAGGGGGTACCCGGCGGGAGATTGTTATTTTCTGCATAAATTTTGCACATCGCAGGCAGATGGTTAATTTTGTGGATTGGATGAGAAACTACGTTTGGGATTACGCATGGAAGAGAGCAATAAGATAATACGCGATATTGCGGAACAGGAGTACAAGTACGGTTTTACAACCGATATAGATACGGAGGCCATTCCGCGCGGACTGGACGAAGAGGTCGTCCGGCTCATATCCCGCAAGAAGGAGGAGCCCGAATGGATGACCGAGTACCGGCTGGGGGCCGCCTTCCGCCATTGGCAGACGATGAAGCTGCCGACCTGGGCCCATCTCGACATCCCGGAGATAGATTTTCAGGATATCATCTATTATGCCGCCCCCAAGCCCGCCAAGGGGAAGGCGGGGGCTACCGTGGACGACATCGACCCGGAGCTGAAGAAGACCTTCGACAAACTCGGCATACCGCTCGAAGAGCAGCTCGCGCTGAGCGGGATGGCGGTCGATGCCGTGATGGATTCGGTGTCGGTCAAGACCACTTTCAAGGAGACGCTGGCCGAAAAGGGGATTGTCTTCTGCTCGATGAGCGAAGCCATCCGCGACTATCCGGAGCTGATTCGGAAGTATCTCGGCAGCGTGGTGCCCTATACGGACAACTTTTACGCCGCGCTCAATGCGGCGGTCTTCTCCGACGGTTCGTTCTGTTACGTCCCGAAGGGGGTTCACTGCCCGATGGAGCTGAGTACCTATTTCCGCATCAATGCCGCCGGTACGGGGCAGTTCGAGCGGACGCTCATCGTGGCCGACGAGGGGGCGTACGTCAGCTATTTGGAGGGGTGTACCGCGCCGCGGCGCGATGAGAACCAGTTGCATGCCGCCGTGGTGGAAATCGTGGTGATGAAGGATGCGGAGGTGAAATACTCCACCGTCCAGAACTGGTACCCCGGCGACCGGGAGGGCAAGGGAGGTATCTACAACTTCGTCACCAAGCGCGGGATATGCCGCGGCGAAAATGCCCGACTTTCGTGGACGCAGGTGGAGACCGGTTCGGCCATCACCTGGAAATATCCGAGCTGCATTCTCGCCGGGGACAACAGTACGGCGGAGTTCTACTCGGTGGCGCTCACCAACAACTTCCAGCAGGCCGACACAGGTACCAAAATGATACATCTGGGGCGCAACACCCGGAGCCGCATCGTTTCGAAAGGTATTTCGGCCGGGCGCAGCCAGAACAGCTACCGCGGACTGGTGCAGGTGAATCCCAGGGCGGAGAACGCCCGCAACTATTCGCAGTGCGATTCGCTGCTGATCGGCGACAAATGCGGGGCGCATACCTTCCCCGTGATCGACAGCCGCAACCGCACGGCTGTGGTCGAACACGAAGCCACGACCTCGAAGATTTCGGACGACCAGCTCTTCTACTGCAACCAGCGGGGCCTTTCGACCGAGGACGCCGTGGGGCTGATCGTGAACGGCTATGCCCGCGAGGTGCTGGCCAAACTGCCGATGGAATTCGCCGTTGAGGCGCAGAAACTGCTTTCGATCAGCCTCGAAGGCTCGGTCGGATAACGGGCGGGGAAGATGAAAGTGCTGGTGCTCAACGGCAGTCCGCGGCGCAACGGTCTGGTCTCGCAGATGCTGGAACATATTGCCGGCAGTTTGCCGGAGACGTGCGACGTCGAGCGTATTTTCGTCCACGACCTGACCGTAAGACCCTGCACGGGGTGTATGAGCTGCCGCTCGAAACTCTGCTGCGCGCTGCCCGAAGACGATGCGCACCGCGTCGCGGAGGCGATCCGCACGGCGGATGCGCTGGTTATAGGTTCGCCCTGCTATTGGGGCAATATGAACGGGGCCTTGAAAGTGCTGTTCGACCGGTCGGTCCATGTGATGATGGGGGAGAAGGAGAGCGGAATGCCGGTGGCGCTGCACAAGGGACAGCGGGCCGTGCTGGTGGCGACGTGCAACACGATATATCCGTTCAGCGTGTTGTTCAACCAGACCCGCGGGGTGTTCCGCGCCCTGCGCGAGATACTCCGGTGGAGCGGTTACCGCATCGTCGGTACCGCGGCCAAAAGCGGCTGCCGCAAGAACGGCAGGCTGACGGACAGAGAGATTGAAAAATGTAAAAAACTGGCAAGAAAGATATGTTAAGCGTAAAAAATCTGCATGCGTCGGTCGACGGCAAAGAGATTCTGCGGGGCATCGACCTCGAAGTGAAAGCCGGCGAGGTGCATGCCGTCATGGGGCCTAACGGCTCTGGCAAATCGACGCTCGCGGCGGTGCTCGCGGGCAATGAGAAATTCACGGTGACCGAAGGCTCGGCCACGTTCCTCGGACGGGACCTGCTGGAGATGCCGATCGAGGACCGGGCGCGTCTGGGGCTGTTTCTGGGTTTTCAGTATCCGGTCGAGATTCCGGGCGTCACGATGGCCAACTTCATGAAGCTGGCCGTGAACGAGCAGCGCAAGTTCCGCGGCGAGGAGCCGCTTTCGGCCGCCGAATTCTTGAAACTCATGCGCGAGAAGAGCGCCGTGGTGGAGCTTTCGTCGAAACTCACCTCGCGGGCCGTGAACGAAGGCTTCTCGGGCGGCGAGAAGAAGAAGAACGAGATTTTCCAGATGGCGATGCTCGACCCGAAGCTGGCGATCCTCGACGAGACCGACTCGG
>ERZ779896.3116-NODE-3116-length-10487-cov-54.558186_pt1 | contig 10487 bp, 7 predicted proteins | sample MGYA00511067_ERZ779896 | MGnify/ENA primary metagenome ERZ779896 (study PRJEB29588, sample SAMEA2161597) | human gut metagenome | biome: human gut; feature: human-associated habitat; material: faeces | place: Denmark | collected 2008/2010 ...
CCGGGAATTTTACGGACGCTTCGGGTTCGCTGGCGACGTTCCGGCGAGGTTCGTTTCCGCAGACCGCTTCGACTTCGGCACGGGCGACGCGGCCGCCGACCGGGCGATGGTCTGGCGGCGCGACACCTCCGCCCCGCTGCCCGATGAGCTTACGGCCACCTACCGCCGCTGATCGCGCGGCCGCCGGCACGACAAAGCGCCCGGAGCCAAGGCTCCGGGCGCTTCTCTATTCCACTGCTCCGCCGTCAGGCAAGGGCTCGTGTATCATTCGTGCGGGTCCGCAACAACGGCCGAAAGTCCGTCCGGGAAAGGGGCTCGCCCCCGACGACAGCGCGGCCGGCCCGGCGGGGTACCGGCACCTCATTCGGCACCCGGGTCGGCACTTCCGGTCGACACCTCCGCTTCGGCACTCGGGCAAGCTTCCTCGTTCGGCTCCCCGCTTTCGGTCCTCTCGTTCAGCCCCCCGCTTTCGGTCCTCTCGTTCGGCCCCCCTCGCTGCCCTACCGGCTGCGGAGGAAACACTCGATCGTGTTCTCCATCAGGCAGCAGATCGTCATGGGGCCGACACCGCCCGGCACGGGCGTGATGACCGACGCCTTCGGCTCGACGGCAGCGAAATCCACGTCGCCGCACAGCTTGCCCGTCTCGGGATCGCGGTTCACACCCACATCGATGACGACCGTCCCCTCGGAGACCATATCCGCCGTGACGAACTTCGGGCGGCCGATGGCCACGACCAGAATCTCCGCCCCGCGCGTCACCTCCCCGAGGTTGCGCGTGCGGCTGTGGGTCATCGTCACCGTGGCGTTCTCGTCGAGCAGCAGCTTCGACACGGGCAGTCCCACGATGTTGCTGCGGCCGATCACCACGGCGCGCTTGCCGGCGATCTCCACGCCCGCGGCCTTCAGCATCTTGATGATGCCCTTCGGCGTGCAGGGCAGCGTGCAGGGCTGTTTCTGCCACAAGGCCGCCACGTTGAGCGGGTGGAAACCGTCCACGTCCTTCGCCTTGTCGATCGCGGCGATCACCTTCTGCTCGTCGATGTGTTTGGGCAGGGGTAGCTGCACGAGGATGCCGTCCACCTCCGGATCGGCATTCAGCCCGGCGATGATGCCCAGCAGCTCCTCCTCCGAGATCGACTCGGGCTTGCGGATCGTCGTGTTGCGGATGCCCACCTCGGCCGAAGCCTTTGCCTTACCCGTCACGTAGCTCACGCTGCCGGGGTCCTCGCCCACGAGGATCACGACCAGATGGGGCACGCGCCCGTATTTCGCGGGGAAGGTCCGCACCTGCTCCGCCATTTCGGCCTTCAGTCGGGCCGAGAGTTCCTTACCACTGATAATCATACTTTCTTCGGTGTTATTGTTTGTCCAGTGCCCAGTGTCCGATGTCGCTGCGGTGGAAGAGGTTATCGCACCCGATGCGGGCAACGTTCTCCAGCGCCTCGCGCCGTGCCTCGGCAAGTGTCGCACCCCGTCCCACGACGAAGAGCACGCGGCCGCCGGCCGTCAGGATGCGGTCGCCGTCGGCCTTCGTACCCATGTGGTAGACCGGGCAGTCGACCTTGTCCAGCCCCCGGATCTCAAAGCCCTTTTCGTAGCTGCCGGGGTAGCCTTTCGATGCCAGCACGATGCCCAGCGTCGTGAAGTCGTGCCAGGCCAGCTCCGTGTCGCGTCCCTCGGCCACGGCGCAGAAGATGTCGGCAATGTCGCTGCCAAGACGCGGCAGCACCACCTCCGTCTCGGGATCGCCGAAGCGGGCATTGAACTCGATGACCTGAATGCCGTGCGGAGTCTTCATCAGCCCGCCGTAGAGCACCCCCTCGAAGGGGCATCCCTCATCGACCAGCGCATCGGCCGCGGGCTGCATGATCCGCTCCAGCGCGAAGCGCTCGTCCTCGGCCGTGATGAAGGGCAGGGGCGAATAGGCCCCCATGCCGCCCGTATTGGGTCCCTCGTCGCCGTCGTAGGCCCGCTTGTGGTCCTGCGCAAGGACCATCGGCCAGACGCGGCGGCCCGACACGAAGCACATGAACGAGAACTCGGGCCCCTCGAGGAAATCCTCGACGACGACCTTGCCCTCGCCGAACTTGTCGTCGAGCAGCATGTCGCGCAGCGCCGCATCGGCCTCCTCCATCGTCCGGGCGATGACCACCCCCTTGCCGGCAGCCAGTCCGTCGTACTTCAGCACGGCGGGGAAGGGGCGCCCGGCCACGTAGTCGCGGGCCTCGGCATAATCCGAGAAGGCCCGGAACCCGGCCGTCGGAATGTTGTACTTCGCCATCAGGCGCTTGGCAAACTCCTTCGAGGATTCGATGCGCGCCGCCGCCCGCGTGGGGCCGAAGATGCGCAGCCCCGCCGCCTTGAAGCAGTCGACGACACCCGCCGCGAGCGCCGCTTCGGGACCGACGACCGTCAGGCCGATGCGGTGTTCGAGCGCAAAGTCGCGCAGCCGCTCGACCTCCGTATCGCGGATCGCCACGCACTCGGCCTGCCGGGCAATGCCCGCATTGCCGGGGGCGCACCATATTTTTTCGACCTGCGGAGAGCGCGACAGCGCATCGACGATGGCATGCTCGCGACCTCCCGAACCGATAACAAGAACGTCCATATAAGGTGAAAGGTGAAAGGTGAAAGGTGAAAAGTAAAATGTGAAATGCGGACAGTCTGACCGGCAGGGCGGGATACCGGGAAGCGGCACCAACCGATGTCCACCCGGCATACCGCCCTCCGGCCGGCTGTCAATGCTTGAAGTGGCGCTCGCCCGTGAACAGCATCGCGATGCCCTTCTCGTTGGCCTTGCGGATCGAATCCTCGTCACGGATCGAACCGCCCGGCTGCACGATGGCCGTCACGCCGTACTCGGCGGCCAGCGCCACGCAGTCGTCGAAGGGGAAGAAGCCGTCCGACGCCAGCACCAGCTCCTCCATAAAGCCCGCGGCACGCGCCTGCTTCAGGGCGATCTCGGCCGAGCCGATGCGGTTCATCTGTCCGGCGCCGACACCCAGCGTCCGGCCATCCTTCACCACGACGATGGCGTTCGACTTCACGTGCTTGACGATGTGCCAGCCGAACTCCAGATCGGCCAGCTGCCCGGCGGGCTGCCGCTCGGTCACGCACATCGACGCCTCGACGTGCTTGGTCGTCAGGTCGAGGTCCTGCGCCAGCAGGCCGCCGTTGACGCTCACGTACTGCCGGCGGTCGCTCTCGCCCGGCGTCATGTCAACCTCCAGCAGGCGCAGGTTCTTCTTCGTGCGGAGCACCTCGAGCGCCCCCTCCTCGAACTTCGGGGCCATGATGATCTCCAGGAAGATCGGCTTCATCAGCTCGGCCGCCTCGCGCGTCACGGGACGGTTCGTCGCCACGATGCCGCCGAAGATCGAGACCTTGTCGGCCTCGTAGGCCTTCGTCCACGCCTCGACGACGTCACGGCCCACGGCCGCACCGCAGGGGTTCATGTGCTTCAGTCCGACGCAGAACGGCTCGTCGAACTCGCGCACGATGCACAGCGCGGCGTTGGCATCCTGGATGTTGTTGTACGAGAGCTCCTTGCCGTTGAGCTGGCGCGCAAAGGCCAGCGAATAGGGCACGGCATGCTCCTCGCGGTAGAACTTCGCGCTCTGGTGCGGGTTCTCGCCGTAGCGCAGCGTCTGCACGAGGTCGTACTCGAGGAAGAGCTTCTCGTTGAGCCCCGCCTGCGTGCGCATCCAGCCCGCGATCATCATGTCGTACTCGGCCGTGTGCGTGTAGGCCTTGGCCGAGAGCTTGAGCCGCGTGTCGCGCTCCGTATTGCCGCCCGCACGGATCTCGGCGAGCACCTGCGCATAGTCCGCCGGATCGCACACCACCGTCACGTCGACCCAGTTCTTCGCCGCCGAACGCAGCATCGACGGACCGCCGATGTCGATGTTCTCGATGGCATCGGCCATCTCCACGCCGGGCTTCGCGATCGTCTCGCGGAACGGATAGAGGTTCACGCACACCAGGTCGATGAACTCGATGCCGTTTTCGCGCAGTTCGCGCAGGTGCTCCGGATCGTCGCGCCGGGCCAGCAGGCCCCCGTGCACCTTCGGGTGCAGCGTCTTGACGCGGCCGTCGCAGATTTCGGGAAATCCCGTCACGTCGCTGATGTTCAACACCTCCACGCCGCTCTCGCGCAGCAGTTTCATCGTGCCGCCCGTGGCGATCACCTCCCAGCCCGCCTCGCGCAGGCCCTTTGCAAAGTCAACGACTCCCGTTTTGTCGCTGACGCTTATCAATGCTCGCATGTATCTGAATTTTTGTCGTTGGTTTTCCCGTTTCCGGAGCCGCCGTCCGCCAGCAGGCGGCCGATCGTCTCCACATAGAGCGGATGCTCGATCGCATGCACCCGCCGTTCCAGCTCCGCAAGGTCCCCGCCCTCGTAGGCGAAGGCCCGCTGTGCGATGATGCGCCCGCCGTCAAGCGTCGCATCGACGTAGTGGATCGTCACGCCGTAGACCTTGACGCCGTAGTCGAAGGCCTGCTCGATGGCATGCACCCCGCGGAAGGCCGGCAGCAGCGAGGGATGGATGTTGATGATCCGCCCCCCCCCGCCGTAGGCGCCGAGCAGCACGTCGCCCAGGATGCGCATGTAGCCCGCCAGGCAGACCAGCTCGACCCCCGCGGCATCGAGCCGCCGGACGATCTCCCGCTCGTAATCCGCCTTCGAGGCGTACTCCTTCGGCGCGAAGACGAAGCACTCGACCCCGTGTGCCGCGGCGCGCTCCACGACCCGGGCTCCGGGCCGGTCGCAGACCATCAGCACCACGCGCGCCGGCAGCTCGCCCCACTCGCAGGCCGCGGCAATGGCCTCGAAGTTCGTGCCGTTGCCGCTGGCAAAGACCGCAAGACGCCGCATCGCTACCGGATTACGACCCCTTCGGTGTCGGTGACCCGTCCGATGACGCTCGCGCGCTCGCCCTGCTCTTGAAGGATCGCGATGGCGCGGTCGGCCTCCGAAGCGTCGAGGGCGATGACCATGCCGATGCCCATGTTGAAGATGTTGAACATCTCGCGGTGGGGCACCTTGCCGTACTTCTCCAGGAAGCGGAAGACGGGAAGAATCTCCCACGTCCCCTCGTCGATCTCCAGCCCCTGTCCGTCGTGCAGGATGCGCGGGATGTTCTCGTCGAAGCCGCCGCCCGTGATGTGGCTGATGCCGTGGACGTCGCACTGCCGGATCACTTCGAGCACCTGCCGAACGTAGATCTTCGTCGGCGTGAGCAGCACCTCGCCCAGCAGCTTGTCCGACAGTTCGGGATAGCTGCGGTGCAGGTCGAAGCAGTTGTCGGCGACGATCTTGCGCACGAGGCTGAAGCCGTTGGAGTGGACGCCGCTCGAGGCGATGCCGACCAGCACGTCGCCCGTTTTGACCTTCGAGCCGTCGATGAGCTTCGACTTTTCGACCACGCCGACCGTGAAGCCCGCGATGTCGTACTCGCCCGCGGCATACATGCCCGGCATTTCGGCCGTCTCACCGCCCACGAGCGCGCAGCCCGCCTGGCGGCACCCTTCGGCGACGCCCGCGACGATGGCCTCGATCTTCTGGGGCTCGTTGTGGCCCACGGCCACGTAGTCGAGGAACTCCAGCGGTTCGGCACCCTGCGCCAGCACGTCGTTGACGCACATGGCCACGGCGTCGATGCCGATCGTGTCGTGCTTGTCCATCTCGAAGGCCAGCTTGAGCTTCGTGCCCACGCCGTCCGTGCCGCTCACGAGCACCGGCTCCTTCACGCCGAGTGCCGAGAGGTCGAACATGCCGCCGAAGGCGCCGATGTTGCCCATCACGCCCGGCCGTGCGGTCGAAGCCACATGCTTCTTGATGCGTCGCACCACTTCGTATCCGGCTTCGAGGTTCACGCCGGCCTTTTCATAAGATTGTGCCATGAGGTTTTCTTTTATGCTGTTGGTTAATTACTTGTTGTCCTTGTTGGCCGCCTCCTTGGCCGAGTAGAGCGCCGTGGGATAGCGTCCCGTGAAGCAGGCCATGCAGAGCTCGCTGCGGCAGCCCGCCTCGAGCAGCGCCTCGGGTGCGAGGAACTCCAGCGAGTCGGCGCCGATCTCCTCGCGCACCCCCTCGCGATCCTTGCGCGCCGAGATGAGCTCCTCGTAGGTCGAGGTGTCGACCCCGTAGAAGCAGGGGTTGGTCATCGGGGGGCTGGCGATGCGCACGTGCACCTCGGTGGCTCCCGCCTCCTTGAGCATCGCCACGATGCGCCGCGAGGTCGTGCCCCGCACGATCGAGTCGTCGACCAGCACCACGCGCTTGCCCCGGACGATGGTCCGCACGGCCGAGAGCTTCATCCTGACACCCTTCTCGCGCAGCTCCTGCGACGGCTGGATGAAGGTGCGGCCGATGTACTTGTTCTTGATCAGGCCCATCTCGTAGGGCAGGCCGCTCGCCTCGGCATAGCCCATCGCGGCGCTGAGGCTCGAATCGGGCACGCCGACGACGATGTCGGCATCGACCGGCGCCTGACGATAGAGCAGCCGTCCCGACTCCTTGCGGTAGGCATGGACGTTGCACCCCTCGATGTCGCTGTCGGGACGGGCGAAGTAGATGTACTCCATCGCGCACATCTCGTGGCGCTTGTACATCGAGTAGTCGCGGCTGCGGATGCCCTGGTGGTCGATCGTGACGATCTCGCCCGGCTCGACGTCGCGCACGAACTCGGCACCCAGCACGTCGAAGGCGCAGGTCTCGCTCGAAACGACCCAGCCGCCGCCCAGCCGTCCGATCGACAGCGGACGCAGCCCGTACTTGTCGCGGCAGGCATAGATGCGGTTGGCCGTCATGATGAGGAAGGCGAAGGCCCCCTCGAGCATGTTCAGCGCGTCGATGATCGAATAGATGCGCGGCCGGTCGTGGTAGCGCGTCTCCTTCTTGATCAGGTGGGCCAGGATCTCGCTGTCGGAGGTCGACTGGAAGAGGCTGCCCTTGTTCTCGAGGTACTCGCGCAGCAGGTCCGAATTGACGATGTTGCCGTTGTGCGCCAGGGCGAAGTCGCCCGTATTGTGGCGGAAGAGGAACGGCTGCACGTTCTCGATGCCGCCGCCTCCGGTCGTCGTGTAGCGCACGTGGCCGATGGCCATGCGGCCGCCGAGCGTCGCGAGCTTCGACTCGTCGAACACCTCGGTCACCAGACCGCACCCCTTGATGCGGCGCAGCCTGCCGTCGTCGCCCACGGCCACGATGCCGGCCCCCTCCTGCCCGCGGTGCTGCAGCGCATGCAGGCCGTAGTAGGTCAGCGAAGCGGCATCGGGCACGCCGTAGATGCCGAACACGCCGCACTCCTCGTGCAGCTCCCTGTCGTTGATCTTCTCCATCTCCTTCATCTCCTTCATCACTCGACTGCTTTTTTCAACCGGGCCAGAATCTCCTCGTAAGCTTCGCGCACGCGGCCCAGGTCGCGGCGGAAACGGTCCTTGTCCAGCCGTTCGTTCGTTGTCATGTCCCACAGCCGGCACGTGTCGGGCGACACCTCGTCGGCGAGGATGATCTCCCCGTCCGACGTGCGGCCGAACTCGATCTTGAAGTCCACGAGCCGGATATTCATCTTCGCGAAGAGCGCCTTGAGCACCTCGTTGATGCGCGAGGCCATGGCATAGATCAGATCCAGTTCGTCGTAGGTCACCAGCCCGAGCGCCACGGCATGGTGGTCGTTGATGAGCGGATCGCCCAGCTCGTCGCGCTTGTAGCAGATGTCGTAGATCGTGTTGGCGGGCTGCACGCCCTCCTCGATGCCCAGACGCTGCGCCATCGACCCGGCGATGACGTTGCGCACGATCACCTCCAGCGGGATGATCGTCACGCGGCGGCACAGCTGGTCGCGATCGTTGAGCGTCTCAAGGTAGTGGGTCCGGATGCCGGCCCTGTGCAGCACCCCGAAGATGATCGTCGAGATGGCGTTGTTCAGCACGCCCTTGTTCTCGATCGTCGCCTTCTTGATGTTGTTGAACGCCGTGGCCGCATCCGTATAGTGAATGATGATCTTCTCCGGATCATCCGTTGCGAAAACCTGCTTTGCCTTGCCCTCGTAGAGCATTTCAAGCTGTTTCATGCCTTTTCTCCCGTATATTTAGTCGTTGTTGCGTTCCTGCTTTCTGAAATAGGCCACCGCATTTTCAAAGAGCGGCTGGCGCTTCTCTCCGGCAATGTTCCTGAAGAGGTTCTCCTCGTAGCGCTCCGTGTGGCCCATCTTGCCGAGGATGCGGCCGTCGGGCGAGATGATGCCCTCGATGGCGTAGGACGACCCGTTGGGGTTGTACGGCGCCTCGGCCGTCGGTTCCCCGTCGGGACCCACGTACTGGAAGGCCACCTGTCCGCGCTCGAACAACTGGCGGGCCAGCTCCTCGCTCACGACGAACTTGCCCTCGCCGTGGCTCACGGCGATCGAGTGGATGTCGCCCAGGCGGAAGCCGGCAAGCCACGGCGACGCCGTCGTCGCCACGCGCGTCGAGACGATCTGCGAGATGTGGCGGTTGATGTCGTTGCGGAAGAGCGTCGGCGAATCTTTGGTGATCATGCCCAGCCGTCCGTAGGGCAGCAGGCCCGACTTGACCAGCGCCTGGAAGCCGTTGCAGATGCCCAGAATCAAGCCGCCGCGGTCCAGCAGCGCGTGGATTTCGTCACGGATATCCTTATTGTTCAATACGTTGACAATGAATTTGGCGCTGCCGTCGGGCTCGTCGCCCGCCGAGAAGCCGCCGCTCAACACGAAGATGTGGGCCTGACGGATCTGCTCCTTCATCCGGGCGATCGAACGCAGGATGTCGTCGCCCGCCAGGTTGCACAGCACCTCCATGCGCACCTCGGCACCGGCGCGACGGAAGGCCTTGGCCGTGTCGTAGTCGCAGTTCGTGCCGGGGAAGACCGGCAGGAAGGCCACCGGATGCTCGACCGCCTCACCCGGGTAGACAATGCGCTTCGGCGCGGGGGTCGATGTCATGACCGAGGCGTCGTTGTGCCCCTTGTCGGGATAGATCGTTGCGAAGCGCTCCGTATTGGCCCGGTAGAGCTCGTCGAGCGGCATGCGCTCGCCGCGGACCGTGAGGGCCTCGTCCGCCACGGTGAAGCCGACCAGCTCGGCGCGCGGGAACTCGAGCGTCCCCTCGCACTCGACCAGGATCGAGCCGTAGGCGTATTCGTAGAGCCGCTCCTCCGCAAGCTCCGTCTCCACGCCGATGCCGTTGCCGAAGGCCATCTTCGCCAGACCCTCGGCCACGCCGCCGAAGCCGACGGACCAGGCCGCGAGCACCTTGCCCGAGGCGATGGCGTCGCTTACGAAGGCGAAGTTCTCCTTCAGCTGTGCCGTGTCGGGCATGTAGTTCTCCAGCGGCGTATGGCGCACGAGGTAGATGCGGTGCCCGGCCCCCTTCAGGTCGGTCGAGATCACCCGGCGGGCGTCGACCGTCGTGATGCCGAAGGCCATCAGCATGGGCGGGACGTTGATGTGCTGGAAGGTGCCCGACATCGAGTCCTTGCCGCCGATCGACGGCAGCCCCAGCTCGACCTGCATCTTCAGCGCACCGAGCAGCGCGCTCAGGGGCTTGCCCCACGACTCCGCGTTGCGGGTCATGCGCTCGAAATACTCCTGGTAGGAGTAGCGCATGCGCTCGTAGCGGCCGCCCGCCGCCACGACCTTCGCCGCGGCCTCCACGACGGCGTAGGCCGCACCGTGGTAGGGGCTCCACTTCGCCAGGAAGGGGTTGTAGCCGAAGGCCATGATGCTGGCCGTGTCGGTATATCCGTCGACGGGGAGCTTCTGCACCGAGACCTGCGTCTCGCTGCGCTGCGTGCGCCCGCCGAAGGGCATGAGCACCGTCGAGCGGCCGATCGTGGAGTCGAACATCTCGATCAGACCCCGCTGCGAGAGGACGTTCCGGTCGCTCAGATTGGCCTCGAAGCGCTCGCGCAGCGTTGCGCCCGGCAGCTCCCGCACAAAGGGGTTGCGCTCGGCAACGGCGGCGACACGCGCCTCGGCGTAGTGCTTCGCGCCGGCACTGTCGATGAACGTGCGGCGCAGGTCGACGACCTTGCGCTCGCCGTTGAACATCCGCATGCGGCCCGTGTCGGTCACGTCGGCCACCTCGACCGCCTCGATGTTCTCCTCGCGGCAGTAACGCATGAACTCGTCGACATCGCGCGCCTCGACCACCACGGCCATGCGCTCCTGCGACTCGCTGATGGCCAGCTCCGTGGAGTTCAGGCCGCTGTATTTCGTCTTCACGCGGTCGAGGTAGATGTCCAGCGAATCGGCCAGCTCGCCGATCGCCACGCTGACGCCTCCCGCGCCGAAGTCGTTCGATTTCTTGATCAGGCGCGTCACCTCCGGCCGGCGGAACAGCCGCTCGAGCTTGCGCTCCTCGGGGGCGTTGCCCTTCTGCACCTCGCTGCCGCATGTCTCGAGCGAGCGGGCGTCGTGCTCCTTCGACGAGCCCGTGGCGCCGCCGATGCCGTCGCGGCCC
>ERZ779896.3120-NODE-3120-length-10484-cov-2.775722_pt1 | contig 10484 bp, 4 predicted proteins | sample MGYA00511067_ERZ779896 | MGnify/ENA primary metagenome ERZ779896 (study PRJEB29588, sample SAMEA2161597) | human gut metagenome | biome: human gut; feature: human-associated habitat; material: faeces | place: Denmark | collected 2008/2010 ...
CAGCTCCGAGCCTATGAGTTCCAACACCCCACATGGTTTATCAACCACCTCAAGGTTAGCAAAAACCTTCATCTTGTGAATAATGCTACCTATGGTTTTCGCGTTCTAGCCGGTTGCAGAGCCTTTTTGCTCCCGCATCAGATCAGCACCGTTGCTCGATGCTTTGAAACTACTCCCATCCGTTATATGTTGGCAGATGAAGTTGGCTTAGGCAAGACTGTCGAAGCATGTTCTATTCTCAGCATACTGGCCAGCGAGAATAAAAACCTCCGAGTGTTGATTGTTGTGCCAGGTGCCCTGGCAAGCCAATGGAAAAACGAGTTGTATTATAAGTATGGTTTGGATGCTGCGATCAACTTGCCCAGTTCAAGAATATGTTTGCTTCCAATGGAGAATATCGACAAGTCTTTGTTGACCCTATCTACTCCTTGGGACCTTGCAATCGTAGACGAAACACATAGACTACTTGTGAATGATGTTTGGTACAAGCAAGTACAAAGTCTTAGCAGAAAAGTTAAACATATTCTGCTTTTGTCTGCAACTCCCATCCAGGATAGAAACGAAGAGTACCGAAGACTCCTTGTACTTCTCAATCCGGAGCAGTATGAGGATATGTCCGCTGAACGCTTCGCATGGATGGTTAAGAGGCAAAAGCGGATTCAGAAAACTGCCAACCTACTTTTAGGTTATCTGGAGCGTTATGATGAGTATACAGAAATTATAATTGACGATTTGAATAATATCGTGGAAACCTTGGAAGATGCTGCGTTGGAAAAGATGGTTCAAGAAATTGATCTGAATGCGGACGATAAAGGTCTGTCTAAAGTCAAGCAGGCACTAGCGTATATTTGTGAGAATTACCGGATCGAAAGAAAGGTAATCCGCAATCGCCGCCAGCTAATTTCCGAGAAGATGGCGCGACGCACCTTACATGCAATTCCATACACTCCGCTGTCGCTTAACGAGAACTATAACGAAATCGGCGTGATTCAGAACACTCTTGCGTACCTTACTGATAATGGTAAGGATAATGAGAATTATGTGACTGAAATTGCCATTCCGCTTCTTTCTGCGTTGTTCAGCAGCCCTTGGGCTTTTGAGGATGCTCTTTGCAGACTCCAAATTGACGATGGCATATTGTTGGAAAGTGCAGCTGCATGGCGACGCCAAGCAGAAAATGAGCACAGCTTAGTCAATGTAGCTCTCGACGAAGATCCCGATTTGATTAAGGGCCGATTGATGACCGCTATGGACTATATTGATCAAGAGACTGATATTCTCGATAGTGAGAACTGCAAATTGGTCGTATTCACGGCTCATAACGCCACGCTCGCAGAGTTCTTGAAGCTGTTCAATACAAGGTACTCAGCTATGGGCGTTCGCGCCGTTGCTTTCGGTAAGCACATGGCGCGTGAAGAACTGGAAGATAGCGTGTATGCTTTCCAGAACGATCCCGAGTGCCGTGTAATTATCTGCGACGAAACCGGTGGTGAGGGCCGTAATTTCCAAAATGCAGCTCAAGTCATTCACCTTGATTTGCCATGGAACGCCAATGCACTTGAGCAGCGTATCGGTCGATTGGACCGCCTTGGACGCAATCCAGATATGGATGTTATGTCCGTCGTTCTTTACGCGGAAACTTCTGTTGAAGAGCAGCTTTTCCATATTTGGAAGGACGGTATGAAGCTGTTTGAGCAGTCTTTGAGTGGCCTTGAAATCATCACCGGGGAACTAAACGAACTGATTGTTAAAGCTCTCTTGGATGACTATTACACTGGCCTTACAAATGCGTTTGATGATATTCTGGATCAAGCTGAAGAGATGCGCGAAAGTGTAGAAGATGAGCAGGACTTTGATCTCGGAGCAACTCTGTACCGTCCGTTATCTCATGGCATTGACAATGTTTTGAGCATATATGCTTCCGAGGACGATAACCTGTTTGCCACCGCAATGATTAGTTGGGGGAGACAAGCGGGACTATCTCCAGAGAGGCCTACTAAAACCGGTCTAATCGAGTTCAAAGAAAGCAATTTCAGCGTAAACGCTGCAAAGCAGTCTCTATTTATTCCGCCCGATTGGGACAGATACAACAATACTGCTATCTTGCATAGAGAAGGAAAACTCCTTGGCTCTTTTGACCGCAGAACCGCGGCAACACGAGAGGATATTCTCTTCTTTGCTCCCGGCGATGCGGTATATGACTCTATTATTTCTAACGCCGTTGGCTGTAGTCGTGGCAGATGTAGCGGCATTGAAACGACCGGAACATACAACTACGACGGTCTTGTTTATATTTACAATATTGCCCCAGAACTGGATGAACTGTTAGAAAAGGGGATGCTCTTGCAAACCTTGGCTCAATACAGGATGTACCTCCCGTTGAAGCAGATTTTCGTAGCAATGCCCCTTAACGCTAAGAGCAAAGAGGTCTCCGAAAGCGAGGTTGTAAAAACACTGCTTACTTTGCACCCTAACAATGCTGGACATGTCGGTCGCAGAAATGTCGGTAGATCGACTATTTCTCCGCTGGAGCGTTTCATCAGCTTAATTCCTCCTACCACTTGGGAACCGCTGGTAGATAAATATTCTGCATCCGCTTACGCGCTAGCCCGTGCAAGACTGAAAAAACGGTCAGATCTCGAAGCTGCTGAAAAGGAAATGCAGCGTGTTTTGAACGGCTGCAGAGCTGAGTGCATCTACTTTGAGCGCAGTATGTCCGGTGTTGAAGAACGGGAGCGTTTGTTCGATGTAACACTTCGTGCGCTCAAAAATGCAAAACCTGTATTGGATGCAGTATGTTTCTTGAAGGTGAGAACTCATGGACAGTAAAGAGATATTACATCAGTATATTGTTGGCGCGATGGAATCCAATAGCGCCATTGTAGAACTTGAAAAGAATCTCGTTGACACTTCCACGCTGTTGAAGATGCAAGAGGCCGCAAGATCGCGGTATGTGATTGGCTCCATTCGCCGTATCGTTCAGTTCAGGTGTGACGAGGCATCTGCGAAAGATCTCTGCCTAAATATCCGAGACCTTGTTTTGGTGCTTGGTCGTGTAAGGTTGACTGAGGAACTCTACAATGTCGTGCGTGAGTGCGGCACAGAGTTTGATCTCGTATGCGAAAATGACCGGCATGTGTCTTGTTTGCAGCACATCCCAGAATGGCTTGAACCCCATCAGTATGTCAAGGATGTGTATGCACTTCGTCTTGATGATAGCATTGAATTGGAATGCGCATCCTCTGGGGATGCGATATTAGCAAAGCATACCTGCTTCAGTGTCTACAAAAGCTTCGAGCAGAAGGTAGCCGTACATACTGCATTAAACTTGCCTAACGGACACACACTTCTTATCTCATTGCCTACCGGCGGAGGTAAAAGTTTGGTTACTCAATTGTTGGCAAGTGTTTCCGATGGCTTGACTGTTGTTATCGTGCCTACTGTAGCACTGGCCTTAGACCAGTATTATGCTGCACAGTATAATTTGACCGATGGAACAGAGATTTATTGTTATCGCGGAGAACAATCCGAAGTTGAGCGAACTACAATCATTAAAGCATTGAGAGAAAAAAAGGCTCGTATTCTTTTTACATCTCCTGAAGCTATTTCGAAAAACCAAGAACTTCATAGCATCCTGGATGATGCCGCAAAGAGCCATTATTTAGCCAATGTTGTGGTTGATGAAGCTCATGTCGTTCCGGACTGGGGTGTATTCTTCAGACCCGACTTTCAGATTTTTTCGATACTGTTAAGGAAATGGAAGCGCGATTCTAACGAGTATATTCGCACATTTCTACTCTCGGCTACACTTTCTGATGATATAGTTGAGACATTGTTTACTCTGTTCGGTTCTGACGGTAAGAACGCCCAGGTTCGTTGTGATTCCCTGAGGCAGGAGCCTCGATTCTACTTCTATTCGGCCAAATCCCGAAAGGAGCAGAAAGACAAGACTATTGAAGCAATCAAACTTTTGCCCAAACCTATGGTAGTTTATGTTCTTGAGCCGCGAGAAGCTAAAGACTTGCAGAAGAAATTGCACCTAGTGGGTTACAAGAACATCCCTATCTTTACCGGAGAAACAAAAGAAGCTGATCGAGATACAGTTCTAACCGGATGGAAGAACCACGATTATGACGTGGTGATTGCCACTTCTGCATTTGGTATTGGTGTTGATAAACCAGATGTAAGGACAATCATCCATGCCTGCTGCCCCGAAAATCTAAACCGCTTCTATCAAGAAGTGGGGCGCGGAGGTCGTGATCGACTTCCTTCGCTTAGCCTGTTTATCCCCTATCAGAGCAGATATGACAGAGAGGGTGATGTGCGTCGAGCACTTGGCCTCGTCAACAAAAGGGTGCTCACCGTTGAACGCGCAGTTATTCGTTGGAAGGGGATGGTAGCTAATCCTGCAGCCATAATTGATGCCGATGAGTGTGTTCTGAACACCTCTGCTACCCCCGCAACAATGACCGATGAAGAAGCAGAGTACGCAGGAAACCGAAATGGGGCATGGAATATAAACTTGCTGCTGTTTTTGCACCGGACCGGCTTCATCGATCTGCTGGATGCGACCTATGTCTTCGACAAAAAATCCACACCTCCCAAAAAGTATTACACAGTTACAATCAAACTGTTGCAGCCAGATGTTCTCAGCGATGATGACAGCCTAACAGCAGCGTTGACAGAGCCTCGCGCCCTAGAGTATGAGGCTCAGATGGCGGGGTACAGAATCATGAGTGAGCTTGTGTCCTCTCCAAAATCCTTGTGTTGGGGGCGTGTTTTCAGACACCTGTTCCCGCTTTCGAGAGAGGTTTGCAATGGTTGTCCTGCAGACCCAGAAGGTCGCATCACAAGCGATGATACCTACAAACTGCGAATGAATCCTGGCATTAAGCTTCCTCCAGCGCAGCCTTCTCGCCGCTTGAGCAGGAATATGGGATCTTTCAACGAAATGATTATCAGCAGACCTGCAAACGGTCCTTGCAGCATTGAAGAAGTGGTTGTGATCGCGGAAAAGGCTTCCCAAAACGATCTTGGTGTGCTAGTTGTTCCCGATCGTTTGGCAAGTCAGATTGTGTATGACGGAGTTCTCTTAAACTATGCTGAGCTTTACTATGCGGTTGTACATTGTCCATATTTCTTTGCTAAAGGTGTTGTATGCATATTTGATGGAGATACAGGAACCAGTTTCTCACTGTATAAAGCCCTTAGAAAATTGGATGCTTATGGCTACCGGAAGATACTCTATTGCAACGAAAACACTGTCGTTGCCAATGGCGGCAAAACCATTCGAGAGTATAGCGATGGTTATCCTATTCCAATTCAAAAATTTTAAGGAGGTGATCGCATGTTCAAAGTAAATCCCGATGGCATGCGAATGGAGCCTACACCGGAGCGGGTGCTTTCAGTATGCCGCTTGATCGCCCATAAGAACATGACCCGCGACGAAGTTCGCAAGGCAATGACGTTGGGCATCAATGATGAAAAGGAACTTGATCAGATCAACAAATCGATTAACGTAGCACTTGAAGAGTTGTCCATTATCAAAGCACAGGATGATAATTTGGTGTTGGCTGTTGATCCGGACGTAATCGTTTCGCCTACGTCTTTTCGTCGGTATGTAAGCTCCCGCGTGCTCACTGCAAAGGACACAACATTTCATATGTTCACCAAGTGGTTGATTGCTCAAAATGAGAGAATCTTCTCGCTGAAGTCATGGGAGGGCATGGCCAAAACTTGCGGTTCCGAAGTGAAGGAACTGTCTGCCCTGAATGAAAACGCTGTTCTCGGATGGCGTTTTTGGGCAACTTTCTTGGGCATCGGCTATTTGAGCGGAACAATGATTATCCCAAATATGAAACTGCGCCTGGAAGACATACTGGCAACTACATACACCGAGAAGTTCAAGTATAACGAAACTGTTCTTGCTCAGGATTTCATGCTCTGGCTAAGCGCAAAAATACCCGAAATTGAAATTAGCAGCAGGCTCCCGCTAGCTCTCTCTGCAGGACTACGCACACTGCACGAAGTAGGACTTATCAAGCTTGAAACGTGGTCCGACTCCCCCCCAATCCTGCTCTACTATGTGGACGGTGATCCCATCAATGGCTTCACACACATTTCTGTGAAGGAGGCGATTAAATCATGAAGTGGGAACAATATCGTTTTGTAATGGAGCAGTATGCGATTAAGACCGACGATATGGCTACCGAAGATGCTTATTTTATGTCTTCTCACATGCCCTTTTCGTCTCTCGAACTTTTCCGTGGTGGTTATTATGAAGAGGGAAAAATGCCTGCTCCCGCCAGCTTGTTGAGTGAAGATGAGGTTTTTGAACAACTGATCTATAACCCCAACAATGAGCATCGCATGATCATTGTTCGAGGCAACCACGGAACTGGTAAATCCCATCTTATCCGTTTTCTAAAGGGTAAGTTTGAAAGAAGCCCTTCTACTGTGTATAATCCTGCTACTGAACAGTTGGTTTTTCTTCGTCGTTTGAATAACTCTGTGCGAGGTGCTTTTTCACAGCTGTTGGAACAGGATGCAATCAAAGACCCAGATGTTGCGGAGAAGCTTCGTAAGTTTGTGGCTTCTTCCGACTCCAAAGATGAGGATTCTTTCAAGACAGAGATTCTGTATGCCTATATTGCGGCTGTACGAAACGATGTGTCCGGTGAGACCTACAAAGCGGTTCAATGCCGTGACATCGCCAGCTATCTTGGGGATAGCCGTGTAAGCGAATACCTGTTGCGAGAAGATGGCCCAATATCCAGATGCTACAATGTCATTACAGCTCCAAGCAATCAGATTCTTCAGGATACAACAATCTTTACGGACGAAGATTTCAATGTGTCGAAAATCATTCGGGCAGTAATGAAGCAAGGCGATCCCCAGGCATCTCTCTTTGCCGCCTCCTTGAAAGGCGACGATTTCGAGATAACCAAGCTTATTAACTATCTCAACGGATTTACACGAGAGGTTATTCAGCGGTGCGCTGATATATCAAGTGAAAATGCTGAGACAATTTTTGCCCAACTGAGAAGAGATCTGAAAAAGCAGGGAAAGAACCTAACTATATTTATCGAGGACTTTACTGGCTTTACCGGCATTGACCAGGAACTCATTACGGCGCTTTCGTATGAACATGGCGGCGATTACGCAGATCTGTGTCGAGTAACCTCGGTGATCGGTATTACCAACGACTACTATTATGCGTTTAGAGGCAACTTCAAAGACCGTGTGACACATCAAATCGAAGTCACTGACCGTTCCTACGGTACTGACGAGTTTATCATTCAGATGACTGGCAGGTATTTGAACGCAATTTATTGTGACCCTGCAGAGCTTCGTAGTTGGAACGAGTCCGGAGCCAATTTGAGCGAGTTGCCAATCAGTGATTTTACACCCCCCTGTGATTGGGAAACCACAACTATCGAAGGAAAGCAAGTAACGCTCTATCCCTTTAACCGTCATTCTCTGCTGGCTCTGTATGAGGCTCTTGCGACAAAGAGTCCGCGAATGTTCTTAAAGAATGTTATTCGAGCTCAGCTCAAAGAGTATTTTGATGGAAAATTGTACGGAGATGAATGGTATTTCCCAATCAACCCTAGTAATGTTCAAATGGCAAATGACCCCCATAGTTCCTCTATCGACCGTTTGGAAAATATAAGTGCTGAAGATAAGAATCGTTTGAAAGCTGTATTTGCAATTTGGGGTGACGGCTCGGCATCCGGTGTTAAAGACGCAGATGGAACCCTCTGGTTTGGTGGTCTGAAGCAAGCATTTCTCGTAGACATTGGCTTAGACACCTTTACCGGAATTGGTGAAATCGTGGACAAGACCACAGGGCAAGCTGTGTCACCAGAAGTTAAGCCCAAGTCGGTTGTAGACGACGGCAATAAGCCCGAACAAAAACTCACTGTACCGGAGCCTCCCAAAGCCAAGCCGCCTGTTGATGGTGCAACGAAAAACTACCTAAAGTTTAAGAGTGACATCACCGCATGGTTTACGAAAAATGAGACCTTGAAATACGATGCCGATTATCGTAGATGGCTTCGTGTGTTTGTCAAGGGAACAGATCATCCCCAAACTGCACAGCCCGGTGCAATAAATTGGCAGGACATAGGTGTTCCTGCTTATATTGCAGAAGAACGTCTTTCTGATTTGGGATGTTATTACATTGATGATCAAAGTTCCCCTGCCAACGCTGCAAAAGCAATCGTTTATATGGATAGAAGCGCAGAGAGCAGAGATGCACTTATGGCTTTGAATGAACTTAATTATGCAAGAGGCTGGGATTTTGAGGGGGCAGCCTATTATCAGCAGAGATTGATTACATGGTTGGAACGTAGAAAACCTCAAATAATCGAGAAAGTTACTGCAACCAAGTGTGATGAAGCAGATCTTCCGGTATTGGAGTGGTGTCTTGCAATCCAATACTTAAAGGCATGTATCCTAGGACAGAAGATTGACACGAAGTCTCCTTACACTGTAATCGAATCGCTGCTTAAGGATATCAAAAAAGACGACAAGATTAAGAGAGATACTCGCGAATGGAATGACATGATCCAATTTATTCTTAACCGTAATGCTGACTTTGACAGTGCTCTGACCTTTTTGCAGCGTGCATCTACAGCTGTTATGGGTGCAGTTCATTTTTCTGTTGATTCCAATGCAAAAGCTTGCGTTAGAGCGGATGAGCTTGTTATAGCTGCAGAGAAGCTGATGGCCGAAAAATGGGACATTGAAGCAGAATTGCCCGATGTCATTCCTCAAAAGCATCTTCTTTATAACCCCGCAACGTTGTTGAAATCCCTCTACTCCAGCATTAAAAAAGCAATGGCCGCTGATACACGAGAAGCTGCCACTGTTGTGGGAAAACTTCAGGATTACATCGGTGAGCTCACACAGGAAAATCTCATCGCTTCGCTTTCTGCTACTCAGGATCTGTTTGCTGTCTTTGCTGCAAACGGAATTATCGGTAGCGCAGAATTGCGGGTTAAGTATGACAAGCCTCCTATCGATACGGCGAAAGACATTATCAAAAGAGTTAAGTTGATTGACGATGCTGCGTCTGTATCTGCAGTAGAACAGTTGACAGCCTATTCTAGTAACCCACTTAATGTGCTGTGTAACTTCTTGCGAGATATTCAGGTGATAGCACTAAAAGCTACTCAAGAAGAGGCAAAGGCGCGAAAGGATATAGAGAATACAGGTGGCTTGACCGGTACGGAAGCATTGTCTGAAGCTGCATTGGCTTCTTTGGCTGTGTTGTATTCTCAGCTTGAGAATATGGAGGTGTATGAAAATGCTGTTAACTGAGACAATCAAAAATAGCATCTCTGCTATCAAGAAACGCCGTGCGACAATCGAAAGCAAGCAACACACTGAGACCTATGCCAAAGCGCTGGCGCAGCTTGCCCAGGCCACAGAAAGCATAAAAGGTACTCTCGATTGTGCTATAGTCATGAAAGAAAGTGGAATCGTCAGCACTCCGCTTATGGATGAAACCACTCGTAGCGACCTACTGGATTGTATCAACGATTGCGGTAATGGTGTTTCTGAAATGAAACTAACCCTGGAAGCGGTAAAGCTCCTAAAGACCAAGGGGGAAGCAGTTTCAACTCAGGTAAAGATTGTTTGGCGAGATGCCTCTCTGAAATATTCAGAAGGCTCTAAGGGCTATTTGTCTATGATTGGTAGCCTGTCAAACGACCCCAAGCGAGCCAAGGAATTAGCCGACAGAATTGCTAAAACAGTTGCCGGTGATCCATCCATTAAGGCCGTGAAGAGCTTGGTTTCTGACGTTGCCGAGGCGAAGAAAATCACCGATGAGTTCTCGTTGAATCCTGAAATCGAGGATTTCTTGAAAAAGGTCTCTTCTCAGAGGGCTACTGTCTTTGATCTAACACCCAATGTCCTAACGTGGCTTAAAGAGAAGAATCTCACAAGCAAGTTGAAAATCTGTTTCTAGGCGTAAAACAAAGGCACTCGATTAGTAAATCTAATCGGTAAGCACTACATGAACACACGTATTGCCCCAAAGCCTGTTCAAGAAGAAGTAAAAGGAGAGGGACAAGCGCTCCACTGGAGAAAAACGCCCGTCCCCTTTCCTGGAAGCAACCTGCCTCTCATTCCCGACCTATTCCCTGTTCGAGGGAACTGGAACCTGGATCAGCAAGTCCTCTGGCTTGCAGCCCAGACTGTCTGCGAGTGCGTACAAGCGCGAAACAGAGGTATCCGTATCCCTGGAGGTCCAATTCCGAACTTGCCGGTCTGAACAAAGGCAACGCTCCACAATCTCTTCCTGGATTTTTCCGCTCGTACAGATTCGGCTGCGCACTGCAGAAACGCTGAGCAACCGAATCGATAAGGTACAATAAATTTCGCAAAAAGAAAAGACATGGTTTGCAAAAGTCTGGTAGAATGAAGTTGCGACACACCATTCTGAAAGGAGACAACAGACCATGTCCCAAAAAATT
>ERZ779896.3127-NODE-3127-length-10475-cov-2.469962_pt1 | contig 10475 bp, 9 predicted proteins | sample MGYA00511067_ERZ779896 | MGnify/ENA primary metagenome ERZ779896 (study PRJEB29588, sample SAMEA2161597) | human gut metagenome | biome: human gut; feature: human-associated habitat; material: faeces | place: Denmark | collected 2008/2010 ...
CTTCATTCCTGACCTGACACGGTTCATGGAGTCCCGTCGCGTAAGACCCAAACATCAACGTCACTTTCCAAGGGCAGCTCTGCAAAAACAAGCCCTCTGCGCAATATCACCCCTGCTATAGCGGATTGCAGGTGCAAGGTACCGCTAACACCCCGGCTGCACAGCTCAACATTTTAACGTGTTCCGGGCAAAAAGTCAATGGAAATGTTGTAAAAAAGGCGATACCAATTTATAATACCTAGATATATGAGAATTTATCTGATCGGGTGTATGCCTGAAGGGAAAAATTCTGATCTGGAGGAAAGAATAATGAAGATATTACTGGCAGCAGTCAATGCAAAATATATACATTCCAATCTGGCGGTCTACAGCCTGAAAGCCTATGCCGAGGATCCGGCGGTGGAGATCGGAGAATATACGATCAACCAGCAAAAGGACGATATCCTGATGGACATCTATAAGAGACAACCGGATATTCTCTGCCTTTCCTGCTATATCTGGAATTTGGACTATATAGAAGAAATTGTGCTGGAAATCGGAAAGCTGCGTCCGGATATGCCAATCTGGCTTGGCGGGCCGGAGGTTTCCTATGATGCAAAAGAAGTATTAAGACGGCTTCCATGTGTCAAAGGAGTGATGAAAGGCGAAGGAGAGAAAACTTTCAAAGAAATCTGCCGGATATACCGAAATGAATTCGAAAAAAGAGAAAATGTATGTGGATATCAGGATAAAAATGTGGATAATTCCTGGAAGAAATCGGAGAGTGTGGATAACCAGTTAAAGGGTGTGGACGGAATCACTTTCCGGGAAGAAAAAGAGAAAATTATCGACAATCCGTGGCGTCCGATCATGGATCTGAGCGAAGTCCCATTTGTCTACGATCATATGGAAGATTTTGAACACAAGATTATTTACTACGAGACAAGCAGAGGATGCCCGTTCTCCTGCAGCTATTGTCTGTCATCGGTGGACAAGCGTCTGCGTTTCAGGGATATAGAACTGGTGAAGAAGGAGCTGCAGTTTTTCCTTGATCAAAAGGTTCCGCAGGTGAAATTTATTGACAGAACCTTCAACTGTAATCATCAGCACGCAATGGAAATCTGGAAATATATTCAAGAGCACGATAATGGAATTACGAATTTCCATTTTGAGATCTCGGCAGATCTGCTGAACGGAGAAGAGCTGGCGCTTCTGGCAAAAATGCGCCCCGGTCTGGTTCAGCTGGAAATCGGTGTGCAGTCCACGAATCTGCAAACCCTTGAAGCGGTCAGACGGCATACAAATCTGGATAAGCTGCGGCATGCAGTGGTACGGATCCATTCCGAATATAATATTCATGTGCACCTGGATCTGATCGCAGGACTTCCTTATGAAGATATGGGAAGCTTTATCCGGTCCTTTAATGATGTATACAGCATGAGGCCACAGCAGCTGCAGCTCGGATTTCTGAAGGTATTAAAAGGCTCCTATCTGGAAGAAATGGCACAGACCTATGGGATCGTGTACCAGAACTGTCCGCCCTATGAGGTCTTGTATACAAAATGGCTGAGCTATGGGGATATCATCCGGTTAAAGCGGGTGGAGGAAATGGTGGAGCTGTATTATAACAGCAATCAGTTCACACATTTGATTCCGGTTCTGCAGAGCCGCTTTGAAAATCCCTTTGCAATGTATGATAAATTGGCTGATTTTTATCATAAAAAAGGATATTTTATCCATACGCCTGCCAGAGCTTATCGCTACCAGGTGCTTTTGGAGTTTGCACAGCAGGAAGACCCGGATGGGATGGAGTTATACCGGGAGCTGGCGGTGTATGATTTGTATCTGCGGGAAAATGCGAAGAGCCGCCCGGCATTTGCATTGGACGAAAAACCGTATCATGATCAGATCGTCGAGTTTTATCAGGAAGAAGAGAAAAACCGCACATATCTGCCGGGGTATGAGGAATATCATGCCAGACAGCTGCAGCGCATGACCCATCTGGAGGTATTTTCCTGGCCGGTACAGAAAAAGGCGTGGGAGCTGATCAGTATGTTGAAAAGAGGCGAGGTTCCGGAGACGAAAACGGCAATTTTATTCGATTATCAGAACCGGGATCGCCTGACGGACAATGCGAGAACAGCGGTGGTAGAGCTGCCGACCGCTGTGGACGCAAAACCGACAGCCGGACAGGGGACCGCCGCGGACGCAGAAACAGTCGCTACGACAGGAAAGGGGGCAGCTGATTGAACGCACACACGAAAGCCATTTTGGATCAGCTCGATGCCCACTATGGGAGAGAATATATCTGCTACCTCAACCATGAAAACGCCTGGCAGCTTTTGATCGCGACGATGCTGAGCGCGCAGTGCACCGACGCACGGGTCAACATTGTCACGAAAGATCTGTTTGTGAAATATCCGTCGGTCGAAGCCTTTGCGGAGGCGGATTTAAAAGAGCTGGAGCAGGATATCCGTCCGACCGGTTTTTATCATAATAAAGCGAAAAATATCATTGCCTGCTGTCAGAGGCTGATGGCACTGCATGGCGGCGAGGTCCCCTCCGGGCTGGAGGAGCTGACGGCGCTGCCGGGAGTCGGACGCAAGACGGCAAATGTTATCCGCGGCAATATTTTCCACGAGCCAAGCGTTGTGGTGGATACCCATGTGAAGCGGATTTCCAAAAAGCTGGGGCTGACAAAAGAGGACGACCCGGAAAAAGTGGAATATGAGCTGATGAAGGTATTGCCGAAGGATCATTGGATTTTGTACAATATTCAGATCATTACGCTGGGGCGGACCATCTGCAAGGCGCCGACGCCGAAATGCGGGGAATGTTTTCTGACGGAATGGTGTAAGGATTATCAGAGCCGCCAAAAAAAGGAGAGCAGGAAAAAGAAGTGAAAGAATATGTGAGCGTAGATGTGGAAACGACCGGGCTTGCGCCGAAGCAGGATAAAATTATAGAAATCGGGGCAGTGCGCGTCCGGGACGGACAGATTGTCGGAAGCTTTACATCCTTTGTCAATCCGGGGCGCATATTGCCTGCGCATATCACAGAGCTGACCGGGATTTTACAGGAGCAGGTAGATGAGGCAGAGACGATGGAAAGCGTTTTGCCTGCCTTTTTGGAGTTTGCCGGAGATCTGCCCCTTGTGGGACATCGGATTTTGTTCGATTATGGGTTTTTGAAGCGTGCGGCGGTGAATATGCGGCTGGATTTTGAACGGAGCGGCGTGGATACCCTGAAGCTTTCCAGACAGTTTTTGTCAGAGCTCCCGAGCAGAAGACTATCCGCCCTGTGCGAACATTTCGAAATTCCGATTCAGGCGCATCGGGCGCTGGAGGACGCGAGGGCAACGCATATTTTATATGAAAAATTACTGGAGCTTTATGGAACAGGCCCGGACCGGGGAAAGGCTTTTGAGCCGGTTCCGCTGATCTGCAAGGTAAAACGCGAATCGCCTGCGACAAAAGCTCAGAAGGAACGTTTGAAAAAGCTTTTTTCCATGCATCAGCTAGTACCGGAGTATGATGTGGAAATGCTGACGAAAAACGAGGCAAGCCGTCAGATCGACCGGATTCTTGCGGCATATGGAAGCTTGCAAAAGTGAGGGAAGTGCTTTATAATGTGTGGAAGCGCAGCCATGGAAGATGGTGCTTTAATGCTATTTGTCAGACGTTATAGGGCAGTTTGCGGATAAAGGAGCAGAGCATGAATTTCAGAAAGAAAAAGACACAGAAAATTATATCGTCGATCATCATCCTTATTCTGGTGCTGGCGATGATTGTTCCTACATTGCTGTCGTTTTTATAAGCGGCATAGAAAGGAATTTTAAAATGAATCGAATGAAAACCGTACTGATGACGGCAGCCATGCTGGTGTGCGTGTTTGCGTGCACGGCGGTGGCAGGAAAGACTGTATACGCAGCGCCGAACGATACCATCCAGACCGGGATTTCGGCAGATGGCATGGATCTTTCCGGTATGACACAGGAACAGGCGCAGGGGGCGGTTCAGAGCTATGTGAACGAACTTGGGCAGGCGCAGGTGCAGCTGCAGGCGCAGGATGGACAGAGTGTATCTATCAGCCTTTCTGAGCTGGGAATTTCCTGGAAAAACCCGGAGCTTGTTTCGGAAGCAGTGTCCCTTGGAAAAAAGGGAAATATTGTAGCGCGCTATAAGGCGGAAAAGGATCTGCAGAATAAAGGAAAAAATTACCCAGTTGTTCTGGATTTTGATAAAGAAGCGATTCGTCAGGCTGTGACGGAGCGCTGCAGTAAATTTAATGTGGAAGCGATCGATGCGCACCTGACACGGGTTGACGGATCCTTTCAGATCGAAGATGGACAGACCGGATATGTGGTAGATGAAAATGCGTCCGTAGCTGCGATCTACGATTATCTTACGGCCTCCTGGGTCAAAGGGGAAAACGGAAACGTTGCCCTCGTAATGGCAGTGGATGAGCCCAAGGGAAAAACAGAAGAGCTTGCGAAGGTAAAAGATGTGCTCGGAACATTTACGACAAGCTATTCGACCTCCGGTGCGTCCCGCAGCAAAAACGTTGCAAATGGCTGCAGACTGATCAACGGAACAACTTTGTATCCCGGCGATACGTTTTCTACCTATAATACAGTGAAGCCCTTCTCCACCGAAAATGGTTACGAGATGGCGGGTTCTTATTTGAACGGCAAGGTGGTAGACAGCATCGGCGGCGGTATCTGTCAGGTATCCACAACGCTGTACAATGCGGTTCTGCGGGCAGAGCTGGAAGTGACAGAACGTCACAATCATTCTATGATCGTAACCTATGTAGATCCGTCTGCGGATGCGGCGATTGCAGAATCCTCCGGCAAGGATTTTGTATTTGTGAATAATACGGATTATCCGATTTATATCGATGGACATACGGCTGATAAAAAGATTACATTTACGATCTATGGTGTAGAGACGAGAGCAAAAAACCGCGCCGTAGATTATGAGAGTGAAGTGGTTGAGAAAAAGGTTCCGGAAGCGGATCAGATCATAGCGGACGCTTCCCAGCCTATCGGTGTCATCAGCGTCAGCAGCGCACATATTGGCTACAAGGCAAGACTCTGGAAGATTGTAAAGGAAAACGGTGTGGAAGTCAGCCGGGAGCAGGTCAACAGCAGCAACTACAAGATGAGCCCTAGAACGGCAACCGTTGGAATTGCTTCTCCGGATCCGAATGCGACCAGCCAGATGCAGGCGGCCATTGCGACCAGCAGCATTGATACGGTCAAAGCGACCATTTCCAATATCAAAGCGCAGCAGGCAGCAGCAGCGGCATTGACACCGGAGCAGCTGCAGGCGATCGCAGAGGCTCAGGCGCAGGCTGCACAGGCGCAGCAGGACGCAGCGGCGGGAAACTAAGCACCGGATCCTAAAGCAGAGCGGATGGCAGAGCCGGGCTGGAGGTCCGGCTCTGCAATGCTTTGATACGATGGTATTCGGAATGGAGAAAAGCTTATGAAAACAGGGAACGTAACGGGAAACGTTTATAAACGCAGCGTTCATCGAAAAATAGAAACAAACGGCATAGGGGTGAAAGGCGCAGAGTATGGGGAAGGCTGCGCCTTTCTCACGTCTGAAAATGTGGATAAAGCGCCGGAAAAAGCGAAGCAGCTGTGGATTACGGCGCAGAGTCTGTCTGTTTGGTCCGGATCAGAGGGAGCCAAACTTTGCGTTTATGAGGCAGTAAACCGTGCAGCAGCGGCAGCAGTGGGAAAAGGAGAAGCAAAGGTGCGCATGGTGTCCATGCAGCTGATGCTTCCGGCAGACTGTCAAGAGCAGGAGCTGCAGAAGATGACTGTCGCAGCGCAGGAAGCAGCGCAGAAGCTGCAGGTTACGCTCGCGGATGTGAAAGTGCATGTGTCCGGTGCAGTCATTGCGCCTGTTGCGACAGCAGAGGCGCTTGCAGAAGTGTGGACTGCGCCTGCAGGCGCTGCGCTGTCGGCGCGCGCCGGTCAGCAGATTGTAATGACGAAATGGGCGGGACTGGCAGGAACTGTCCGCCTGGAAAAAACATACCGGGAAGCCCTTTTGAAGCGCTATCCTGCGCAGTTTCTGGACGACGTAGCACAGCTGGAGCAGCACTTTTCGATTTTACCGGAGGCTGCAGTCGCCGGTAAGTCCGGCGTCGGACTTGCCTGTGCAGTATCGGAAGGCGGTGTATTCCATGCACTCTGGACACTGGCAGAGCAGGCCGGGACCGGACTGGAGGTATCTTTAAAGAAGATTCCCATCCGACAGGAAACGGTAGAAATCTGTAATGAGCTGGACGTCAATCCCTATGAGCTGTCCGGAAACGGCAGTCTGCTGTTTGTGACCGATCAGGGCGAGATGCTGGCAGAGCAGCGGCAGCAGCAGAAAATCCCGGCGGCGGTGATCGGATTTTTGTCGGCGGACAACGATCGCGTGATTGTCAACGGAGAGGAACGAAGATTTTTAGAACCGGCGAATACGGACGCGATTTATCGGATGGAGTAGTAAAACAGTTGCCGGATATCCGGCAGGAACGGAAGAAAAAAATGAGAGAAGAATTATTAAAAATTATTGAGAAAAACAGCCGGATCGATTTAAAAGAGCTGGCAGTCATCCTCGGCGTAGAGGAAATTGACGTGGTAAACGAAATGGCAGCGATGGAAGCAGAGGGCATTATCTGCGGCTATCATACACTGATTGATTGGGAAAAAACAAGCATCGAAAAGGTTTCCGCGCTGATTGAGGTTCGCGTAACACCCCAGCGCGGTCAGGGCTTTGACAGCATCGCGGAGCGGATTTACAAATACCCGGAGGTGCATGCAGTGTACCTGATTTCCGGCGGCTTCGATCTGCTCGTAACACTGGAGGGCAAATCCCTGAAAGAGGTTTCCGCGTTCGTTTCGGATAAGCTTTCCACGCTGGACAGCATTTTGAGCACAGCGACCCATTTTATCCTGAAAAAATATAAGGATCACGGAACGATCCTGACCCGCAAATGCGAGGATCAGAGGGAGATGATTACGCCATGAGAAATCCCCTTTCTGATACAATCGTTACGATTAAACCGTCCGGAATTCGGAAATTTTTCGATATTGTCAGCGAAATGGAGGATGCGATTTCTCTGGGTGTCGGCGAGCCGGACTTCGATACTCCGTGGCACATCCGCGACGAGGGCATTTATTCTCTGGAAAAGGGACGTACCTTTTACACCTCCAATGCCGGCTTGAAGCAGCTGCGGGAGGAAATTGCGCATTATTTGAGACGCCGCTATCAGGTGTCCTATGATCCGCTGCATGAAATCATGATTACAGTCGGCGGCTCTGAGGCCATCGATATTGCACTGCGTGCGATGGTAAATCCGGGAGACGAGGTGCTGATTCCACAGCCGTCCTATGTTTCCTATGAGCCGTGCGCCGTGCTTGCAGGTGCGAAGCCGGTTATCATCCCATTGAAAGCGGAAAACGAGTTCCGCCTGACGGCACAGGAGCTTCTGGATGCAATCACGGAAAAGACGAAAATCCTGATTTTGCCCTATCCGAACAATCCGACCGGTGCGATCATGGAACGGGAAGATCTGGAAGCGATCGCAAAGATCGTGGAAGAAAAAGATCTGTTTGTGATATCGGATGAAATTTACAGTGAGCTGACCTATAAAGGTAATCCGGTTTCCATCACACAGATTCCGGGGATGCGGGAGCGGACGGTTCTGATCAACGGATTTTCCAAGGCATATGCAATGACCGGATGGCGTCTGGGCTATGCCTGCGGACCGGAAGTGATTTTAAAACAGATGCTCAAAATCCATCAGTTTGCGATCATGTGTGCTCCTACGACGAGCCAGTATGCGGCGGTAGAGGCGCTGAAAAACGGCGATGACGATGTAGCGGAAATGCGCGAACAGTACAATCAGCGCAGACGCTATCTGCTGCATGCCTTTGCAGAAATGGGGCTGCCCTGCTTCGAGCCTTACGGCGCGTTTTATGTGTTCCCCTGTATCAAGGAATTCGGCATGACCAGCGATGAGTTTGCGACGCGTTTTCTGCAGGAAGAAAAGGTTGCAGTCGTGCCGGGCACGGCGTTTGGGGACAGCGGCGAGGGCTACATCCGTATTTCCTACGCTTATTCCCTGGAAAATCTGAAAGTTGCGATCGGACGGCTGTCGCATTTTGTAAAAAAACTGAAAGCGGAAAAGGAATGATAAAGATATGTTAAACATCGTATTGCATCAGCCGGAAATCCCGGCGAATACGGGAAATATCGGAAGAACCTGCGTCGCGACCGGGACGGTTCTGCATCTGATTGAGCCGCTGGGATTTTCTTTGAGTGAAAAACAGTTAAAGCGCGCAGGCATGGATTACTGGAATCTGCTGGATGTGCGCCGCTACATCAATTTTGCGGACTTTCTGGAAAAAAATCCGACGCTTGTAAGCGGCGAGCCGGATGCGCCGAAGCTCTGGATGGCGACGACGAAAGCGCATCAGGTTTACAGCGATGTAAAGATCGGACCGGACGATTATATTATGTTCGGCAAGGAGAGTGCCGGAATCCCGGAGGAAATCCTTGTGGAGTATGAAAAGAGCTGTATCCGCATTCCGATGGGACAGGATATCCGTTCCCTGAACCTGTCCAACTCCGTAGCGATTGTTTTGTATGAAGCGCTGCGCCAGAATCATTTCGTAGGGTTACAGGAAGGTGGAGAACTGCACCGGCTGCACTGGAAAGCGTAAGGCATCCAGCCCTACGCTTCGTTGTCCTGCACGGGCAGGGAGAAGATAAACTCGCTCCCGACGCCCTCGGTGCTGATGACGTTGATATTTTCGTTGTGCGCCTGGATAATTTCTTTTGTAATGGAAAGTCCCAGCCCGGTTCCCTTTTTGTCTTTGCCACGGGAAAGGTCGGTCTTGTAGAAACGATCGAAGATCAGCCGCAGGCTGTCCTTCGGGATTCCGATACCACTGTCCTTGACGGAGACAAAAACCTTTCCATGCTTTTCGTTTGTCTCGATGCGAATAGCAGAGTCAGGGTGGGAAAATTTAATCGCGTTGTCGAGCAGGTTGTATAAGACTTGCTCGATTTTGCTTTTGTCGGCGAGAACGGGCATACGGTCGCCGGTTAAAAGCAGCTCGATGCCGATATGCTTCTGTTGGCAGGTTCCTTCGAAGGAAGCGGCAGTAGAGCGAATGACCGAATTTAAATCGAAAACAGATTTTTCCAGGATCATGCCCTTCATATTCAGGTTGTTTAAGGTCAGCAGGCTGTTGGTCAGCTTTGTCAGGCGTTCCGTTTCGTTTAAGACGATGCCGAGATATTTTTCGTGGAGCTCTGGCGGGATCGTTCCATCCAGCATCGCCTCCAGATACCCTTTGATTGAAGTCAGCGGAGAGCGGAAGTCGTGAGAAACGTTGGCGATGAATTTTTTCTGGTTATCCTCGGCGCGTGCGATCTCACTTGCCATGAGAGACAGGGAGGCAGCCAGATAACCGATCTCATCCTCACTGTCTACCTGAAATTCATAATGCAGATTGCCTGCCGCGTACTGTTCGGTGGCTGCCGTGATCTTGCGCAGCGGCAGATAGACCATTTCTGTAAAGAAAATCAGAATGATCAGCGACAGCAGGAAAAAAATCACGAGCATAATATAGGAAATATTCAGCAGGCTTTCGCTGGAAGCCCGAATATTTGCCATGGGGATATGGATGACAACATAGCCCTGCACTTTAAAATTGGAAGTGATGGGCGCAAATACACTGAGCATTTCCTCCTGGAAGCAGCCGAAAAAGTCACCAACCGTATAAAAGGAACCGGCGGTGATGGTCGAGTCAAAATTTTCCACGCGAGACTCATGATTCACATCCAGCGGTGTTTCAGTTGTCATGATAATACGTCCGGATGGATTAATGATCCAGATTTGGGAGGACAGGTAGGTGCTGAGCGCATCCAGCTGTTTTTTGACCTCCTCGAGGGAAACATTGCTGCTGTATAAGTCGGAAGCGTAGGTATTTGCGATCAGAGTAGCTTCTTTATAAAGGGAGTCCGCCTTTTCCCGTTTCAGATGCTCCAGCGTCATACTGGAAACGAACGTTGCTACGACTAAAAATCCGAAAAATCCGAAGATCAGGTAGCCGAGTACAAATTTCAGATACAGGGTTTTGCGCATGTCATCTTACCTCGAATTTGTAGCCGATTCCCCAGATCGTGGCGATTTTCCAGTTTGCATGATCCTTGATCTTTTCGCGCAGACGCTTGATGTGTACGTCTACCGTGCGGGTGTCGCCAATGTATTCATAGCCCCAGATCTGATCCAGAAGCTGTTCTCTGGAAAAAACGTGGTTGGGCGAAGCTGCCAGAAAATAGAGAAGCTCCAGCTCCTTTGGCGGCATATCGACATTTTTCCCCATATACATAACGGAATAATTGGTTTTATTGATTGTCAGATCGGGATATTCGACACATTCCACAGCAGGCTTTGCCGGAACAGCAGCAGCTGGCTTG
>ERZ779896.3130-NODE-3130-length-10469-cov-4.977242_pt1 | contig 10469 bp, 10 predicted proteins | sample MGYA00511067_ERZ779896 | MGnify/ENA primary metagenome ERZ779896 (study PRJEB29588, sample SAMEA2161597) | human gut metagenome | biome: human gut; feature: human-associated habitat; material: faeces | place: Denmark | collected 2008/2010 ...
CACTCTGCTTGAAGCTGCGAAGCAGGGTTCTGACACTGCCGAATCCGGACTTCTCCGCCACCTCATTCAATCCGTCATCGGAAGAACTGAGGATCTCCTTTGCCCGCTGAATCCTCTGTTGGGAAATGTAGGTGGGCAGCTTTTGTCCCTTGACGCTTCGGAATGTCTTCGACATCTGCACGGAGGATATCTGAAAATGCTCTGCGATCGATGTCACATTCAGATTGCAGTCCGCAATATTCTGCTGTATGTACAGCACGATCCGGTTACATAATTCCTCTTCCTCCCGGCTGCCCTCCGCCAGTTCCTTCTGCAGATTCTCGCATACCCGGTGCAGCTTTGCGATGAGTTCCTGTTTTCCATGGCATTCCTGTCCATGGAAAAACGAATACTCCTGAAAATCTTCCGTTCCCTCCATGGCTTTCAGCATAGAACACTGCAGGTCATATTCCAGGTAACGGATGGCTTCCGTGCGGTTGCTGATATTTTTATGCTCATTCTGCTGGTACAGATCGCTTATGATCTCCTCCGCCCGCGCAACATTCTGCTGGCGAATCTGCCAGATCAGTTCTCGCTCCGTCTCCAGCGGATAATAATATCCATACTGCGGTTCGACTTTCACATCTTCGTAGAATACCGTATCATCCAGTTCGTAGATCCTCTTCGTCTCCATGGTGTAGATCGCCTGCTGGTAAGCATCCGAGATTCCTTCCCGTCCTCTGCAGATTTCACCTGCCGCTACCGTATAGCGGATATCCATATGCTCATCCATGAACTCCTGCAGCTGGGTCACTGTCTCTAAGGTAATGTCCCGATTCCGTCTGGCATCCTTTTCCGGGAAATTCACGATAATAACCAGCACATCGCTGACGATCATGGGATATACGATGCAGCCGCTGTTCTGAAACAGCTCGTAGCTCACGTTTTCCACGATAAACTGCACGAATTCCAGGTCTTTCTGCTTTTTATGCACCTGGTCCCATTCCTCGCTGCCGTCCCGCTCGATCTCTTCCATATAGAAGAGCAGCGTGGTGAACTGTTCGCCGCACCAACGGATGCCGCACATTTCTTCCACATAATCCGCATTTTCCGGCAGATTTCCCCTAAGCAGCTTCTCCAGGTATTCCTTTTGGAAAATCAGATTCTGACGCTGCAGTCTGCTGCCTGTCTCCTTCAGGTTCTGCTGCATTTTGTGAAAATAGCCGTCGATCAACTGAAATTCATTGTCTGCCCCGTTTTGCGAAGACTTAATATCCAACCGGTCTAACAGCTTCGCCACCTGGCTGTAATTTCTGCGCAGGAAATAGAGCATCAGCAGGATACCGATTGCCGTGAAGCTGACCAGGATGAGGATTACTCTGCCCTGATAACCTCTTAATTCGTTAAAATAATCCTTTTGGCGGCAAATCAGTATCTTGTAATTGTTACCGCCTTCGTAATAGCGCAGCTGTGCGGTCTGATGCTCCTCCGTCAGTCGGATGCTTCCGGCTTCTTCCGTCATCGCTGCCCGCAGCTGTTCTCTGTCTTCGGCACTCAACACCTCTGCATTCTGGTCAGTGCAAAAAACATCTCCTTCCAGCGCCAGGCACACGCTCTCATCCTGGGAAGGGAACAGGATCCGCTGCAGCTGCGACAGTTCATATACGAAGAAAATGTTGATCTGCGTGCGGTCCCATTTATTGTCCTGTATCGTTCCTGCGAAAAAGACATACTGCCCATTGCCGTACTGCATGGTAATGCCGTCATAGTCTCCCGCTAACAGCCGCTCCCAGTCTTCCCGGGAGATTCCGCCGTACTGACTCTGATAGGCTCTCCAGTAATTCTCCGCCGTATTCGCGGAATCGCTTGCCACGATGTAATCGTCATTAGCAAAATAGAGTAAGATCGCCGCATAATTACCGTTGATCTTCTGATATTCTTTCAACAGTTCACACAATGTGTAACGGGAATATTTGATGGCACTGGTCGTGCTTCCCTGCTCGCCGTGATATGAATTTTTCCCCAGGAGAATCGTATCATCCTGTGCCAGCACCGAATAGGACAAATCCCGCATGGTCTCCTCCATGTCCGTCAGGTTGGTCCGGATCTGTTCCACAATCTTGTCATTCTCCGTTTCCTGATTCTGCACCAGAATCCGCTTTCCCTGCCAGTAGGTGATGCTGTTGCACAATAAAAATACCAGCATAACCACCATATATGATACCATCCATTTCCAGAATACACTGTTTTTACCCATCGTCTGCCCCCTCGTATTAAAATATCTCAGTGTTTCATTATACGGGCAACGCTGGTCAGAAGTAAAGTGACAGTTTCCTTCCTGGAAGCGACAAAAGATTCCAAAAAACAAGACACCGGACAAATCCAGTGCCTTTTGATTTAAAATCTGCATTAGAAATAAAAGTTAATTTCTGTTTTTCCTTTTTTCTTTTGCCGTGATTTAGAACTTTTTATTTTTTTCCAAAGCTTCTGTTCTTCCTTTTTTAATTCGGAAACAGACATCTTTTTATATTTCTTCGGGATTATCAATACATCATTTTCATACGCAGTCATCCTCTGTTACCTCCTTAAAATAAATGGAAAATTTCTTCTGCATTTCCTTCAGCGCCTCTATCTGTGCTGTGTCTTCATTATATCCATTTTTCAAATAGTCTTCAACTGTCAGTTTATAATAATTTACATTTATTCTTTCCTCTGCAGAATACATATATACTCTTCCATCATGGCATATAACAATGCCTATTTCATAATTATGATCATAATTAGAATTAATATCATCTATACTTGGTGGAAAACTATCCGGATGTGTATGAATTGTAAGAAGATTTTCAGATTTTTTTATCATCTTTTTAATTGTTGTAGTATATAAGATTTTTTTCTTATATTTTGAATCTGTTATTTTACATACTAATCTCCATTCCGCCGCCTTCAGCCGGCGGCACAAATAGTAATGAAAGTGTTTTAACTCTTTACGTTGTGCTTTAAAATAGTTTGTAAGAAGCTACACTACAAAGCACGGGAGGATAAGTTGTAACAACTTTCTTCGTTTTAGACAGCATACTAATCAGTGTAAGTTCTGCCTTTTCAAGCACAAATAAGTGGTATTATGAATCCGTACACTAAGAATTGTTTAAGCACCTTGGTTTAATTGTGTGGCAGTTCAGTCAATGGCTTCTTATCATTTGTGAAAGGAGTCCGTCTATGAAAGTTACTTATCAAACCTGTTGTGGTGTCGATGTTCATAAATCTTTTCTCGTTGCCACAATTGTAAAAACTACTGGTGGCATTGAACCCTCTTACCAAAAGAAACGCTTTTCCACCTTTAACAATTCAATTCTTGAATTCAAGCAATGGCTTCTTGACAATCACTGCCATGATGTCTGTATGGAATCCACTGGTAAATACTGGGTTCCTGTCTTTAATCTTCTGGAAGATAAAATCAATGTTGTCATTGCCAATCCTAAATGGGTAAAGGCAGTGAAAGGCAACAAAGATGATACCAAAGATTCTAAATGGATTGGGGATTTGTTCCGTCTTGGCCTTGTCAAGGGCAGCTATATTCCTTGTAAGAAAGTCCGTATTCTCAGGGAATACACTCGCTATCGCTACAAGCTTGTTTCCTGCCGTTCAAGTGAAAAGAATAGATACCAGAATGCTCTTACTGTCTGTAATGTTGCATTAGATTCTATTGTTTCCGATATCTTTGGGAAGTCATCCACGTCTATTATCGACTATCTGCTTGAACAATCGGGTACATCCATTAACCACGAAGAAATCGCATCTAAACTTCTTCGGAGCCTCAAATCCAAAGAAGATGCTGTTATAGAATCCGTCGAAGGATATCAGATGACTGATGCCCAAAAATACCGTATGCGTCTTGTCCGCGCACATATGGATTATATCACAGCCGAAATCAACGATGTTGATAAAATGATAGAAAATATGATTTCTTCTAATCCTGATTTTGAAAATGCTGTCCAGTTCCTCTGTACCATTCCGGGTGTCAAACGTGATAGTGCAATCACTATCATCTCCGAAACCGGTACGGATATGTCTCAGTTCTCAAGTTCCAAACGTTTATGTTGCTGGGCTGGTTTAACACCTGGCAGCAATGAATCTGCTGGTAAGAAGAAATCTGTTCGGATTACACGTGCCGGAGTCTACCTCAAACCTGCATTAGTACAGTGTGCTCATGCAGCCGTAAAATCTGACAAATCTCCTTACTACAAAAAGAAATATGAATCTCTTGTTAAACGTCGTGGCAAGAAAAGAGCCATTATCGCAATTGCCCGTATGATTCTTACCGCCATCTACCAGATGCTGTCTACTGGCGAGCAGTGGAATCCGAGCGACCTTTATAAAATCGATATGCCTGTAGCTCTTGTTGAAAAACAAAAGGCAAAAGCTATCAAGCAGGCTAAGAAACTGTTGCAGCGGGAGGGACTCCTTCCTCCTGATGAGCCATTAGCTTCTTAATCCTATTTTTTAACTCTATAACACTTCAAAAAGTTGCCTGCCTTAGACAGCTTATTCAAGTGCGCCAGTTTATGGCTTTCCTCTACTTTCTTTCACACTATTTTCCCATTTATTAAATCAATCCAGTACATGTCTTCATACTCTGTTCCTGATCTGTGTAATAGCATTTTCTTAGCAATTTTATATAACAATTTATTCAATTTTTTATCGTTTGATATGTAGTCAAACTTTTTTCTATATCTATTACTGCTAATATAATTATAATCTATAATTGTATTTTTGTTTCTTCCCTTTCTCTGTTGTTCTAATTCGCGCACTAGGCTCCCCCGTCTCTGTATAATATGAATCAATAACACTTTTTCTTGGAAAATCGGCTGAGAATTTGCCTTAAAATTCAAGACTATTTAATCTAGATACTTAGAAAGCTGTTACCAACTTTGAGTATAGTTATAACATATCCGTACCCTTTAGGCAAGAGAATCACTGAGGAAAAATTAATCCGCTGCGGGCGTGAGAAATTCCTGGAAAAGGGTTACGCGGAGGCGAATGAGCGGCAGATCATGGAATATATCTGTGCGCACAGGCAGGAATACGAGCTTTTGCTGGAGAAATGCTCCGGCAGCAAATACGAAGCCTTCCGGGACGAGGTCTTCTCCAACATGCAGACCGTCTTTCAGGACTATTATGATATGGATTATCGATTATTCCTGACGAAAGCCATCGGCATCCACGCCGATGTGGGAACACAGATTTTAATTGGACTCTATCCGCCGAAATTCCCGCCAGAAAGCAATGGTCTCCTGCAGATCCGCTTCGTCTTCAAACAATTCCAGCTGTTTCGCCACTTCGATTGCAAAATCCACATAGCCGTTTGCTCTCGAAGTAGTGATCCGGTCGGAAGTCACCACATCTTTTTCACCGGAGAGCGTCGATTCGATCCCCTCTAACAGTCCTGCATGCTCTACAACATCCACGCCAGCGCAGATGGCGGCGATCCGTCCGCCCAGGTCATGCACGCTTTTCAGGTACTTCCATACCTCCGGAGTATCTATCTTCTCAATATCACCTCCCGGAATAACCAGCAGTTCCACATCCTTCGGATCCGCAGAATCCAGCCGATCCTCCGGCACTATCCGGTATCCTTCCGTGGTCGTAATCTCTTTCCCGTCCAGAGATACAAACTGCATTTCTTTTCCCGTTACTTTCAGAAAATAATTCAGTATCACAATTTCGTAAACACAACTGGTATCATACAACAATACTACTGTTTTCATCCGCTCTCTCCTTTTTCTCCCTTATAAGTTAATTTTCACGTAAATCAAAAATGTTTTTGCCTGGTTTTTCACGTAAATCAAAAATGTTGGCATATTTTTATAAAAATATCCCGATTTTCATGTCTTTTAATGTATGAAAATCGGGATACCCTAAGTTCCTCAGAATACTACTTTATAACGAAATATCGATTACCGGAGCAGGTGCGACCTGAGCACCGATTCCAGCGGCATCGGCAGAAAAAGATGTCCCGGAGGATCCGGCAGATAAGCTCATGCCGCCTCCGGTGGGAATGACCACGTTGTCTTTCATTTTCTCCAGGTGGTTGAAAACTGCTTTCAGGTACTCCGCATCGGCCTTGACGATGTCTTTCATCTCTTTGTTGCGGTGTTTGATCTTCATCATCTTGAGGTCCGCGGGATCCATCTCCCTGTTCACCGAGACCACGGTATCCGCTTCCACGTCTAGTCCCATCTCTTCCATCAGGTCACGCAGGCTGTCAGACATTTCCTGCATCATCTCAGAAGTAAAGTCGCTCATTTCCGACATAAAATCTCCTGCCTGCGCATAGAATTCATCCATGCCGAGATCAATATAATCGGATATATCATAGCTATCCGCCGCATACTCATACGCAGAGAGATCCCCGGACACTTCATCCGCGGAACCTTCCGCAGACATTTCTTCCTCATTCTGCGCGTTTTCCGCCTCTGCGTCCTGCACATCCTTCGTCTCTTCTTCGCTGATCCGGTCTCCCTGGCAGATTCCGCCGGCTGCCTTCGCCAGTTCCTCTTCTTCCAGATGCTTTGCCTTTTTCTTCGCCACACGCTCCATGGCTTTTGCATGATCGATTGCTGCCTGGATCTCGTCGTCATCGTAATTACCGCTCTGCTTCTGCCGTTTCAGGCGCAGGACTTCTCTCCGCGCCTGTCCGGCTGCCTGCTTTGCCGCCTGGGACGTCTTGCTCCGCAGTATCTTGGACGAGATATTTTTGAACTGGTACTTCAATTTCTTCAGCGCCAGCGTCGTGTTCTTCGTCTGCTGCCTCTGATTGCGCAGCGATTCACTGTAACTTAAAGTACTCGTCACAATAGAATCCTGTCCCCAACTGTTCGCTGCCTGCGTCTGCGTACTTTGACTGTTTCTGGACAGCATTCTACGAATATCGGTAACAGAACTTTTATTTTTTGCTCCGAAGATACTCTTCTGATTGTTCTGCGTCTTTCTTCCTCCGGAAAATGCCTGCGGCAAACCGGTATTGCCGCTCCCGTAAACACCTCCGGATTTCCCCATAGAAATCATGCAACCTCACCTTACCCTCTGAAGTCAAAATTCTGGCCGACCTGCCGTTCGCCTGCGGTCTGCACACTGTCACTCCGCTGATTAAAATTGTAGGTTTCTATCTTAGACAACAGTTCTTCTATGGAACCGGCGCTGATTGTCACCGTATCCTCTGTGCCGGTTTCCTCCTTGCTGTCTGATACCTTATCCGACTTCTTGTCTTTTAGCCGTTCTTCCTTTTCTTTCTTAGCTGCCTTCTTCTCCGCAGCCTTTTTCTCTGTTTTCTTCTGCTCAGCCTTTTTCTCGATCCGGGCCTTCTGCTCGGCGCTGGATTTCTTCAATACAGCGAAAAATGACAGTGTTCCTCCATCATTTACCTGCATTCCAAAGCCCTTGACATTCGCACCGGAACTCTGCAGGCTGGTCTTTAACTGCTGTATCTGTGCAGCGGCACCGCTCAGGATTCCCTCATACTGTTTGCGGAATTTCTCATCCGTCGCCATCTGTTCGATCTTGTCTTCATCAATGAGGACGACCGTCTTATATCCATTGGCATATTTTGCAGCATTGGCTTTTGCATTCTCCTTCTGATCTCTGCTGACCAGAATAAAATCATAATTTCCGTACTTCTTCTTCAGCTGCTCATAATATTTCGCAGCCTTCTCCGACAACTCCGGCTGACCGATGGTCCTGCCGTAATTCCCAGTCGTTCCCTTCGTCTGTTTCGCTTCAGAAGTGCCGACCGTGCCTGCAGCACTCGTCGTATCCTTCGTTGTCTTGTTTTTCGTATTCTTGCTGTAATTACTCTGCGCAGCATATGCACCGATGCTGCTTACCCCTATCTCTGTCATACTTATCTCCTCCTTGAAAATAGATGCCAAATCCGTTTGTTTTCACAGTTTCTTACTATGTATATCGTCTTCTTTTCTGAATACATTGATAGTAATAATGCCAAAAGACCACATTTCCGATCCTTGTCGCCGATCAGAAATGCGGTCTTTCTATTATATTTTTTCTTACTGATTCAAATTGTTGATCGTATGAGATAACTGTCCGAGAATCTTCTTGATCGCTTCACTGGAGGCTGCCATATCTCTCGCCAGCTTCTGGACCTCCGTTGCTACCACAGCAAAGCCCTTTCCCTGATCTCCTGCCCTGGCTGCTTCAATGGATGCATTCAGCGCCAGAATCTGCTGTCTCTTGCTATAACCGTCGATTTCCTTCGTTCTGTCTTCCGCTTCTGCGATCTGCTGTGCAGCATCTGCAATACCGCCTTTTAATTCTCCTACCAGATTTGTATTTCTACGATGAGCATAGCTTGATCTCACAAACATGTTGATCACATCTCCCAGCAGATTTGCAGATGCATCTATTTGCTCCTTAGTCTTCACATTTACCTTTTTCAGGGCCTTAATATATTTATCCTCGTCAATACCCAGCTCTCTCGCTGTCTGACGGAACTTCTCCTCATCCGGATTCTCCGGCAGCACCTGTCCTCCGATAATACTGCCCAGCACGGTTCCATCCTCCAGTGTGATCGGAATACCAAAATCCACAAGTCCCGCATGGCAGGGATACACACCATGGCCTTCTCTGTCACACTGCTCGCAGCGCTTTTTCCCCTCTGCGCTTCCTCTCGTCAGATCAATACAGAACTCCGTAAAATTATAACAGTCACTGATGTATTTTCCGTCTGCACCCACAGCCACGGTTGCCAGTCCCGTGCTGTTTGCCCAGTTCTTCATGATCTGCTCGAATTTGTTCATGTCACAAAAATCCTGAATCTTCATATAACTTCCTACTTTCCCGGTCATCTTAACCGTTGAACGCATAAAGCCGGTAATTTTTGATCCCGGCATCATCTTACATTTACATAAAAATTATACCACAAATTGCAATATTTTTCGATATTTTCACCATTTTTACCGATATTTTAACAACATTTTCTATCTATGCTTTCTTCCTGCTTTCTTCACTCCAAACGCTCTAAAATAGATGCAATGCGATGCCATCTATAGTATAATTATCTGGATGCAGATATGAGTGCTGATTGCGGAAAAAGGAGGTGCCGTTAATTGAAGAAAACGAAGATATTCTTCCGCTGGTCCTTCCGATGAAGCAGAAAAATACGTTGTCCTGATCGGCGAAGATCCTGAAATCACAGAAGAACTTTCTGACATTGATCTGCTTGTCATAGATGCGGAATATTTTTCCCAAAATGACATTGCCCGTTTAAGAGAAAATGGTATCCGCGAAATCTACTCCTATATCAATATCGGATCGATCGAAAGCTTCCGGTCCTATGATACAGACTTTGAGAAATATACTCTGGGTGCCTATGAGAACTGGCCGGAGGAAAAATGGATCGATGTCTCAGTTCCGGAATGGCAGGCATGTACAGCTTCCAGAGTAGACGCCCTGGTACAGAAGGGTGTGGACGGCTTTTTTGTCGATAACACGGATGTATACTATAACTATCCGCAGGAATCCATCTATGACGGAATCCTTACGATTCTGGACTATATGGACCATACCGGCAGAAAAATCCTGATCAACGGTGGGGACTGTTTTGTAAAAAAATATCTTACAGCTGAAAAAAACGTTCTCATCGATGGTGTAAACCAGGAGAACGTTTTTACTGCGTACGATTTTTCAAATGATACCTATACCATAAACGATAAAAGTACACGTGAATACTATACTGATTATTTAGATTTTGCTATGTCACACGGCTGTACCGCTTACACTCTGGAATACGCAACGGTTCCTGCCATCCGCAGACAAGCAGCCACCTACGCCGCAAAACATGGATACATCTGCTGCATTTCTGATAATATTGGGTTATGTCTGGAAAAATAACATATTCCTATCAGCCACCATCACAGAAATGTAATCATACAAGTCTCCAGATGCTTTTGTTTTGTCTGCTCATCTGCATCAGCAGCCGTGCACAGATCACAATGATAGCATAGATTGTAGCCTCCCTGACTTCTGGTATCTTCTGTCACAGCAAAATATCCTGCTTTTAATTTCACGGTCTGCCCGTTTAGAAAATGAATTTCCCTCTGCATATAATCCGCAGGGCTATTTTGTACGGTAGGTACCATGGAATTATACTTTCCTGTAGTAATATAATCCATCTGGATCTCCGTAAAATAGTTCTTCAGATTCGCCTGATCTGCCGCCACCTTTGCCTTATGTATATAAGACAGATACTGCGGTGCCAATACTCCCACCAGCACTGCCATGATAGCTATTACAATGATCAGCTCTACTAATGAAAATCCCCCGTTTCCCCTCTTTCCTGTTGATTTTTTCATGACTTTTCTCTCCATTAGATTACAATACATCCCGCAGGCATCGGGCCTGCGTATAAGAAAGACCCGCATGGTCTTCCCAAGCAGGTCTTTCTTCCGGTCATATATTCAGTTTTATCAGTGCTT
>ERZ779896.3134-NODE-3134-length-10467-cov-1.915770_pt1 | contig 10467 bp, 6 predicted proteins | sample MGYA00511067_ERZ779896 | MGnify/ENA primary metagenome ERZ779896 (study PRJEB29588, sample SAMEA2161597) | human gut metagenome | biome: human gut; feature: human-associated habitat; material: faeces | place: Denmark | collected 2008/2010 ...
AGTCCGCCCTGAAAATATACGGCGTGGGGAGGCTTGATCGGACCGTCTGCGGACAGCTCGATGGAAGCGCCGGATACAAATGCCCCCGCCGCCATGATGACCTGACTGTCATAGCCGGGCATATCCCACGGCTCCGGGGTAACAAAGCTGTCTACCGGGGCAGCGTACTGAATACCTTCACAGAAGGAAATCAGTCCTTCCGGCGTGCCGAATTCGATCGCCTGAATGATATCGTAGCGGGGGGCGTCCCCGGAGGGAACGACCTTAAAGCCGAGCTTTTCATAGAGGTTTGCCGCAAAAATCGCACCCTTTAATGCGCCTGCGGTGACGGTCGGCGCCAGGAACAGTCCCTGATAAAAGGAAGGGAGCACCTGCAGCGATGCGCCGACTTCTCTTCCGAGTCCGGGAGAGGTTAAACGAAAGGCAGCATTTTCCACGCAGTCCTTTTTGCCGACGATATAGCCGCCGATCGGTGCAAGTCCGCCGCCGGGATTTTTGATCAGAGAGCCAACGCACATATCTGCACCGACGTCTGTGGGTTCGATTGTCTGGGTGAATTCGCCGTAGCAGTTATCCACCATGCAGATGATGTCCGGCTTGATGCTTTTGAGAAAAGCAATCAGCTCGCCGATCTGCTCTACGCTCAGGGTCGGTCTGGTCTGATAGCCCTTGGATCGCTGGATCGTTGCGAGTTTAGTATTCGGATGGATGGCGTTTCTAATGCCCTCCCAGTCAAATGAACCGTCCTCTTTTAAATCGACCTGACGGTAGCTGATGCCATATTCTTTCAGGGAACCACGGGATTCCCGGATGCCGATAACCTCTTCGAGGGTGTCATAAGGCTTTCCAACGGGGGATAACAGTTCGTCTCCCGGTCTTAAATTGCTCATCAGCGCGAGCGCGAGCGCGTGTGTTCCACAGGTGATCTGAGGACGCACCAGGGCTGCCTCGGTATGGAACAGGGACGCATAAACTGCTTCCAGCGTGTCTCTGCCGATATCGTTATAGCCGTAGCCGGTTGTGCCAAGCAGGCAGGCTTCACTGACACGACAGTCCTGCATTGCCTTTAATACCTTCAATTGATTGTATTCTGCTGTTTTGTCGATCTCGTCAAATCGGTCTTTTAAAGAAACAAGGGTCTGTTCCCCGTATTCATATACTTCGGGGGAAATTCCCATCGCGGTATACATATCCTGCATCATTGTTTTAACTCCTCTGCTTTTGTAATCAAAAACTGTAAAATACTATTTTCATCTGGAAAGTCCTGCCTGTCAACCCATGTCACACATTTTTCCCGGCGAAACCAGGTCAGCTGGCGCTTTGCAAAGTGCCGGGTATCGCGCTTAATCAGATAAACTGCGCGTTCGAGGTCATATTCGCCCTCCAGGTAAGCCAGGATTTCCTTATAACCAAGTCCCTGCATCGACACCATCCCTCTGTGACAGCCTTCCTGCTGCAGCCCTTTGACTTCTTCCACCAGTCCGTCTTTTAACATCTGGTCGACGCGGCGGTCAATCCGTTCATAGAGTTTTGCACGGTTATCCGTCAGGACAAAATAATAAAACCGATAGGCGGCGTCCCGCTGATGCTGCGCTTCATTATGCGCAGAAATCTTCCCGCCGGTCTGTTCGTGGTATTCGAGCGCCCGGATGACGCGCTTTACGTTGTTTTCGTGGATTTCTTCCGCGGCTTTCGGGTCAGCCTGTACAAGCAGCTCATGCAGCGCATGTGCGCCGTTTGTTCTGGCATATTCTTCCAGCCGGTTTCGCAGCGACGTATCCTCTGCGTGCTCGGTAAAGTCGATATCATATAAAACGGACTGAATGTAAAAGCCTGTTCCGCCGACAAGAATCGGGATTTTATGACGGCTTAAAATATCTGAAATCGCTTCTTTTGCCAGCTTTTGAAACAGCACGACATTGAAATCCTCATCCGGGTCGAGCACGTCGATTAAATGATGGCGAATCCCTTGCATTTCCTCGTTGCGCACTTTGGCAGAGCCAACATTCATGCGCCGGTACACCTGCATGGAGTCGGCGGAAATAATTTCACCGTTCACCGCCTTTGCAAGGGCAACAGACAGGGCCGTTTTTCCGACAGCGGTCGGACCTGTCAGGATGACGAGGGGCGGCTTTGAGGGCGCACTGCCTGCGCTTGGGCAGTTTTGAATGTTGAGTCCGGTGTCGGGAGAACCTTTTTCATTATTCGCTACGCTGCAGGCAGAAGGTTGTATCTTTTCCATAAAATTTTATCTCTCCAAATTGAAAGCTATATCTCCCAGTTCTATCTTCGGGGATCGAATTCCCATTACACGATTCGCTTGAATTTGCGTTCCAGCTCCTGCTTTGTCATCACAATCATTGTCGGGCGGCCGTGTGGGCAATGATACGGATTATCGAGGGTCAGAAGCTGCTCCAACAGTTCCTGCATTTCGGCAAGGCTTAAACGATTATTGCCCTTGACCGCAGATTTACAGGCCATCGTAGCGATACGTTCTGCAATCGCGGTCGGTGCATTCGGAGCCTGACCGGTTCCCAGCTCATCCAGAATATCCTGTAAAAACTCTGCCTCGCAGTGTCCGTACAGATCGCAGGGAACTGCGCGCATCGCATAGGAGCTGCCGCCGAAGGAATCGATTTCAAAGCCGAGCTGTTCGAAATACTCCTGATACTGTTCCAGAAGCGCTGCTTCAGCGCCTGTGAGTGTTACGATCAAAGGCGGCATCAGGTTCTGGCTGACGGGCTGTTTGTCGTAGAATCGTTTCATGAGCATTTCGTATTTTACCTTTTCATGCGCCGCATGCTGGTCGATCAGGATCATTTTATCATGATACACGGCGATCCAGTACGTGTCAAAGATCTGACCGATAAGCTGGTATTCGTCCACCGCCTTGCGGCTAAGGATTTTTTCATCAAATAAATTCAACTGCTCTGATTTTGCAATGTCAGGCGCCTGTGTCTCATATGCGATTCGATTCTCACGGACAGCCTGTTCGAAGCGTTTTTTCTCAAACGGCTGCGGCGGGAGAATCGCCGAATGGTGCTGGGGCCTCTGTGGGGAAACGCCGACGTTTTCTGATGTGCCAATCCCTGCACCGGTAGAAGAAACGGGATCTGCCGTAGCTTTGGAAAGCGAATCGCTGGCAGCAGATTCTTCCTCTGTCTTTTGTGTGGACAAACCGTCCACGTCTGTATCAAACATATTGACTTTATTGGTCAAGACTCGGACAGTTGGCTTATTTATGCTATTTTCTGCACTTTGGCTGCTTATAGTCGTTGACCTGGCAGGTCGACTTTTGTACAAGTTGACCATATCGGTCGATCGCTGTTTTGCCGAATCCGGCATCGGTGCTGCTGCCTGGACATCCTTACGCTCCTGCTGGCGATGTCCAGTCGGAATGCCGGAGGAAAGGAGCTTTTGTGTGAGACTGACGGCAGTTTGCTTAGATGCCTGTGCATCGCTTTTTCCCGTCCTTTTGTCGTCATCCAACACAACCTGCGGGATCATCTCCCGGTCGTGCAGTGCTTTCTGCACCTGCTCTTCCAGAAAATCGAACACCCTGCGGTTATCCGAAAAGCGCACTTCCATTTTGGATGGATGGACGTTGACATCTACCTGTTCGGTATCGATCTGCAGATGGAGGTATGCCATCGGAAATTTATGCTGCATCAGATAGGCCTGATAGCCGCTCTCCAATCCTTTTGAGAGCACCTGGCTTTTGATATAGCGGTTGTTGACAAAGAAAAACTCGAAATTGCGATTCGGGCGTACCAGCTGCGGACTGCCAAGGAACCCTTTTACAGAAAATCCGTTATCAGAAGCCTCGAACGGGAAAATTTCCTTTGCGATTTCACGTCCGTAAATCCGATAGATGACCTCCTTTAAATCTCCGCTGCCGGAGGTGGAAAAACGGGTCTGTCGGTTGATCTGGAACGTAAAAGAAATATCCGGTCTGGATAGCGCCATGTGCTCCATCAGATCTGCAATGTAGCCGCCCTCCGTCGCCGGCGTTTTTAAAAACTTCTTACGGGCAGGTGTGTTATAGAACAAATCGCGGACAAGGATCGTCGTGCCCTCTGGCGCACCGATTTCCGAAAAATCCGCTTCCCGCTCGCCTTCGATGCAATAGCGAACGCCAACTAAGGAATCCTTCGTGCGCGTGATCAGCTCGACCATCGAAACAGCGCAGATGCTGGAAAGCGCCTCCCCTCGAAACCCCAGGCTATGAATCCGGCTCAAATCCTCTACGCCGCGGATTTTGCTCGTCGCATGGCGTAAAAAGGCCTTCCGGATCTGCGCCTTTTCAATTCCAGAGCCATTGTCCGTAACCCGGATAAACGAAGTTCCGCCATCCTTGATTTCGACCGTGACAGCAGTTGCACCCGCATCACAGGCATTTTCCACCAGCTCCTTGACCACACTGGAGGGGCGTTCCACCACTTCTCCCGCTGCAATCTGGTCAATGGTTTTATTGTCCAGAACCATAATTTCAGCCATATGTAAAATTCCCCCTTATCCGTTTCCCCAGCGGTTTTTAAGCTTGTTCTGCAGCCGATAAAGCGTGTTGAGCGCATCGAGCGGCGTCAGCGTCTGGATGTCGACGTTTTTTAATTCCTCGAGAACGTCCTCATCTTTGACCGTATCGAAGAGGGAAAACTGTTCCAGATCCACTTCATCGTAATGCTTTTGTTTCTTTGCCGTCGTGTCCGTATCCACAGAAATGCTCTGTACTTTTTCTGTAATGTCGTTGTCGGAAAGCTGCTTGACGATTTCCTTTGCGCGGTCGATAACCATATCCGGGACACCTGCAAGCCGAGCCACCTGAATGCCGTAGCTCTTATCTGCGCCGCCCTTGATGATTTTACGCAAAAAAACGATATCGTCGCCCTTTTCCTTGACCGCGATACAGTAATTGTTGACGTTGCCGATCTTGCCTTCCAGCTCGGTCAGCTCGTGATAATGCGTTGCAAACAGCGTCTTTGCCCCTAAAAGCTTTCGGTTACTGATGTGCTCGATCACCGCCCAGGCGATGGAAAGACCGTCAAATGTCGACGTACCTCTGCCGATTTCATCCAACACAAGAAGGCTTTTGGACGTTGCGTTGCGCAGAATATTTGCGACTTCGTTCATCTCGACCATAAAGGTAGACTGACCGCTTGCCAGATCATCGGATGCGCCCACGCGGGTGAAAATCCGGTCGACAATGCCGATATTTGCCGTTTTTGCCGGCACAAAGCTGCCGATCTGGGCGAGCAGCACGATCAGTGCAGTCTGACGCATATAGGTGGATTTACCAGCCATATTGGGGCCTGTGATAATCGCAATGCAATGCTTCTGGTTATCCAGATAGGTGTCATTGGAAATGAACATATCGTGGTCGGTCATCTGTTCAACAACGGGGTGCCGGCCGTCTCGGATATCGATTACGCCCTTTTCATTCAGGACCGGGCGGACATAGTGATTTCGCTCCGCAACAAGTGCAAGGGAGGCAAAGACATCCAGGCGGGCAATTGCCTTTGCCGTGCGCTGGATACGTTCGATCTGCGCGGCAATCTGTTCCCGCACGCTGCAGAATTTATCATATTCCAGTCCCGTCAGCTTGGCTTCGGCATTCAAAATCATATCCTCAAGTTCTTTTAACCGTGGCATGGAATAACGCTCCGCATTTGTCAGCGTCTGCTTACGCACATAATCGTCCGGCACCATATCCTTATAGGAATTAGTGACTTCCAGATAATAGCCGAATACCTTGTTATATTTGATTTTGAGGTTTTTGATCCCGGTGCGTTCCCGTTCCTGCTCTTCCAGCTCTGCCAGCCATGTTTTGCCCTCTGTTTTGGCAGCGCGCAGCTGGTCGATGGTCTCGTCGAAGCCCTCTTTGATCATGCCGCCCTCACGGATGGAAATCGGAGGCTCTTCGACAATTGCCTCTTCGATCAGCGTGCACAAATCCTGCAATGCGTCGATATCGTTTTCAATTTTTACCAGCTCCTCGGAATGAAAATCCTCCAGCACGCTTTTGATCGGCGGCAGCATCTGCATGGAATTACGGAATGCGATCAGATCCCTCGGGTTCGCTGTTTTGTAGCTGACTTTACCCAGCAGGCGTTCCAGATCGTAAACCGCGTTTAAATATTCGCGGATTTCTTCGCGGGACATTGGATTTTTCAGCAGCTCGTCGACTGCGTCCAGGCGCAGGTTCATCTCCTTCTTCGCAATCAGTGGCTGCTCGATCCAGCTGCGCATCATGCGAGCACCCATGGCGGTTTTCGTCTTGTCCAGAACCCATAACAGGGAACCGCGCTTTTGCTTTTCGCGCAGCGTTTCCGTCAGCTCCAGATTCCGGCGTGTGGAGGAATCCAGCAGCATGTATTTGTTCGTCAGATACGGATCGATATGGGTAAAATGCGCCAGACTGGTTTTCTGTGTGTCATACAGATACTGCATCAGACCGCCCGCCGCGATCAGGCCATTCGCAAATTCCTCGAGGCCAAGACCGATCAGTGAAGAGACATGGAAATGCTTCTGCAGGCATTTGCGGCACAAATCTTCATCAAAATAGTGCGGATCGAGGGAATAAACAGTGATATGCAGACGGTTTCTCAGATCTTCGATATCCACACCGCTCATCAAAAACGCGTCGTTGCAGATGATTTCCGACGGGTGATATTTGTTGATTTCATCCAGCAGCTTTTTGGCGTCCTCCACCTCGGTCACATAATAGTCCCCGGTTGTGACATCCGCGATGGACAGTCCTGTTTTTCCGGTAAAATAGGCAACGCACATCAGATAATTGTTTTTGGATTCCTCCAGCGCCTGAACGTCTAAGTTGGTGCCGGGGGTGACGATGCGCACGACATCCCGCTTTACCAGTCCTTTTGCGAGCTTCGGGTCTTCCATCTGTTCACAGATCGCTACTTTATAGCCTTTGGAAACCAGTCTGTCCAGATAGCTCTCCACTGCATGATAGGGAACTCCGCACATGGGGGCACGTTCTTCCAGACCGCAGTTTTTTCCGGTCAGCGTAATTTCCAGCTCTTTCGACGCGGTCAGTGCATCGTCAAAGAACATTTCATAAAAATCGCCCAGACGGTAAAAAAGAATGCAGTCCGGATACTGTTTTTTCGTTTCCAGATATTGCTGCATCATCGGTGTTAATTCCGCCATCGGTATGTATTCTCCTTTTTCAAGTCAGAATTTCAAAACTTCTGTCAGTTCTTTCGAACAGGTAACATTATAATGTTGCCGAATCCTTTCACAGCGTTTTCATGTCCGCATGGACGCTCTTCCGAACGATAAAAAAGCAGATGACCTGCATGAGAATCGTCAGAATCCAGGACACCGGATAGGATAGGAACAAGATATCCAGAGAACGGTGATACGGGAAAATCCAGAAAATCCAGACAATTCGCGTTCCGACAGTTCCTATAATCGATAAAATCATGGGCACGGCAGAACGTCCCATCCCGCGCAGCGCGCCCGGAATCAGATCCATAATTCCGCATAAAAAGTACGTCACGGTCGTAAAGCTCAGAATCTCAACGCCGCACGAAATAACCGCAGAACTCTCCGTATAGATCTGCAGAAGCTGTGGTCCGAAAAACCATGCACAGCAGCCCATGGTCAGGGAAAACGCACAGGATAAAATCAGACAGTCGATTAAAACGCGGTCCATCCGCTTCGTTTTTCCCGCGCCGTAATTCTGGCTGGTAAAGCTCATGCACGCCTGCGTCACAGAGTTGACTGAAGTGTATAAAAATCCGAAGATATTGTTCGCCGCGGTGTATCCTGCCATTGCAATCGAGCCAAAGGAATTGACCGAGGACTGCAGCAGGACGTTGGAAAAGTTGATGACGGTGCTCTGAATTCCTGCCGGGATTCCGACCTGGAAAATCTGGAGGACATAGATGCTCTTGAGACCCAGCTTCGAAAAGCGGAATTGATAACAGCCCTGCGTCCGATACAGGCAGGTCAAAACCATAATACAGGAAAGCAGCTGAGAAATGACAGTTGCAATCGCAACGCCTTCTACCGCCATATGGAAGCAGATGACAAAAATCATATTTAAGCCTGCATTGACCAGTCCGGACACAACTAAAAATAACAGCGGACGTTTTGTATCCCCCACTGCCCTTAAAATAGCCGCACCATAATTATAAAGCATGAAAAAAGGCATGCCGATAAAATAAATTTTCATATAGAGGGCTGCCAGATCGATGACGTCGTCCGGCGTCCCCATCCATTCGAGGGCTGTCCTGGAAAAGAATAGTCCGGCAAATGCCATCAAAATTCCGCTGATCAAAGCGAGCGTCAGGGAGCTATGTACCGTTTCCGACATTTCCCGCTCCTTCCCGGCTGCATAATAGCGGGCAGCGAGGACATTGGAGCCTAAGGAAATGCCGATAAAAAGGTTGGTAAATACATTGATGAGGGCGGTTGTAGAACCGACAGCCGCCAATGATTCGCTTCCGGCAAAGCGGCCGACTACAATAATGTCGACCGCATTGAACATCAGCTGTAAAATACCGGAAAGCATTAACGGAATGGAGAAGGAAATCAGCTTGTCCATCAGCGTTCCGTTGCACATATCGATTTCAAAGCTTTTTGTCTGTTTCATTTTGTTTCTTCCACCCTGTGCCCCGTGTAATAAAAGCCGTGGCACTCTTCCAGCTTCACCGGTACGATCTGCCCGATCAGGTCAGCACTTCCGGGAAAATGTACAATCGTGTTATTGGACAGCCTTCCGGTGACGAGAGAAGCATCCTGTTCGTTTACTTCTTCCACAAGGGCAGTAAGGGTCTGGCCCTGCAGGCGTGCGACCTGTTTGCGTGCAGTTTCCTGAACTGCCTCCAGCACACGGTCAAAGCCCGCGTGAACCTCTTCTTCCGGAACCTGCTCCATCGCCGCTGCCGGGGTTCCGGTCCGGACAGAATAGATAAAGGTGAACGCGTTGTCAAAACCAACCTTACGGATCACGTCGATGGTATCTTCCACGTCCTCTGCTGTTTCTCCCGGGAAGCCGACCATGATATCCGTCGTCAGCGAAATATCTGGGATTTCGCGGCGGATTTTGGCTGCAAGCTCCAGATACTGTTCTTTCGTATAACGGCGGTTCATTGCCTTTAAAATCTTCGTAGAGCCGGACTGCAGCGGAAGATGCAGATGTCTGCAGATCTTATCCGAGTTTTTCATGACCTCGATCAGCTCATCGGAAAGATCCTTCGGATGGGATGTCATGAACCGGATGCGCTTGATTTTATCGATTTTTTCTACTTCCTGCAAAAGCTGTGCGAAGGAAATTTCATCTTCAAGGTTTTTGCCGTAGGAGTTGACGTTCTGACCAAGCAGCATGATTTCCACAACGCCATCGTCTGCGAGTCTTTCGATCTCCTGCAAAATTTCCTTCGGGCGTCTGCTCTTTTCGCGTCCGCGGACATACGGAACAATACAGTAGGTGCAGAAATTGTTGCAGCCGAACATGATATTGATGCCGGATTTAAACGGATATTTGCGCTCTACCGGGAGGTCTTCCACGATCTGATCGGAATCCTTCCAGATGTCGATGACCATGCCGCTGCTCTCAAACATGCGGCATAACAGCTCTGCAAATTTGAAAATATTGTGCGTGCCGAATATCAAGTCAATGAACCGATAGCTTTTCTGCAGTTTATCAATCACGTTCTGCTCCTGCATCATACAGCCGCACAACGCGATCTTTTTGTGGGGATTTTTGCGCTTCATACTGTTGCAGAAGCCAAGCCTGCCGTATACGCGCTGGTTGGCATTATCGCGCACGGTGCAGGTATTGTAGATGACAAAGTCTGCCTCCTCACTGTCGCTTAAGGTGTAGCCGACCTGTTCCAGAATGCCGGAAAGCTTTTCGGAGTCGCGGGCGTTCATCTGGCATCCGAAGGTTTTTACGTAATAGGTTTTTCCTACCAGAGAATTCATGCAACCAATCCTAGGAAGCGACGTTCATGGGCTCGGCTCCGCCTGCCATGCCGGGGGCCTGGATACGGTGAACGTAAACGGCGAGGCGAATGGCGGTGCGGCTCTCTCCTCCGATGGAGATGTCCGAGAAAGTGGGGGCGCAGGAGATGTCCAGCCCCGTGGGGATGAGGAAGCCTCGCGCGATGGCGACGGCCTTGATGGCCTGGTTGACGGCGCCAGCGCCGACGCATTGAATGTTGACGGGGACGCCATCTTTGACCATGCCGGCAATGGCGGCCGCGACAGATGCGGGGGATGACTTGCTGGAGACCTTCAGGTAGTCCATTTGGTGCGCTCCTAGTGCGTTTAGATCGAAATATAGCGTACAAGCTGCGTTTATCTGCGGATATTCTACTTATAAAACGGGTGTTTGGGAAGCAAAAGCCAAAGAAAGCCCTAATCGCCCTGCTCGAGCTCGAACGTGACCGTGATCTTCCCCTTACCGACGCGCACCTTCGGAGCCTCGTTGAGCGAGAG
>ERZ779896.3136-NODE-3136-length-10462-cov-3.775440_pt1 | contig 10462 bp, 9 predicted proteins | sample MGYA00511067_ERZ779896 | MGnify/ENA primary metagenome ERZ779896 (study PRJEB29588, sample SAMEA2161597) | human gut metagenome | biome: human gut; feature: human-associated habitat; material: faeces | place: Denmark | collected 2008/2010 ...
GGCCGCCCGCCGTTGGTATGGCTGGGATGCCGGCCGTTTGCTCGTCATCGACATCGGCGGCGGCTCGCTCGAAGTGGCCATGGGCTCCGACGAGGATCCGACAGTCGCACTGTCCGTTCCTGCCGGCGCAGGCCGCGTGACGCGCGAGTTCCTGCCGGAAAGCGGCGTCGCGGATGATGACGATCTGGAAGCTGCCCGCAAGAACATCCGCAAGATCCTCGAGCCAATGGTCAAGGCGTTCCCCAAGTCGAAGCATCCGATGCATGCCGTGGGCACGTCGAAGACGATTCGCTCCCTGGCCCGTCTCGCCGGTGCGGTGATGCGCCAACCGGGCCGTGTGGACACGTCGATTATGACGATCGACCAGCTCGAGGATTGGCTACCGCGTCTTGCGGCCATCGCCCCGGACCAGCGCACCGCATTGCCGGGCGTCACGCCGGAACGCACGTATCAGATCGTCGGCGGTGGCCTGGTGATCGATGAGATCATGAAGGCGCTTGACGTCAAGGAAATCGAAATCTGCCCGTGGGCGCTGCGTGAAGGCGCGATTCTGCGCTGGCTTGACCAGTTCGGCCGCACCAGACTTGGTTTCTAGCGGCTTCGCGGCTGTGGCGCGTTGTTGAGAGCGCGCTTTGGTCACGTTGCCAAACCTCGCTTACGGCTCGGCTGTAGGCGTTGCGGTTGCTGTAATCGCATGCAATCACAACGATTACAGCCGAGCTTTGTATTATGGCGGTATTATTGCCCTTGCAGTTCCTCCAACTGGCGCTTCATCTTGTGCAGTTTCGCGTAGATTTCATTGCGCTGTTCGGGATTCTTGGCACGCTGATGGTCGCGGGTGAGCTTGTCGACCTGCGCGGTGAGCTGTGCAATCTGCATGCATCGGGCAAGACGCGTGTTCACGTCGATGGGGGAGGGGTCGTCTAGAATCACCTGCGAGCATAGCGACTCCCACAAGGCGTCCATGGAATCGACCGCCGGATCCGTGGCGTTCAGCGTGGCCTCGCCGGCCGGCTGCCAATCGGAAGCGAACACCTTGGATGTGGTCGTGTGTCCGGCACGTGCCGGCAGCGCTCGACGGACGGCGAACGCGCACTCCTGACGCGTCGTGCCTTCGAAATCGGCGTCGCGTACGCAAACGAACAGCATGCCCGACTTGCGTTGCATCGCAATCAATTCGACGATATCCGTCGGAACGGCGGCGTTTGGTTCGTGCAAACGCAGGCCGATCACCAGTATTTCCGGCACGCGCGTACCGGCGGCAAGCTTCGTGTTGCGCGCCTGCAGCAGCGACAGCATGGTGATTGATTCGATGTCGTTCGCCAATCGCTGCTTTGTTTTGGCGGAAACCGGAATCTTCGCCACGAACAGGCCTTTCGGCAGCCTCGCCTTCTCGGCGGGAATCGCAGTGGAATTCGGCAGACCCAAAGTGGTTGCGGAAACGGAACCGCAGGAGGCGATCGTCATTGCTGGCCTTCTTTCGTAAGCACGCCGCAATTGTTGCGGCATTGCTTCGACTGTAGCGCATATGCATTGCGATTGCCGGCATTCGCGCGATTACTGGCGATCATTGGCGATTGGGGAATGCGATTGCAGTGCGCGACACGCCGAAGTTTGCCGATTGCCGCATGTTCGCGTATTGTTTTCTCTTGCGGTGATCATAGCCTAGGTGAGACGCCCGGTCCCATTCCGAACCCGGAAGCTAAGGCCTAGCACGGCGATGGTACTGCACTCGAGAGGGTGTGGGAGAGTAGCAAGTCGCCGCGTTTACTCTTTTCGAATCCCGAGTTGAGCTGAGCTCCTCGGGATTTTTCGTTACCCGTCAAAGCAACTGACAAGAGTGCGTCGCCACTATCTTTTACATTGCCAATGCCGTTACGCCGTCAGCGTGACTGTCGTCTATCCAATATATAAAAAGTATATACGTCTTATATAAATTGATTGTCGAAGCGGAGGAACCTTCATGATCATCTCGGTCATCAACCTCAAGGGCGGCAGCGGCAAAACCACCACCGCCATGGCGTTGGCCACCGCGGCCGCACGGCACAACCGCAACGTGTCCGTGCTGGACACCGATCCGCAAGGCGACGCCACCACATGGGCGGGCGACGCCGAAGACGCCGGCGAAACCCTGCCGTTCACCGTGGACTCCGCCAATATCGGCAAACTGAAACGACTGCGCAAAACCATGGCGGATGACGAACTCGTCATCATCGACTGCCCGCCGGCCGGCAACGTGGTGGATGTGGCCTGCGATGTGGCCGATTTCGTCATCGTTCCGGCCACCCAGGGGCCATTCGAACTGAGCCATGCGCTCGAAACCGCGGAAAGCCTCGACGTGGCCGGCAAACCGTACGCGCTGCTGCTGCTCAAAGTGGAAAACAACAAGCTGGCCGGCAACGCGGTCAATCTCATCCGCGAACGCGGCGCCAGCGTCTTCGACGCGTCCGTACCCAAGCGCGTGGGCATGCAGAAAGTCGTCGGCCACGCATTTCCTAGCAATCTCAATGGGTATGAAGACGTGTATCTCGAACTTGAGGAGGCGATCGCCTGATGGCCATTAGAAAACCGAACGGTGGTGCGAAGGCAGCGTCCACCGCTCCGCTGACCAGCGTGCAGGACACCCGCAGCCGTGGCAATGGCAACGGCAACGGCGAACGTGTGCTCATGAGTTTCAAAATTCCATCCGATCTGAAAATGATGCTGCAGGAAAACGCGCGTGAACGCGGCACCACCGCCAGCCGCATCATCATCGACGGCATCCGCCACGAGCTCGGCCTCGACGACTAAGCCGAAGGCGTGAAGGAAACCGTCGGAACATCAACGGAACGGACATAAACGGACACGGGCGGACATGGATGGTCGCGGACGTGCGTTCCGAAAAAACAAGGGAATGGTATGGCTCAGGCAAAAACACGCCAGCCGCAAGGGCCGGCAACGGGCAAATCGCAAGCGTCGGCCAAAGCGAATCGGGCTAAAGCAAAACCGGCCGCAACGAGACCGGTCAAGCCGCTACGCACGCTGAATAAGACGAAAACGCATCGCGTACGCAACTTCATCTGCGCGGTGATTGCCTTCATATTCGCGCTCGCCGCGCTGCTGGGCACTGTCACGCACATTCTGCCGGAAGAACTGCAGGCGTTGCCGTATATGCCGATCGTCGTCTCCCTAGTGCCATGGTTCACGCTGCTCGCCGTAATCGCGCTCGTCTGCGCCATCGTCTCCAAACGTACGGTGTCCATCGTGATGGCCGTTCTGGCGATTGCGTTGCAGGCGTTCTGGCAGTATCCGTTCTTCTACCAGCCTTCGAAACTGCCACGTGCCGCAGTCGCGGCGGCGTCCGGCGAAACCGTCAACACGGATGACGGCTACGCGCGGCTGATGACGTGCAATGTGTACAAAGGGCGCGCCGATGCGCGTGAGATCGTGGATCTGGTGCGCAGCGAACACGTCGAGGTGCTTGCGTTGCAGGAGACGACCGACGCTTTCGTGGACGATCTGAACCGTGCCGGCATCGCCTCGTATCTGCCCTATGCGCAGGTGTCGAGTTCGGACGGCGTGTACGGCAACGGCCTTTGGTCGGCGAGTCCGCTTGACGACCCTTCCGATGACGATGTCGATTCGAGCGCGTCGTTCATGCCGGGCGGCACCGTTTCGTTCAATGGGGGAGCCACGCAGGTGCGTTTCGTATCCGTGCATACCACGTCGCCGACGAACGATTACTGGCAGCAGTGGAAGCGGTCGCTCGACGAACTGGCGAAACTACGTTTCGACACTAGCCGACGGTACGTTTTCATGGGTGATTTCAACGCGACGTACGACCATACGCCGTTCCGCAACATTCTGGGAAACCGTTTCTCCGACGCCTCCCGTCAGGCCGGCGAGGGATTGAAATTCTCATGGCCTGCGAATGTCGATTACGTGCCGTCGTTCGCCGGAATCGACCATATCGTACTGGATTCCGGCATGCAGGCCGGACAGGTGCGCACAGTCAAAGTGGACGGCAGCGACCACAAGGCGCTGCTGGCGATTGTGCGGGTCGGCTAAGTCCGCGGCTAGACGGTGACGACCGGCATGTTATTCGAATATCAGATGCAGGCGATGACGTTCGTGCATTGCGGTTCTGTGGGCAGCATCGGCATGGTGAACTGGTCGAGCAGCTTGTAGGAGAGCGGTCCGGGCAACTGTCCTACCGGATTCGTGTGCGCCAGCCGTTCCACAATAGAGGAATATGGTATGTCTTGCATGCTGATCCCTTGGTCTTCCAAAGGTGATGTATGGGTTGTGCGGTTGCTTTCCGATGCTTCCATAGCAGAAGGGGGAACCTTTTGGATACATTCACTCAACCGCTTAAGTATCCGTTTGCCACTATAACAGAGGGAGGCTCATTGTGCCTGTGCTGGAGGGTGGCGGTGAGATGGTGTTGTCCGGATTGCGGACGTGCGATTGATCTTGGATGCTGCCGATGGCGATGCGCGCCGACAATGTACGGGGATATGAAAAAGTGCCCCAGATAGGAATCGAACCTACGACACCTTCTTTAGGAGAGAAGTGCTCTATCCACTGAGCTACTGAGGCAACGAGTCACCATTGTACACACAATATGGACTCGACATGACGGGTAATCGGACCTGATTGTTCGGGCTCAAGCCGTTTGACGGACGTTCCGGTGGAACGTCCGTAGGTGAGGGGAGCGGCTGTGCCGCGACGGATGCTCAGGCCAGATTGTCTTGCGTGCCTGCGGTGTTGGCCGCGGTGGCCTGCTCGGCCTGCGCGGCGTCGAGCTTGGCTCGGACCTCGCCAAGCAGGCTCTGCGCTCGCTTGGCCAACGCCTCGCCGATCTCCCACTGCCGCATGGACTGGTCGAGGTTCAGGCCGCCCGCCTCCAACGCCTGCACGGCCTGGATGAGCTTGTCGCGCGCCTCCTCGTACGGCATCTGCGCGATTGCCTCGCGTTCCTTGTCGGTCAGGCTGGATGCCGGTGCTGCTTCGTTGCTCATGTGCTACTCCTTCGTTACGGTTTTCACTTCAGACACGACGATGCCGTGCTTCAAGGTCATGGTCAGCTGGTCGCCCGTCTTCACCTTGTCCGCGTCGTCAAGCACATGCCCGTCGGCGCATTGCACCACCGCGTACCCGCGGTCAAGCGTGGATTGCGGACTCAGCGCGGTCAGCGACGCGTGCGCTTTCTCGATGGTCAGGCTCGCGTCGTCAAGAATACGGGTCAGACCGATCCGCATTCTTGTGCGTGCGTCATCAAGGAAACGCTGATGCGGTTCCAACATGGTGAGCGGCTGGGTGAGGCTTGGACGGTTCGCGTAGCCTTCGATAAGCCTGGTCTCGTTGGAGACGGTGGCGTCGATGCGCATGCGCATGCGGTCCAGGTTCACCTGAATCAGCTGCATCTGCTCATGCACGTCCGGCACGACCTTCTTCGCTGCGTCGGTCGGCGTGGAGGCCCTGAGGTCGGCCACCAAATCCAGCAGGGTCCAATCGTCCTCATGCCCGATGGCGGAAATCAGGGGAGTGTGGGCCGCCGCCGCGGCGCGCACCACGTTCTCATCGGAAAAGCCAATCAGATCTTCGAAAGCGCCGCCGCCACGCGCCACGATGATCACATCCACATCTGGATCGGCATCCAGCTGCCGGATGGCCGCTACCACGTCCGACGGGCACTGCTCGCCCTGCACGTGCACATGCGTCACCTTGAAGCCGACGACGGGCCAACGCAGACGCACGTTGGTGATGACGTCGCCTTCCGCGCGTGCCTGCGGCGCGCAGATCAAGCCGATGCAATGCGGAAATTCCGGCAACGGCTTCTTGCGATCGGCGTCGAACAGACCTTCTCCCTTAAGCTTCTTGCGTAGCTCGTCGATCATGGCCTTCAGACTGCCGCCCGCGCCGGCCGCGATGATCGCGTCGCCGCGCAACGACAGCGACGTGCGCTTCATCCACACGTTCGGCTTGCCGTGGATGATGACACGGTCGCCCTGCACAAACGGCGCCGCCGCCGCGGCGAACCGTCCGAAGCCGTTGACTTCCATAGCGATGTCCTGCTGGTCGTCGCGCAGCGTGATGTAGGCGCTTCCCTGACGACGCGTGTTGATCTGCGTGATCTGCCCGGCCACCCATACGGAGGGCCAACGTTCGACCGCCGTGTAGAACTTCTCGCTGAGCAGGCTCACCGGCCAAGGGTTGTCGGCGGTGGTTTCCGACGCCAGACGGGGCAGCGGCTTCGACGTCTGCTGTGCCGTCGGTGGGTTGTAATCCGGGTTCCAAGTCATAAGTCAAGATTCCATCATCTTGCGGACAAATGGAACATATGTTCGAGTGTTGCGAATGCTCCGTGCGTGAAGATAGTACGGTGTGTGGGGCTGTGTCAAAACGACACTCCGAGATGAAATCGTTACTTTTGTCACACAAGGCAAAAAATGGCGAAATCTCGCCAAAAGTAGAATATATAGTTTCTCTAGCGGCGTGGTGACACTACATTTAGTGCCGACCTTGGCGTAGAGTGTGCATCTGTAGGTACGAACGGGCATGCGGACGAAGCATGAAACCTGGCCGGATGGGTCCGGCCCGGAAAGGAAATATACATGGAAACCCAGACTCTGGAAGGCGTTGCGACCGAAACCGAGAACGCGCCGGAAATGGTCAAGGTGCTTGTCGAGAAGCGCGACGGGCGTGTGGTCGATTTCGATCCGATCAACATCATCAGCGCGGTGAAATCGGCTTTCGCCGACCTCGACAAGAAAATCGGTCCTCAGGAGGAACGGCTGATTCGCGACATCGCCAATCAGGTCGAGGCCGAAATCAAGGACCGTTACAACGGTCCGGCGAAGATCGAGGACATCCAAAACCTCGTGGAGCATGGGCTCATCGAGGACCATCTGTACGACGTGGCCCGCACCTACACCAACTACCGTCTGAACAAGGACATCGAGCGCGCCAAGGCCACGGACATCAACGAGGCCGTGCGCCGCTTGGTGGACCGCGACGAGGCGCTGGTGCGTGAGAACGCCAACAAGGACTCCAACGTCTACTCCACCCAGCGTGACCTGCTGGCCGGCGCGGTGTCCAAGGCATCCGCCTTCTCCATGCTGCCGGACGCGGTGTCCAACGCCCACATGAAGGGCGACATCCACTTCCACGACGCCGATTACTCGCCGTTCACCGCGCAGTCCAACTGCTCGCTGCCGAACTACTGGGATATGCTCGCCAACGGCTTCACCCTCGGCAACGCGCCGATGGGTTCGCCGAACAGCATCTCCATCGCCGCCACGCAGATCACCCAGATCATGAAGGACGTGGCCTCCAGCCAGTACGGCGGACAGACCGCCAACCGCGCCGACGAGCATTTCGCCGAATACGCCAAGAAGGACTACGACAAGTTCCTTGAGCAGGCCCACGAGATCATGCCCGACGATCTGCCGATCGAGATCGCCGAACGTCAGGTGCGCATGGCCAAGGCCGTCGAGCCGAAGCGCCTGCACTTCGAAAAGGATCGTCCGGCACTGCCGATGGACGAGCCGTTCGACAAGACGTCCGACCGTCTGCAGCAGCTGCGTGAGATCTGGGCGAAGATCCAGACCCGCAAGGCCATCTACGACGCCATGCAGACCATGGAATACCAGATCAACTCCAACCGTGTGTCCAACGGCCAGACCCCGTTCGTGACCGTCGGCTTCGGTCTCGGCACCGACTGGTTCGCGCGCGAAATCCAGCGCGCCATCTTCCTCAACCGCATCCGCGGCCTTGGTTCCGAGCATCACACCGCCATCTTCCCGAAGCTCGTCTTCACCATCAAGCACGGTGTGAACGCCGATCCGGGCGACCCGAACTACGACCTGAAGCAGTTGGCCCTCGAATGCGCCACCAAGCGCATGTACCCGGACGTCATCTTCTACGAGAACATCGTGAAGATCACCGGCTCCTTCAAAGCGCCGATGGGCTGCCGTTCCTTCCTGCAGGGCTGGATCGACCCGAAGACCGGCAAGGATGTCGAGGACGGCCGCATGAACCTCGGCGTGGTCACCGTGAACATTCCGCGCATCGCATTGGAATCCCACGGAGACAAGGACCGCTTCTGGAAGATCTTCGACGAGCGCATGACCGTCGCCCATCAGGCGTTGCAGTTCCGCATCATGCGTTGCAAGCAGGCCACTCCGGTCAACGCCCCGACCCTGTTCCGCTTCGGCGCATTCGGCCGTCTCGGCGCCAACGACAGCGTTGATCAGCTGTTCCGCAACGAACGCGCCACCGTGTCCCTCGGCTACATCGGCCTGTATGAGGCGACCAGCGTGTTCTATGGCAAGGACTGGATGCGCGACCACGACTGGGATCCGGAAGGCAAGGAATTCGCCCTGTCCATCGTCAAGCGCATGAACGAGCTGTGCAAGGATTGGAGCACCGCGGAAGGCTACCACTACTCCGTGTACTCCACGCCGGCCGAATCGCTCACCGACCGCTTCAACCGCATGGACCGCGAGAAGTTCGGCGAAGTGGACGGCGTCACCGACCACGACTTCTACACCAACTCCTTCCACTACCCGGTGTGGCTGCAGCCCACGCCGATGGAGAAGCTCGACTATGAGAAGGACTTCCCGTACTACGCTTCCGGCGGCTTCATCAACTACTGCGAGTACCCGTGCCTGCAGGACAACCCGAAGGCGCTCGAAGCCGTGTGGGATTACGCCTACAACATCGGCATCGGCTACCTGGGCACCAACACCCCGATCGACCACTGCTTCGTGTGCGGCTTCCAGGGCGACTTCGAGCCGACCGAGGAAGGCTTCAAGTGCCCGGAGTGCGGTAACTCCAACCCGGACAAGTGCAACGTCACCAAGCGCACCTGCGGCTATCTCGGCAGCCCGGTCCAGCGCCCGATGGGGCACGGCCGTCACGAGGAAATTGCCCACCGAGTCAAGCACATGAGCGGCGAAACCGGTCGTGTGACGCTGGATGACGGAACCACTCGCGAGTGGTTCGAAGAGACCAAGTAGGGTTTATACTTGCTCCCGCTGACGGGAGCTGTAGAGCGTAAGCGAGACTGAGGGCGGTCATCCTTTATGGTGTTGACCACCCTCAGTCCGTCTGATGACGGACAGCTCCCGCCAGCGGGAGCTAATGCTTTCCGTAAGGAGGGAATCATGCCGGAGCTGCATACGACCAAGCCCGAACCCAAGCGCCATGACTTTGCGGCCGGCGAGACCGGGCGTGGCCCCTCCGTACCCTCCAACGGTCTTGCCAACGATCCGAAAGCCGGTCAATGGGATGGCCGGCGCATGTCCAAGCGGATGATCGCCGACTACAAAACCTTCATTGTCACCGACGGAGAAGGCGTGCGCAACTCCCTTTACGTCTCCGGTTGCCCCTTCCACTGCGTCGACTGCTTCAACGCCTCCATCTGGGATTTCCAAGCCGGCCACGAATACACGCAAAAACTTGAAGACAAAATCATCGAAGATCTGAAAGCCCCATGGGTGCAAGGCATTACGTTCCTTGGCGGCGAGCCATTCCTCAACACTCCCGTGCTGGTGCCGCTCGCACAACGTATCCGCCAGGAATTCGGTCATACCAAAGATATCTGGTCGTGGACCGGCTACACATGGGAAGAACTCATGCGCCCCGGAGAAACCCCAGACAAGCTTGAATTGCTACATCTCATCGACATTCTCGTCGACGGCCGCTACCTCAGAGACCAGAAGGACTCGCTGCTGCAATTCCGCGGCTCCAGAAACCAGCGCATCCTCGATGTGCCCAAGTCTCTGGAAGCCGGCGAACCGGTCATCTGGGCCAAGCTCCACGATCAAGAACGAGATATCCCCGAAATCTATTTGAAAGACCGCGAAGCCGGCGAAGGCCAACAGGCCTCGTAGTAGCAGGTCCGGAATGCCGCACTCAGCAATATCGTTGGAACTGTTGGGGAAAGGCCTTCCCGTGAGCGAAATCACCATGCCCGGCGTCACGTTGGGCAGGTGGTCGGACTAATATTCCATAAGAAGTAGCCGGGCGAAGCCGTCCGCAGGGTATCTGCCAGCCGTCCCGAAACGGTTCATGATGCCTGAAGGCGCACATACCCGGAAGTCGGAATTAAGAGGAACACATGGTTGACATCGCCACTGACGCGAGCGTAAAGCCCGCTTCACACCCGAAGCCCCTGCGTGTGGGATTGGACATCGGTTCCACCACCGTCAAGGCCGTGGTGCTTGATCAGTCCGATTCCCTGGGAGACACCCTCTTCTCCGATTACCGACGCCACCACGCCAACGTGCGTGCCACCGTGGCCGGCCTGTTGGTCGACATCCACAAGAAGCTTGTGGACCTCGGACGCGGCGACGAACCGATTCGCCTGTCTATCACCGGTTCCGGCGGTCTGGCGCTTGCTGACAATCTGCATGTGCCTTTCATTCAGGAGGTCATCGCCGAAACCGAGGCAATCGACAAGGAATACCCGCAAGCC
>ERZ779896.3140-NODE-3140-length-10452-cov-2.234779_pt1 | contig 10452 bp, 9 predicted proteins | sample MGYA00511067_ERZ779896 | MGnify/ENA primary metagenome ERZ779896 (study PRJEB29588, sample SAMEA2161597) | human gut metagenome | biome: human gut; feature: human-associated habitat; material: faeces | place: Denmark | collected 2008/2010 ...
GGCGGCGTTTCCGGAAAGGAAGTCGCCCCGAAGACGATGCAGTCCAAATTAATTCAGGGCTTGTACTTTGCGGGGGAAATTCTGGACGTGGACGCGTACACGGGCGGCTTTAACCTGCAGATCGCCTTTGCAACGGGACACGCGGCGGGCGAAAATCTGTAAACTATCATTATATATAAGGAAGTTATATTATGTATGCAATAGCGATTGACGGACCTGCCGGCGCAGGTAAAAGCAGCGTGGCAAAAGCGGCTGCAAAGGCGCTCGGCTTTGTTTATGTAGACACGGGCGCGCTGTACCGCACGGTGGGACTTTACCTGCTGCGCAGTGAAGTTGACCCTGCAGACGCAGAAGCGGTGGAGCCGAAGCTCCGGGATATTCAGGTCGATCTGAAATACGAAGACGGCGTGCAGCACGTCATTTTAAACGGGGAGGACGTATCCGGCCTTATCCGCACGCCGGAGGTCTCTATGGCGGCCTCTGCGTGTGCTTCCGTACCGGCGGTGCGTAAGTTTCTGTTCTCCGCGCAGGTGGATATGGCGAAAAAGTACAACGTCATCATGGACGGCCGAGACATCGGCACGACGATTTTGCCGAACGCACAGGTGAAGATTTTCCTGACGGCTTCGCCCGAGGTGCGCGCCGAGCGCCGCTACAAGGAGCTCAAGGAAAAAGGCGTGGACGTGAGCTATGAAGAAACGCTTGCGGACGTTATTCGCCGCGACAAGCAGGACGAAAAGCAATCTAAGGCAGCGGAGGACAGCATTTTGCTCGACAACAGCGAGCTGGATTTTAACGGTACGGTGAAACGCTTACTGGAGATCGTGGAAGAAAGGACGGGCGTGAAGCATGGCTGAAAATAAGAAGCCGAAGGAACACCTTTCCTGGTGGTATTTCCTTGCAAAGTACGTGATGCTGTTTTTCTTTAAAATTCTGCACCCGTACCGTATTATAGGCAGAGAGAACATGCCGCTTACCGGCAAGCTGCTCGTTTGCTCTAACCACGTGACGATGGGCGACCCGATTTACCTTGGCTGCGCAATACCGAAACGACAATTACACTATATGGCGAAGGCCGAGCTTTTTGAAAACAAGCTCATCGGCGGATTTTTGAAGAGCCTCGGCGCGTTCCCAATCTCCCGCGGTACGGGCGGGGCACAGGGCATTCAGACGGCGATTGACCTTTTGGAGGAAGAAAAGGTCGTGTGCATGTTCCCGGAGGGTACGCGCTCGAAGACCGGCGAGCTTTTGAACCCGAAAATGGGTATGGTAATGCTGGCGTACAAGACGCACTGTACGATTTTGCCTGTGGCGATTGTGGGCGAGGGCGGCAAGCCCCCGAAGGTGTTTAAGAAAATGGTCATCAACATCGGACAGCCAATCCGGTTTGAGGACATGGGCCTGACCGAAGATTCCGGTATGATTTACCGCCGTGTTTCGCGCAATATTTTTGCCGAGGTGCAGAAGCTGCGCGAGGAAGGTCTCGATATTATGGAGAACAGGTGGAAGGAAGTATGATCCGCGTGGCGAAAACAGCGGGATTCTGCTTCGGTGTGAACCGCGCGGTGGAGACCGTTTACAAATTGCTTGACGAGGACAAAACCGTCTGCACGCTCGGGCCGATCATCCATAACCCGCAGCTTGTGGAGGAGCTTGGCCGCAAAGGCGTGCGCATTATAGATGCGCCCGAGGACGCGAAAGCGGGGGAGACGGTTGTCATCCGTTCGCACGGTGTACCGCCCGAGGTCATCGAAAAACTGAAAGCGCTCGGTGTCGATTACAAGGACGCGACGTGCCCGTATGTGCAGAAGATTCACCGCCTTGTTTCCGACGGAGAGCGCGAGGGCAGGCGCGTGATGCTGGCCGGCGATGCAAAACCCCCGGAGGTGGAGGGCATACTCGGCTGCTGCAAAACGCCGTACCGTACCTTCAAAACGCGCGAAGAACTCGAAAATCTATTCAAAAATGAGCCTGAACTTGCCGAGATGCCACTTCTTTTTTGTGAACAGACCACTTTTAACGTAGAAGAATGGGAAAAATGTTTGGATTTCGTAAAAAAGGTATGTACAAACGCTTCAGTTTTTGATACAATATGTAAGGCTACAACAAATCGCCAGCGCGAAGCACGCGAGCTTGCGCGTGAAAGCGACTTGATGCTCGTCATCGGCGGGCGTCACAGCTCGAATACGGCGAAGCTCAAGGAGGTCTGTGAACCGTACGCGCAGACGTATCTCATTGAGACGGCGGCGGAGCTTGCAGCCCTGCCTGTAAAGGGCAAAATGAATATCGGCATAACTGCCGGTGCTTCAACACCGGCAAGCATAATAAAGGAGGTACTTGTTACCATGACAGACAAAATTGAAACAAATGAGCTTAATTTTGAGGAGATGCTTGAGGAATCACTCAAGAGCTTAAATACAGACGAAAAGGTGCACGGTGTAGTTGTAAGCATTTCTCCCACCGAAGTGTATGTTGACGTCGGTAGAAAGCAGGCCGGCTACATCCCGGCTAACGAGCTTAGCAACGATCCGAACGCGAAGCCGGAAGATCTTGTAAAGATCGGCGACGAGATGGATCTGCTCATCATGAAGACGAACGACCAGGAAGGCACCATCATGCTCTCCAAGAAGCGCATCGATGCCATCAAGGGCTGGGAAGACATTGCAGCGGCTATGGACGCTGAAGAAATCCTCACCGGCAAGGTCACAGAAGTTGTTAAGGGCGGCGTGATTGTTCTGTATAACGGCATCCGCGTCTTCATCCCGGCTTCTCAGGCTGTAGCAAACCGCGGTGACGATCTTGAGGCTCTGAAGGGTCAGGACGTTCAGTTCCGCATCATCGAAGTCAACCGTCAGCGCCGCCGTGCGGTCGGTTCCATCCGTTCCGTGCTCCGCGAGCAGAGAAAGGCAGCACAGGCTAAGTTCTGGGAGTCTGTTGAAGAAGGTCAGGAGTTTACGGGTACCGTTAAGTCCCTCACGAACTTCGGTGCATTTGTTGACCTTGGCGGCGTGGACGGCATGATCCACATTTCCGAGCTCTCCTGGAACCGCATCAAGCACCCGAGCGAAGTTGTCTCCGTCGGCGACACCGTTCAGGTTTATGTCAAGAGCCTTGACCGTGAGAACGGCAAGATCTCCCTTGGCTACAAGAAGAAGGAAGACAATCCGTGGGAGATTCTCAAGAACGAGTATCCGGTTGGCACGGTTTGCGACGCTACCGTTGTCGGCATGACCACGTTCGGCGCATTTGCTAAGATTCTCCCGGGTATCGACGGTCTCATCCACATCTCTCAGATCGCGGACAGAAGAATCGAGAAGCCGCAGGACGTTCTGAAGGTTGGCGACGTTGTTAAGGTGAAGATTACCGACATCGATTTCGACAAGAAGAGAGTTTCCCTCTCCATCCGTGCTCTGCTCGAAGACCAGGGCGAGGACGCTTCTGAGGAATAATTTAAATCGTCAGGTGTAAATTTGCAGGGTGGTTCTTTCCACCCTGCTTTACATGACGGACATTTTAAAAGTAAACGGATAAAACGGCGGTTTTATCCATTGGAGGAAACAATTAGATGAAGCGCGTGAAAAAACCTGTGTTTTTTATCATCGCGGCTCTGATCCTTGCGCTTACATACACATCGGTCTTCGGCGTTTACACGCAGAACGGTGACACGAAGAATACATGGATCAAGGGCGCGGGACAAAGCATACGATTTTGAAGGGAATCGGTGATATCCGTTGGGGTATTGATATCCGCGGCGGCGTGGAAGCGACCTTCAGCCCGGCTGACGGCGTGGAGGCGACCGCAGAGCAGCTTGAAGCCGCAAAGGCAATTATTGAGCTGCGTATGGTCTCGAAGAGCATTACGGACTACGAGATTTACACCGACGAAGCCAACGACAAGATCATTGTTCGTTTCCCGTGGAAGAGCGGCGAATCGGACTTTGACCCGGAGAAGGCGATTGAAGAAATTTCTGCAACGGCGCTGCTGACATTCCGCGAAGGTAAGTCCTACGAGACTCAGACGGTAGACGGCGAGGGCAACCCGGTTTACCAGACACCGACGGGTACAACGGCGGAAAACATCATTCTGGAAGGCAGCGATGTAACGGAGGCAAAGCCGGTCATGCAGGAGAATTCCACCTCCGGCAGCTATGATTATGCGATTTCCCTGACGCTTTCCGATGAGGGCGCAAAGAAGTTTGCGGAAGCGACCGAACGCCTGAAGGGCAAGACAATCTCCATCTGGATGGATGACATTATGATTTCTTACCCGACCGTTAACGCGGTAATCACAGACGGCAAGGCTTCTATTACCGGTAACTTTACGGCAGCTACAGCTTCCGAGCTTGCCGCGAAGATTCAGGGCGGCGCGCTGCCGTTTGCTTTGCAGACCTCGAACTTCAGCACCGTGAACCCGACGCTCGGCATGAAGTCTCTGGATGCCATGGTCATGGCCGGCGTAATCGCTTTTGCGCTCATCGCGGTCTTTATGATCATCATCTTTAAGATTCCGGGCTTTGCGGCTGTGCTGACGCTTGTGGGTCAGCTTGCAATCACCTTTGCGGCGATTTCCGGCTACTTCCCGTTTGTAAACAGCTTTACAATGACTCTGCCGGGTCTTGCGGGTATTATCCTTTCCATCGGCGTGGGCGTGGATGCGAACATTATCACCGCGAGCCGTATTAAGGAAGAACTCGGCACCGGCAAAACGCTGGACGGCGCCATTCAGAAGGGCTGCTCCAACAGCCTTTGGTCGATCATCGACGGCAACATCACGATTTTGATCGTTGCCATCATGCTCATCGGCGTGTTCGGTCCGTCTAACATTCTCTCTAAGATTTTCGGCGAATCCACGACCGGTGCGATCTACTCCTTCGGCTACACTTTGCTCGTCGGCGTAACCGGCAACTTCATTATGGGCGTGTTCTGCTCTCGTCTGATGATCAAATCGCTTTCCGGCTTCAAGCCGCTCCGTAAGAAATGGCTGTTTGGAGGTGCGGATAAGTAATGAAAAAGTTTGATTTTGATTTCTATAAGAACAGAAAAATTCTGTTCGGCATCTCGATTGGCTTGATGGTCATCGGCTTGATTTTCAATTTCATTCGTGGCACGAAGATGGACATTCAGTTCGTCGGCGGTGCGATGATTAAGTATTCCGTAGACGGCGAAGTTGATACGGATGAAATCGCGTCCCTCGTAAAAGAAGAGACCGGCCGCGACGTTTCCGTTGCATTGAGCAAGACGTTCGGCACGGACGCGAACCAAGTGACGCTGTCCTTTGCGGGCAACGAAGCTGTGACGCTCGATGAACAGCAGGCAATCGCGCAGTCCCTATCCGACGCGTATGCCGACCGCACGTTCAACGTGGTGGAATCGAGCTCCGTTGACCCGACCATGGGCGCGAAGTTCTTCCAGAAGTGCCTTGTTTGCTTGCTCATCACGTTCGTGATCCTGCTCGTTTACATTGCACTGCGCTTTAAGAAAATCGGCGGTCTTTCCGCCGGCGTTACGGCGCTCATCGCACTTGTGCATGACGTGCTGCTTGTGTATTTCGCGTTTGTGATTTTCGGTTTCTCGATCAACGATATTTTCATCGCCGTTATCCTGACAATCCTCGGCTACTCGCTGAACGATACCATCGTCATTTACGACCGTATTCGTGAGAACCGCAAGCTCTCCCCGACGAAGAGTCCGGATGCACTGCCGGCTATCGTCAACAAGAGCCTCAATCAGACAATGACGCGTTCTATTCTGACATCTCTGACCACCTTCATGGCGCTGCTTGTCATCTACATTGTTGCGGCGGTTTATGGCATCAGCTCTGTACAGAGCTTTGCACTGCCGATGATGGTCGGCACGATTGTCGGTTGCTATTCCTCGCTGTGCATTGCGGCTCCGCTGTACACCATGTGGGCTGTGCATAAGGGCGAGAAGAGCAAGAAGTAATCTGACCCGAGCTGCTTTTAAGCAAGCGTTTCTATTACAGAATGAAATTCCCGGAAAGCTGTGTGCTCTCCGGGAATTTTTGTATAGGACGCATTTTACGGTGCGGGGGATAGAAATAAACAAGCGATAAAAAAGCTAAAAGAAAACCGGGTAAGCTGCCGTGCGGTGTGCTACCCGGTTTTGGTTTTAGATCTGTTGGGATTTGCCGGTGAGGAGCCAGAAGACATCGACGTCTAAAATTTCGGCGAAGGCTAAAAGTTCGATATCCGTGACGGTGCGAAGCTGACCCTCTAACTTAGAGAGGGCAGAGGCGTTGATATCAACACCGCGTACCTGCAGCTGCGCGAGCAGCTCTTTCTGTTTCATGCCACGATTGCGGCGAATGCTCTCAATACGTGCGCCGACTAAGTTTTTGTCTCCAAGTGGTTTTTTACGGATGCGCATTTGCTCGCCGCCTTTCAATGTTCTATACACATTATAAGCGTAAATGCACAAAAAATCAATTCGTTTTCCGAAAAATTATGAAAATCAACTGCTAACAATTCGCGAACGGTCCGTAAAACCGGGTGAATTACTCTGTGGTTTCGTCCTGTTCTTCGGATTTTGTATCTTCCGCTTCGCCGGAACGCGTGCGGCGGTAGGCGAGCGGTGTCATGCCATACTTTTTCTTGAAGATAGAATAGAAGTAGTTCGTGTTCACAATGCCGATGGCTTCGCTGATTTGGTTGATGGGCAGCTTAGTCTCACGCAGAAGCTGCTCGGCCTTTTTCATGCGGGTGTTGCTGAGGTAATCACTGAACGAATAGCCGATCTGCGTGGCGAAAATTTTGCCGAAGTAGGCGGAGGAAAGGCCTGCCATGCCGGCGAGCATTTTCAGGGAAAGGTCCGGATTTGCGTAGTTTTTGTCGATGTATTCCTTTGCGGCATCGGCGGCAAGCTCGTTGCCGTATTTGCGGTTGATGCTTTGATGATGTGCCAAAATGGTGATGAACTCCATGCAGCGCTTGCGCAGCATATAGACATTCGGTAGCTGACGGTCAATTTCATTCAGTTTATCCATCAAAATGGGATAAGCGGTGTCGTCATCCGTGAAAGTGGTGGAGAAATCGTCGAGCAGCGACATCATGACGTGATTGAAATACGCAACGGCTGTATTGAAGCTGACGTTTGACATGTAGGAAAGCGCGAGATCGAACTCATGCGAGCAGGCATCGAGGTCATTTGCGCGGATGTGCTCGGCAAGCTTCATGTGGAGCTTGTTGTGGTATGAGTTGAGATTGATATTCTGGCCGGTCTCATAGGCGAAGAAAATTTTGCCCTGATTACGGATGGCGGAATATTCCAGTGCGATGTTCGTCGCCTCATAGCAGAGGTTGATATTGACGGCTGTCTCCACGATGGTGCCGATGCAGATGGTGGTGTTCATGGCAAACTCGCGCCGCATGACCTCGCACACGCGCTCAAGCTCCGGCACAAGCTTTTCCGGGTAGGCGTTCTTTTGCAGGGGGAGCAACATCACGAGAAAGTTGTGCGAATTGCGGTACGGTACGACACTGCCGAACTGCCCCAAAACTTCGGTAGCGAGGTTTTCGAGAGCGTAGCTGTAAATGAAATAGTTTGGATCATCCGGGCCGAAGCGCAATTCTTTGGAGGCTGCACTGATAATGACGATGGTGTAATACGGCGCGGTGAGGTCGATGCCGTAGCTTTGGTATACTTCGATGTAATTCGGAATCTGTCCATACTCGCCGTGCATAAGTCGCTGAACGTTGCGCTTTTTGGAATCGGAATAGGAGGAGATGAGGCCTTGCTCCAGCTTATCGGCTTTCATGTACATATCGGAAAAGGCCTTGCTGAGCTGGTCGAGCTCATCGCCGGCATGGTCGTTCGACGGCTTTTTGACGTAGTTGCTGTAGAGCACTTCGATTGGCGCAGAGAGCTTTGCACTGGTGCGGAACGAGATGAACATGCCGACGCAGAGCACAAGAATGCCGGCGAGTAACGTGATGATGGCGAGCTGGGGGAGACCGCTGTAAATATTCGAGTACGGCACAATATTGAAGATCGTAAAGCCGGAGGAAGACGCCTTGGCGTAGGTGACGAGCGCTTCGGTATGGTCAGCGCAGGTGTAGGAGAAGGAGCCGGAATTGTCGGTCAGCTCCGGGAAATCCTCCACGGAGACAATAGTATTGTCGGGTTTTGCATGCGTAAAGGTTTCTGAATCACCTTCAGCGATATTGGTGGAGAAAACCTCGCCGTAACGGTTCAAAAGCAGGACTTGCTGAAAGCCGTTCGAGGTGCGCAGGTTCGATATGGAATCGTTGAAATAATCTTCGTCCACGTCTACGATGATGAGGTCGGGCGAGCCGCCTTTGCGTAGCTGTACGCGGAAGACGAAGGAATAGACATAACGGGTCTTGAGCTGCTGTGTGGCGTAGTTTGCACCGATCATGCGCAGAAGGCAGGTATCGGCGCCGGGATTATCGGGCAATCTACGATAATAGTATGCAATATCGTCATCCGTGAGAAAATCTGCCGTAGAGCTGGAGACGAAACGATTGGAGGCAGAGTTATAAAGGCTAACATAGCGCGTATAGCTCTGCGCCGTTTGGATTTCGCGCAACTTGATGCCTGCATCGGCTTCGATGAGTCGGTTGAAGGTATTGGAGGAGAGGCAACGGTTCGTATTGCTGTTCTGTAAAATTTGATTATTAACGGAGCGCATTTGGCTGTAGAGCATGTCCGTCATCTGACAGACCTGCTCCAACTGATGCACAGAATAGGTGCGCGCAGAGCTGATCTGCAAATTTGCGTAGATGGTGAAAATTAAAAGCGTGACGAGTATAACGGCTATGGCCACCACGCAGAAAATGCTGAAAAGGTACCGGTTGAACAGCCGGGTTTTTACTTTTTTAAACAAAATACAACACTCCAAATACAGAAAGAGAACGAAAAACACGATTTAGATTTCGTATAACTCTATGATAACGGATTTCGGCACTAAACGCAAGCGAAAAATCAGATTATTGATTCAAATCGTAAAAAACCGTAGTTTCATATCACGAAAAGCCGAAAAAAGTGATTTGATTCTCAAAAAATGGAGAAAAGCGAAATTTGTGAAGTGCCTTAAAACTGCCAAAATGCAAAGTTGCTTTGAAATTTTGGAGTTTATCGCAAAAAGAATACTTTACAAATCGTTCACAACGTGTTAAAGCTTATTCATCGAAAACAAACAAGCGGTTTGCAAAAACGGTATCTCTGCACGGGGCAGAGGTTCTGGGAAGACCCATGAGGGAGGGCGCCCGGTGCGCTGTGATTGCAAAACGACACGCTTTGGCAAACACCAAGTTTTGTCGGCACTTTGTTTTCAGCAGGAATAGAGATATTCCGGGTTCGCATTTGCAGAGTCAATATATAAATATAAAGCAAATAAGCTTTACTTTATATGTGCGGCTGTGCAGAGGTGAACAAAACTCTTCCTTATATTATATAGAAGAGACACATTATTCGGAGAGGATGATCGCAAACATGAGTAAGGCGTCAGCTTTGGTTGATGTCAGCAAGAAGAGAGTGAATCCTTTTAAAGAGCTGTGGACAAACAAGTTTTTGTACCTGCTTGCGCTGCCCGCGGTCGTTTACACTTTCATCTTTTCTTATTTGACACTGCCGTACATCGTAATTGCATTTGAGAAGTTCAACTACAAGACGGGTGTTTTTAGCCCGTTTGTCGGTCTGAAAAACTTCGAATACTTCTTCAAGTCCAGCTGGGCGTGGACCGTTACGCGCAACACGCTCGTCATCAACATCCTGTTCCTCATCGTCGGTACGGTTTGCTCCGTTGTTTTGGCAATCGTTCTTAATGAGGTCAAGGCGAAGAAGTTCCTTAAGGTTTCTCAGTCCATGATGCTTTTCCCGTACTTTATTTCCTGGGTTATCGTCAGCTACATGCTGCAGGGTATCCTTGGTACAGAGACGGGCCTGCTCAACAATCTGATGGGTACGCGCATCAATTATTATTCTACCCCCGGCTACTGGTACCCGATTCTTCTGATTCTCAACATTTGGAAGAACACGGGCTACAACACGATCGTTTACCTCGCAGCGATCACCGGCATTGACGAAGGCCTTTACGAAGCAGCTTATATCGACGGCGCTACGCGCTTTAAGCGTATCATTTACATCACGATCCCGCTGCTTGCGCCGACCATCTGCATCATGACCCTGATGTCTGTCGGCCGCATCTTCTACGGCGACTTCGGTATGCTGTATGCGATCATCCGCGACAACAGCTCGTTGATGCCGATTGCAGAAGTTATTGATACATACGTTTACCGTACATTTAAGAACACAGGTGATCCGAGCCTTTCCATGGCTATCGGTCTCTATCAGTCCATCGTCGGCTTTATCCTGGTGCTTACCGCCAATATGATCGTGCGGAAAGTAAGTCCGGATGACGCAATGTTCTAGGAGGTAGGATCATGACAAACATACTGGGAAAAAGTGAAAAAAG
>ERZ779896.3145-NODE-3145-length-10431-cov-2.632035_pt1 | contig 10431 bp, 8 predicted proteins | sample MGYA00511067_ERZ779896 | MGnify/ENA primary metagenome ERZ779896 (study PRJEB29588, sample SAMEA2161597) | human gut metagenome | biome: human gut; feature: human-associated habitat; material: faeces | place: Denmark | collected 2008/2010 ...
TTCTGTGTATTGGTAACAGTTTATCTGTTTTCAATATGCAGGAGTTTTTTTTCTGTATTATCGAGATTTGGACATAGAAAAAGCAGTCGGAAAAGACTGCTTCAGGTGTGTTACTGTTGTGATTCGTATCGTTTGACGATTCTATTTAAGCGCCATTGGTAACAGAGACCACTGACGATAAGACTGGCAATCAGGCCAATCCAGTAACTATAGGGACCAAGTCCAGTGACTTTTTCAAGCAGGAAGCCAACTGGAAGGGTGATGCCCCAGTAGGTTAGGACACCGAGATAAAAAGGTACCTTGGTATCTTTATAGCCACGCAGGATTCCTTGAAGCGGAGCCGCAAAGACATCTGCCACTTGGAAGAAGAGGCTATAGGTCATGAAAATGGCCGTCATTCTCAAAAAGTCAGGCTCATGCCCATAAAGTTCAGCCAAATCATAGCGCAAGAAGTAGAGGAAAATCAAGGTAAAGATAGAAAATCCTAGTGCTGTCAACCGTCCCAGCTTGCTGTAGCTCTTGACCGCATCCATGCGTCTAGCCCCAAATTCGTAGGAAATAATGATAGCCATGGCACTGGAAATGCTGAGAGGGAAGGCGTACATGAGATTTGAGAAATTCATAGCTGCCTGGTGACTGGCAATCACTAGGGACGGATATTTAGACATAACCAAACCAACACCTGAGAAGATAGCGACCTCCGCAAAGACCGTTCCACCAATAGGGAGACCTAGTTTAAGGGCGTCAACCAGAGCTGCTTTATCAAGGGGTTGAATCCTTTCAATGTGGTAGGGCTTAACCTTTTTATGCTTTCTGATAACGGCAATGGAAATGAGGAGAAGGGCCCAATAAGCCATTGAAGTTCCAAGACCTGCCCCGGCTCCACCTAACTCTGGTAGACCAGCAATGCCATAGATGAGGAGGAAATTGAAGAAACCATTGAGAGGTAGGAGCAAAAGCATGAGATACATGGAGAGGCGCGTGAGGCCAAGGGCATCAAGGAAGGAGCGAACCACACTAAAGAGTAGAAGGGGGATAATCCCAAGACTCAAAAAGCGTAGATAACCAAGGGCTACCTTTCTGACCAAAAGCTCCAAACCTAAATGATTCAAAACCAAGGGTGCCCCTAGAAAAACGAGGGCAAAGAGGATAAGTGATAGGCCCAAAGCCATATAAAGAAATTGATAGAAATCAGGTGCCACTCGGTCCTTGCGACCTGCCCCTAGATGGTGTCCGATAATCGGAACCAAGGCAGAGACGATACCTGTTAAGAAGGTGAAAAAAGGACTCCATAAACTCGTTGCCATGGCTACCCCCGCCAAGTGTAGGGCATCGTATTGACCAGTCATGGTAGTGTCCACAAAGGCTGCTGAGAAGTTGGCAAACTGATAAATCAGTATGGGCACAAAAATCTTGAAGAAAACAAGAAATCGCTCACGGAGAGAATGTGTTTCGTGCATTCTGTTTTCCTTTCTAAATTTTTCAAATTATATAATCATTGTACAACTGTTATCCAATAAAGTCTATAATTGACGGAAAGTTTGGTCCCATTCTCTCAAATTATCGTCATCTCCCATAAAAGCCAAGTAGTGGAGAATTTCTTTATGTATAATCTTTCCCATATTCTTATCGATAAATTTATAAAGGTATGCGGCTTCTAGCTCTTTAAGATAGAGTTTTTGTAACATGAAATAGTCTGGTAATTGAATAGTTTTTAGTTCGTTTATATAGTAGTCACTATCTTCTTGATTTCCGTAAAGAATGATTTGGAAAATACAACGACTGATAACTTCTAAAGTGATTCGATCTAAATTATTTCTAGGATTTTTACCGAGAATTGATAGGAGTTCTTTAATGTAGATTGTTAGAGCATCTTCTGTGAAGATATCCTTTACCATATCCAGTAAATCAATATCAAGAAGTGTCCAAATATCAATCGAAAAGAAGTAGTTTTGAAGTTCTGTAGCAATATCTTGGTTAACTGAACGGTTTTGAAGTTTTGAAATCTGACAGTCAATACAAAGACTAATCAGATAATCACTATAATTGGTTTCTCCTAAAATGCGAAACTTTTCTGCGACTTGCTCCAGTGCTTCAAAGTCTAGATGATTTGAGGCTTGATTGAATTGATTAGCAAGTTTTATGTAGGTTTCGTCCACAAGATATTCTTGTCCGAAAAATTCATTATATTCGACTTTTAGATGTTTTAAAAGTTTGAAAAGAGTATCATTTGAGAGTGATGTTTTGTTATTTTCAAAGTCCGAAATACTCGCTACAGATCCGGACACTTGAGCGAGTCTCTGAATAGTGTATTTTCTCTGTTTTCGAATCTGTTTAAATTTTTGACCTTGTTCCATATAAAATTCCCTTATCGGATTTCCGAAATTTCAATAGTTGATACTATTAATAAACTAAAATAATAGTATCAAATGGAAGGAGGTAAAAGCAATGATTATTGAAAAAAATAAATCGGTTGCTGTGTCACTGCTTAGATTTATTAAGCTACTTCCTAAGAAGGAAATGGTACTTTATATCATTTTTGCGCTTCTTTATTCGTGTCAAGGCATTGTAATACCTATAATTATCCAGATGGCAGGTCATATAGATAGTAGTGATAGTCGGGATTTAATAGTTTTTACATTTTCGAGTATCTTTCTTTGGGTGGTTGTGTACGCTTTTATGTATATAGAGAATATTCTGCTTCGTTCTATTATTAGAGCGTTTAATGTAAGCCTATCAGAAAATATTTTAAAGAATCATGCTGCCTTTCCTAAAAACATATCCGATTCTGAGCTTTGCTCACTCTTGACACAAGATCTTGGAATTGTAGACCAGGAGTTCCTCCAATCTTTTCTTATCTCGCCAGTGTGGGGCGCCTCTGTCCTAGTATCTGTAATTTATCTGCTCAAACAAAATCTTACTGTAGGTAGTCTTTTTACTGTAGGTGCCTTTCTGATGATTTTGCCTCAGTTTATATTTAAGAGAAAGTTAAAAGAGTCAGGAGAATTACTAAGTAGCTCAAAAGAGAAAAATTTAAGAGCTATTACAGACTTTGGTAAAGGGATTGAAACTATTATTTGCAACCAAGCAGAAAAAGAGAATGTAAAGCAAACTCTCATAACCCTTAGTGAGATGGAGACGACACAATTTAAGTATTATACACTTCATAATTTAGTTATGTTTTGGACAGGACCTCTGAAAGCTATCGGCTTGATTGGACCGTTTGTGATTGGTCTTGTAATGAAACAAAATTCAATTACTACACTTATTGCTATGATGTCTGCTTCAACATATCTTATTAACCCCTTACAACAGATTCTGGAGGCTATTGCAAGTATTCAATCAAGTCAAGTGATAAAAGATAAATTATTGACATTTGGAAGCGAGGCAGAAATGCCTTCAAAAGGGCATCACATACATACTTTAAAAGAAATTCAGTTAAAAAACGTCACTAAATCTTATGATAATCAAGAGATTTTTCGAGATGTTACGGTTACTTTTTCATTGTCTCAGCATAATCTTATAGTTGGTGATAGTGGTATTGGAAAAACAACACTTTTTAGGTTAATATCAGGGCAAGATAAGGCATATAGTGGGGAAATCATTTTTAAAAGCATTGATGGAAGGGAGCTGACTCCAAATTTAGATAACATTGCAATTATTCATCAAAATCCCTATATCTTTCATACAAGTGTGCGACATAATCTAACTCTTTATCAAGATTGTTCTGACTCATTGCTCATTTCAACACTAAAAAAAGTTGGACTATGGGAGGCTTGTTGTCACCAATTAGACTATGAATTAACTGGAGATAACTTTTCAGGTGGTCAAATCATAAAACTGGAGATTGCGCGTGCTATTTTGAGAGGAAAGCAGGTTTTACTTGCGGATGAGATGATGGCTTCTTTAGATGCAGCAAGTTCAAAAGAAATAAGTAATGTCCTGAAACAGTTGCCTAATAGCATTATTGAAATTGCCCATCATTACAATCTGGAAGATTATGATGCTGTCTATAGAATTGAAAATAAGTCAATCGTAAGAATTAAATAACACGAGATACTTTCAATAAAAGTTTGACAGAGTAGTTGCTTAGTCTTTTCTTTCGATTTACAAACTTGAAGATTTTAATTTCAAATAAAACACCTAAGTCAAGCGACTCAGGTGTTCTTGTGTTATTTTTCTTTTTTGTTATGGTTCAAAATGGCATTGAGGACGATGGCAAGCAAGCTTGCAACCACGATACCGTTTGAGAAGAACATTTGGAAAGCATTTGGTAGGCTGTTGAAGAGGTTGCTGCCGTTAAGACCAACCCCTGCAGCGATTGATACCGCAGCAATCAAGAAGTTGTGTTCGTTGTTGGCGAAATCAACACGTGCCAAGATTTGCATCCCTTGGATAGAAACAAAACCGAACATGACAAGCATTGCACCACCAAGTACTGGGCTTGGGATGATTTGAGCCAAGGCACCAAACTTAGGAAGGAGTCCAAGAAGAACAAGGAAACCAGCCGCATAGTAGATTGGCAAGCGCGTCTTAATACCTGACAACTTCACAAGACCAACGTTTTGTGAAAAACCAGTGTATGGGAAGGTGTTGAAGAGTCCACCAAGGAGAACAGCCAAACCTTCAGCGCGGTAACCGTTACGAAGACGAGTGCTATCGAGTGGTTCTTTGGTAATATCAGAGAGGGCCAAGTAAACCCCAGTTGATTCAACCATAGACACAGTAGCGATAATACACATCATGATGATTGATGACAACTCAAACTTAGGCACCCCGAAGTAGAATGGTGTTGGCACGTGGACAATAGGTGCCGCAGCTACTGGTGAGAAGTCAACCAAGCCCATGCTTGCTGCGATAGCAGTACCGACAATCAAACCAATCAAGATTGAGATGGATTTGATAAATCCTTTAGTGAAAATATTAACTACAAGGATGATAAGAACGGTGATAGCAGCAAGGAAGAGGCTTTGACCAGTTGGTTTATCAACATTGTTCCCCATATTTCCGATAGCGACAGGGATGAGGGTCAAACCAATAGTCGTGATGACTGATCCTGTAACGATAGAAGGGAAGAGATTGGCCACTTTTGAAAAGACGCCAGAAACGAGGATAACATAAATCCCTGAAACGATAAGGGCACCAAACATAGCACCGCTACCGTGTTTCTCACCAATCATAATAAGTGGTGCCACTGACTGGAAGGCAACCCCAAGAACAACTGGAAGACCGATACCGAAGTATTTATTAAGTTGAAGTTGGAGGAAGGTTGCTACACCACACATGAAAATGTCGGTTGAAATCAAGTAGGTTAATTCATGAGCTGAATACCCCAAGGCTCCAGCAATCATGATTGGCACCAGGATTGATCCCGAGTACATGGCAAGTAGGTGTTGCAGTCCTAGGACCGCTGCCTGAGAGTGTTTCTCTTTGTTTTGCATTAGATGTCTGCCTCCTTAAATACGACCTGACCATTTTCAAAACGATCCAAACGAGCAAGTGAAACGACTGGATAGCCAGCTTCTTCCAGAAGGGCACGACCATCTTGGAAAGATTTCTCAATAACGATACCAACCGCTTCGACGTGTGCACCAGCTTCTTCGATGATTTGAATCAAGCCTTTGGCAGCTTGGCCGTTAGCTAGGAAGTCATCAACGATGAGGACCTTATCTTCAGGAGTGAGGAACTTGCTTGCGATAGAGACAGTACTAGTCACCTGCTTAGTGAAGGAGTAAACCTCAGCAGTGAGGATCCCTTCATTCATGGTGATATTTTTAGCCTTCTTAGCAAAAATCATAGGGACATCCAAGGCCTCAGCAGCGTAGAGGGCTGGAGCAATACCAGATGCCTCGATAGTCACCACCTTGGTGATGCCTGCATCCTTGAACTTTTCAGCAAAGACCTTTCCAATCTCACGCATGAGGTCAAAGTCCACTTGGTGAGTGAGGAAAGAGTCAACTTTGAGGATGTTCTCCCCAAGGACATTCCCATCTTTGAGAATGCGGTCTTCCAGTAATTTCATATTACCTCCTATAAAAAATATAACTAAAGTGTATTTTGATTTTTCCCAGATTCTACTATGACTCTGACAAAGATCAAAACCATCGAATAACAGAAAAAGGCTTGCAAAGCAAGCCTTTAAAATCATAAAAAGACGGTAAAATCTTTTGATGACTTTATGACTTACTTATTGTTAGGTGTTACGGCACCTTGTAGAAACGTCACGCCAATTCGTGACATAAATAAGTAATGTTCTCATTATTCGATGAAGCTGTCGTTGGTTGATGATAAACCAACATCAACTCTATTATAATACTATATTTTCTTTGAAGACTCAAAGGATTTTTCCTATGAAAACGCACTATTTTAAAAATTGGAAAATTCAATCTAACATTATTGTAAGATTTGCTGAGAAAGGTCGTTTCTTATAGCATTTCTGTTATAATAGTGGGAAATGAAAGAGGTAGAGTTATGCATAAGATTTTATTAGTGGAGGACGACGAGGTTATCCGTCAACAAGTCAAAAAAATGCTAGAACAGTGGGGTTACGAAGTTGTTCTTGTTGAAGATTTCATGGAAGTATTATCTATTTTTGTAAAAGTAGAGCCCCACTTGGTTCTTATGGACATTGGTTTACCTCTATTTAATGGTTATCATTGGTGTCAGGAAATTCGTAAGGTCTCCAAGGTGCCTATTATGTTCTTGTCTTCCAGAGATCAGGCCATGGATATTGTTATGGCAATCAACATGGGTGGGGACGACTTTGTGACTAAACCTTTTGACCAAAATGTTCTCCTAGCAAAAATTCAAGGGCTTTTGCGTCGTTCTTATGAGTTTGGTAAGGATCAGAGTCTCTTGGAATATATGGGTGTGATTCTGAACCTTAAGGCCATGGATTTGGTTTATCAGGGTGAGGTCGTTTCTTTGACTAAGAATGAGTTTCAGATTTTACAAGTTCTCTTCGAACATGCTGGTAATATCGTTAGTCGGGAAGACCTGATGAAGGAGCTTTGGAATAGTGACTTCTTTATTGATGACAATACCCTGTCAGTTAATGTAGCTCGTTTACGTAAGAAGTTAGAGGCAGTGGGTTTGAAGGATTTTATTGAAACCAAGAAAGGTGTTGGCTACGGGTTGCGTCATGATGGGTAAGTGTCAATTTATCAAATACCATATTAGGTCTCGTCTGACTTTCTATCTTTTGTTTGTCTTTAATGGAATCATATTGGTCTTGTTTGCCTTTTTATTTGAAGAGGCGGCAGATATTCTTTATTATGCCTTGACCATAATGACCTTTGTGACTATCATCATGGTTATTTGGGACTTGGTTAGCTCTTATCACTCTTATAACTTAGCCTATTTCTATGAGGAAATCACACCATCAAGTCCTTTAGAATTTTACCTAACCCAAACTTTGGAAAGTGCTAGGGAGAGCCAGATGTCTCAGACTGAGGAGGAGCGCAAGCGCTATACAGATTTGATGGACTACTATACGCTTTGGGTACATCAAATCAAGACGCCAATAGCAGCCAGTCAATTATTGCTTCAGGATGTTACGGATAGTAAAACGAGGGCTCTCTTGGAGCAAGAGGTATTCAAGATTGATTCTTACACCAATTTGGTTTTGCAGTATTTACGTTTAGAGAATTTTCATGATGATTTGCAGTTGAGGCAGGTTACATTAGAACCCTTGGTTAAAGAAGTTGTTAGAAAACATAGTCTTTTCTTTATTCAAAAAGGATTGACTATTAATCTACATGACTTAGATGTTAAGGTCGTTTCAGATGAAAAATGGCTCTTGGTTATCATAGAGCAGGTCTTGTCAAATAGTTTGAAGTACACAAAAAGCGGTGGTATTGAAATTTACTTTAAAGATAACGGGCTTCATCTTAAAGATTCTGGGATTGGTATTAAAAATAGTGATATTCTACGGGTTTTTGAGCGTGGCTTTTCAGGTTATAATGGCCGACTGACTCAGCAGTCGTCTGGGTTAGGTCTCTATCTTTCTAAGAAAATTGCTGATCAGCTTGGACATGATATTAGTATTAGCTCCCAAGTAGGCCAAGGAACCACAGTCTCCATTCATTTTCAAAAGCAGAAGTTGGCGATTGATTAATAACTTACAAAAGTGTAAGAAATATGACCACAAATGAAAGCAAGGGTTATGGTTGAGACCTTGCTTTTTCTATAAAATGGTATCAGAAGTTAAGTAAGAGGTTCCTAAAATCTCTTCCAAATCTATTAAATAAAGGAGCTTATTATGACATTACTAGATGTTCAACATGTTAAAAAAATCTATAAAACACGTTTCAAAGGAAATCAGGTTGAAGCCCTTAAAGATATCCATTTTACGGTTGATAAAGGTGACTATGTTGCAATCATGGGTGAGTCCGGGTCAGGAAAATCAACCCTGCTCAACATTCTTGCCATGCTTGATAAACCAACAGCAGGGCGTGTCTATCTGAATGGTATGGACACAGCAACCATCAAAAACAAGGATGCTTCTAGCTTCCGTCGTGAAAGATTAGGGTTTGTTTTCCAAGATTTCAATCTTTTAGATACCCTATCAATTAAAGATAATATCCTGCTACCTTTGGTTCTTTCTCGTCGTCCACTTAAGCAAATGATGACACAAGTAGATGCAATCAGTCGTCAACTGGGAATTCATTCCTTACTGGAGAAGTACCCTTATGAAATTTCAGGTGGGCAAAAACAAAGGGTTGCGGTTGCGCGTGCAATCATCACTCAACCAGAAATCCTCTTAGCAGATGAGCCAACAGGTGCTCTGGATTCCAAATCTTCAGCGGCACTCTTAGATGTCTTTGATGCTATCAATACCAGCGGTCAGACCATTCTCATGGTAACTCACTCGACAGCGGCCGCCAGTCGTGCGCAGCGTGTTTTGTTTATTAAGGATGGTATTCTTTATAATCAAATCTTCAAAGGGGATAAGTCTGAACATCAAATGTTCCAAGAAATTTCCGATACACTAACTACAATGGCAAGTGAGGTGAACTAATATGTTTCGTCTAACCAATAGACTGGCTTTGTCCAATCTCATAAAAAATCGTAAGCTTTACTATCCGTATACATTGGCAACTATTCTGGTTATTGCCATTACCTATATTTTTACATCTTTAACGCTTAATTCGCATCTGGATGACTTACCTGGGGCAGATGCTATCAAGATGGTTTTGGGGTTGGGACTTGGGATTGTCGCCCTATCCTCTGGGATTATTGTTCTTTATGCCAACAGCTTTGTCATGAAAAATCGTTCAAAGGAGCTTGGTCTCTATAGTGTGCTAGGCTTAGAGAAACGTCACCTCTTTAGCATGATTTTAAAAGAAACGATGATTATGGGTTTTGTGACTTTGCTTCTAGGTATAGGTGTGGGGGCACTTTTCGATAAACTCATTTATGCTTTTCTTCAAAGGCTTATCGGTGAAAGTACTGGTTTAGTTTCGACCTTTCAAGTAATGACAATTCCTATTGTTCTTGTCATCTTTGCTTGTATTTTTAGTTTGTTGGTTTTGGTAAATGGTTTCCGATTACTACGGCTTAATCCTTTACAATTAACTAAAGATGGCCTTAAGGGTGAGAAAAAAGGACGCTTCCTAGTTATTCAAACCCTTTTAGGACTTGGGACTATGGGATATGGTTACTATCTTGCTCTTTCTGTTCAGAATCCAGTAACGGCTATTATCAGTTTTTTCCTAGCTGTTTTACTGGTCATTTTAGGGACTTATCTTCTCTTTAACGCTGGGACAACAGTAGTTCTACAACTCTTGAAAAAGAAGAAAAGCTACTATTACAAGCCTAATAATATGATTTCCATTTCCAACCTTGTCTTTCGAATGAAGAAAAACGCAGTTGGGCTTGCTACCATTGCTATCCTCTCAAGTATGGTTCTGGTGACGCTTGTAGGTGCTGCAAGTATCTATGCTGGAAAAAAAGACTATTTGGCCAGTGCTGCTCCACATGAGTACTCAGTTACCGGAACGAATGTAGATGTAACAAGTACACAAAAGGTTATGGATGATTTCTTATCACAGTCGGGAAATCAGGTAAATAGAAAAACGGAAGTAACTTACCTCTACTTTGGTATCAAAGAACAAGAAAAAAACAAGCTAACCATCTTTTCTGAGAATGAAAGAAAAGTTCTACCAAAGTCAGTTTTTCTTGTCTTCTCACAAGCAACTTATAAGCAATTAACAGGTAAAGACCTCAATCTGACTTCAAATCAAGTTGGCTTATTTACTAAAAATAAAATATTGAAAGATCAAAAGAGTGTCTCTATCAATGGTCAAAACTACCAGATTCAGGAAAGCCTTAATGACTTTATTAAAGGTAAAGTACCTAATATCTTTACAACCATAGTTTCTGATTATAGCTACCTTGTCGTTCCTGATATGGATAATTTTAAAGAAAGTA
>ERZ779896.3147-NODE-3147-length-10416-cov-2.992761_pt1 | contig 10416 bp, 5 predicted proteins | sample MGYA00511067_ERZ779896 | MGnify/ENA primary metagenome ERZ779896 (study PRJEB29588, sample SAMEA2161597) | human gut metagenome | biome: human gut; feature: human-associated habitat; material: faeces | place: Denmark | collected 2008/2010 ...
TTGCAGCCGTGGTCGGCATATTCGCCGGCGTCGCCGGGGGTATTCGTGACGACGCTCCGTTTTACCTGTCGCGGCTGTTGACCAATAAGGAGGTGTTTTTCGCGCTGTTCCGTTTCGTGCCGCTGTTCGCGGCCGTGCTGATCGGGGTGTCGCAGTTTCTGCCCGAGGTGGTCGACAAACGGATCAAACTCTCGCTGCACCTGCCGCTCGGACCGGTTCGGGTCGTTTACAGCATGGTGCTTTACGGATTTCTACTGTTGTCGGCGATTCTGACCTGCTGCCTGCTGCTGTTCGTGGGGCTGACGGCCGTCTACCTTCCCGCCGAGGTAATCCGGGCAGCACTGGTGACGATGATGCCGTGGGTGCTGGGTGGCATGACGGCCTATTTCTGGATAGCGATGATTGCAATGGAACCGGTGGGGAAATTCCGCTTCTTCTATTTTATCGTCGCCTATCTGCTGATTTCGGTATTTATGAGAAAATTTGCTGTCGGCAATGTGGAGACGCTTCTGCCGGTGCTTGCGGCTCTTACGGGAGTTTCGAGTGTCTCGGTGCTCTTCACGGCCCGTCGGTTCAATAAGGGGGAGTTGTAGATATGACGGCGAAAATTGTAAGAGTGCTGCTGGTGTTCACCACCATCCTGATTTTGGGCTTTTATCTGCCCGATCTGTTCCGCAGCCGGTTTGAGAAGCGTGTGGGCAAACGCCTGCTCTATTACAGCGAGGTGAAGTGCGATTTCGTGTTCAGCGAAGAGGTGTACGATTCGCTCCGGCAAGCCAACCGCATGATATATTACGACCGCAACGGCAATTCGCTGACCGAAAACGAATATGCCCGGCTGCTTCCTTTCGACAATGCGCGCAAGCTGAAGATGCTGGGCATGATGCCCGATTCGCTCATGGGCGAGCCGCTCACGCAGGAGGTGCTGCGGAGCGTGCGCCGCGTGATGCTCATCGGGGACCGCGGATTCGATTTCGCGCTGGCTCCCCTGTTCGAGTCGTGTCCCGGACATCCGGGCGTCGATCTGCCGCACGACCTCTTCCGGATCGGCAAGCGGGGCATCGAGTTCATCGACGCTGCGACGAATAGCGTCGATACACAGAAGAGCCGGATTTTCGACGAAGCGCTTCGCGAAGCCGGGTTCCGTGCTCCGGCGCGGGACATCTTCGGCATTCCTTCGCCGATCAAATCCCGCGACGACGGCTATTTCGTGGTCGACGCCCGCGGCAAACTCTTTCATTTGCTGATGGTCCACGGCGCACCGCGCGTGAAGGCCATTGACAATGATTTCGAGATCAAGCAGATCAAATGTCACGTGCCGGGGGAGATTTACTGCCATATCTTCACTCCCGATAACGAGCTTTATGCGCTGCTGATCGACTATACGCTGAAAAAACTGCCTATCGGAAAGAACAACGGCCGGTTCATGCTGACCTACAACCGCTATTTCCGTTCGTATAAGAATCTTGGGCAGGACAGCAGCACGATGTATGTCCTCGATCGCGATTTCGGGCCAGTCGACCGTTGCGCGATCGCAGTGAACAACTACCGCAATTCGCCGGCCGCCGCTGCCGAAGAGCGGATATTCCCGTTCCGCATCATGCTGACGCCCGGATATGCGCATTTCATTCCCATTCCCAATCCGGTGCGGCAGTTCTGGCTCGTCAACCTGTTTTTCACACTCCTGCTGCTCGTCGTCAAACGGCTGAACCGTTGCAGGCTCACGGGCGCATTCCATCTCGTCGATCTTGCCTTGACGGCCGTATTCGGCATTTACGGGTTCATCGCCGTGTTAATTTTCCCGAACAGATCCTGATATGAAGAAACATAGATTATTGCAGGCAGTACTGGTCGCTTTCATTCTGATTGCGGCCTATGGTGCGTACCGCTATATGGTCGTAACCAAACCGGTCGCCGAGAAGAACAAGGCGAAGAAAAGTGTCGTACACGTCCGGGCCGATACGGTCGCCTTGCGGGACTACGACGTTGTTTACACCTGTTTTGCGAAGGTTCATGCCGGGGCGACGGTCCGGCTCAGCTCGGAGGTCAGCGCGCGCATCGTCGCAGGGCCGGTCGCGCTGCGTGAAGGAACGAGTTTCCGGAAGGGAGACCTGCTCGTCCGGCTCTATGACGACGACGCGCGCGCATCGCTGATGGCTGCCCGGAGCCGTTATATGAGTTTGCTTTCGCAGCAGCTTTCCGATCTGGCCGTGGACTTTCCCCAGGAGGCGGACAAATGGAACGCCTTCTTCAACGGACTTTCCGTCGACGAGGACCTGCCGCCGCTTCCGGCGATCAACAGTGCGAAGGAGAAAGTTTATCTGGCAGTCCGGAATGTCATTTCCGAATACTACGGAGTTCGGCAGGCCGAGATCAATCTGCGCAAATATGCCGTTTACGCCCCTTTCGACGGCGTATTTTCGACGGTGAGCAAAGAGGTCGGAGCCATCGCCTCCGTCGGGGGAGAGATCGCCACCATCACCCAGACCGACCGGCTCGAACTGGAAGCCGGTGTCGAACCCGATTATGTGCGTTATTTTTCCTGCGGCAGCGCCGTGACGGTGGAGGACGAAAGGGGCGGTTTCCGCGGTACGGTCGCCCGCATCGCCCCGTTCGTGGATGAGAACACACAGCGCGTGAAGGTCTATATTCGGGTCGAAACTCCCGGCCGCAATCTGATTTCAGGCCAGCTCTACCGGGTGCGTATTGCTGCGGCCCGGCTCAAAGAGGTCGTGCGCCTGCCGCGCGAAGCCCTCTTCGGCGACGATACGGTTTATGCCTGCATCGACGGCCGCCTGCGCGCCCGGTCGGTCGAGGTCGTTTATGTGGATGAGGATTACGCCTATTTGCGCGGCCTGGAACCCGGAACGCTCGTCGTTGCCGAATCGCTGGTCAATCCTTCCGACGGGATGGAGATCGGTTTGCTGAAAGGTCGTCGGGCGTCGGATAAAACGAAATAGTCATGCGGAAAGCAATCACTGCATTCGTTCGGTATCCGTTCTATGCGCAGGCGTTGGTATTCCTGACGCTGGTCTTCGGCATTGCGGCCCTGTTTTCTATCCGCAAGGCTTCGTTCCCGATCACCGAGTCCCGGCTGATCACCGTATCGGTGACCTATCAGGGCGCCACGCCCAAGGAGATGGAGGAGGGCGTGACGACGCTCGTCGAAAATGCGCTGCGGGGCGTGGTCGGAGTCAAGGAGATCAGTTCCAAATCCATGGAGAACCAGTCGCTCGTGTCCATACTCATCCGCACCGACTACGATGTCGACGTGGTGTTGAACGACATCAAGAACGCGATAGACAAAATTTCGAATTTCCCTGCCGGGGCGGAGAATCCGGTCATCACCAAGACCAAAACTACGTCGCTTTCCGGATTCCTGGCTCTGACCCAGACCCGCGGACCGGAGGACATCATGTCGCTGAAGCGCACGGCCCAGCGTATCGAAGACGACTTCCTGGGTTCGGGCTTGATCTCGCAGGTGACGCTGATCGGCTATCCTGCGCGGATGGAGATGTCCGTCGAGGTTCGTGAAGAGGTGTTGCAGCGTTACGGCATGAGCTTCTCGGAGATCAAGAATGCCATTGCCGCCAACAATGTCGATATTTACGGCGGCAAGATCAAAAATCCCAGGGAGGAGATCAAGATCAATTCGCGCTACCGGTCGGTTTCAGCTGACGATGTGGAGCGAATCGTGGTGCGGGCCAATGCCAACGGCGATCTGATTCGTGTGGGAGACGTGGCCGACGTACGGATGATCTTCGAGGATATTCCGACGGCGAGCTATGTCGACGGCGAGCGCAACGTCATGTTCCGCATCGACAACCTGGCCACCGAGGACCTGGAGCGTATCTCCGCCTATCTGCACGACTACATCCGCGAGTTCAACGAGCGCGATAACGGCTATCGGCTCGAATTCATGCACGATTTTCTCGAAACGCTCCGCGGACAACTCAATATTCTGTACAGCAACGGTTTGGCTGGTATGCTGCTGGTGGTGTTGTGTTTGTCGCTGTTCCTGAGCTTCCGCCTGTCGGTGTGGGTGGCGTGGGGCATTCCGATGGCTTTCCTCAGCATGTTCGTCGTGGCGGTGCTCATGGGGCTGACCATGAATTTCATATCGGTGTTCGGCATGATTCTCATCGTGGGAATCCTCGTCGACGACGGTATCGTCATCAGCGAAAATATCTATACGCGGTTTCAGCAGGGGTTGCCGGCGCGGAAAGCGGCCGTCGAGGGAACGATGGAGATGCTGCCCGCCGTACTGGTTTCCGTGTTGACGACGCTGGTCGCGTTTCTGCCGATTCTCTTCATCCAGGGCAATCTCGAAATGATGTATGAAATGGCGGTGGTCGTTATCGTCTGCCTGCTGTTTTCCCTGTTGGAGAGTATGTTCATGCTTCCGGCTCACTGTGCGTCGGCCAAGGTTCTGGCGCCGCCTGCGACCACTTCGTTCTACGGGCGTATCCGCAGCGGATTCGACCGGGGAATGCGCTCGCTGTGCGAACGGGTCTATCTGCCTTTCGTTCGCTGGGCTCTCGGACACCGGTCGGTCGTGTTGTCGTCGCTCGCCGCCTGCTTCCTGCTGACGGCCGGATTGATCGGCGGCGGCCGCATCGGCTTTACGATCCTGCCGTCGATGAACGAAGACAGTTTCAATATCGAACTGGCGATGAAACCGGGTACGAATTACGATCAGCTGACGGCTGAACTCAAACGCATCGAATCCGTTGTTTGGCGGGTCGATTCCATGCTGATGGAGCGTTATCGGGAACCGTCGTTCATCAAATTGATCAACATGCGCACGGGGACCGCTTTTTCGGGCAGCGAGACAGGCAGTCATGCCGGGTCGGTGGTGGTCTTCCTGCGGCGTCTCGACCAGTCGGAGATCGGAACGGACGAGATCAAGGCCTGCATATCGAAAGAGCTGGGGACGATCCCGTCCGCCTACAAGTTCGCCATCGGCGCCGGACACCGTTTCGGCGCGCAGGTCTCGATCAGTCTGTTCGGCTATGACATGGAGACTCTCGAACGGGCGAGTTCCGAATTTCAGGCCCGTCTGCGCGAACTCGACGCGCTGTACAACGTTATCGACAATGCGCAGCTTGGCGGCCAGGAGGTCCGTGTTCGGCTCAAGCCGCTGGCTTACAGCCTGGGACTCACCCAGCAGCAGGTGATGGGGCAGGTTCGCGAGGCATTTTACGGATCGCTCGCGCAGCGTTTGCAGGAGGGCAAGGACGAGGTGTGGTTCTATGTCCGCTATCCCGATACAGATCGCAGGACGATGGGCGACCTGGTTAAAATGATGATCCGCACGTCGAACGGCGTCTATCCGCTCGGCGAACTGTGCGACCTGGATCTGGGCCGCAGCGTCCTTTCGATCAACCACTACAACGGGCGGAAGGAGATTCGCGTCGACGCCTATATGGAAGACGCTTCGGCGTCGGTGATTCCTGTCATGGAGGAGATCGAGCAGCATATCCTGCCCGAAATTCTCGCACGCTATCCGGATATTACGTACATGCAGCAGGGGCAGATGAAGGACATGCGCGACGAGATGCAGACCATCAAGAGTTTCTACATGATCGCGTTGTTCATCATCGTTATGATACTGGTCATCTACCTGCGTTCGACGCTTCAGATGTCGCTCGTGGTTCTGATGATCCCCGTGGGGTGCATGTCGGCGATCTGGGGGCATTGGATCGAGGGCGTGCCGCTTTCGATGATGACCATCTGGGGCATGGTGGCCCTTTCGGGAACGATTATCAACGACGCTGTAGTCTTCATCTCCCGCTACAACGATTGCCTGAAATTGTCGATGAAAGTCGACGAGGCGGTCGTCGAGGCTGCCCGGTCGCGTTTCCGACCCATTATACTCACGTCGCTGACGACGACGGCCGGATTGTTCCCGCTGATCCGCGAAGGCAGCAGCGACGCCCGTTTCGTCCTGCCTATGGCCATTACGCTCGGATACGGCATCCTGTTCGGGACGTTTTTCATACTGACGTGCTTCCCGGTGCTTATCAAGACGGCCAACCGGTTCAAATTCTTCTTTCGGCGGCTCCGGCATCCGGATGCCACGCCCGAAAGCGCGGAAACGGCAGTAAAGGACATGGTGCAGAATACGGATTTCAACGAATGAAAACTATGATGCGATATAGTGTACTTTGTGCGGCGATCTGTTTGTTCGGGGCCGTGCGGCAGCCGGTGGCTGCACAGAACGGAAATGCTCTGACACTGGCCAGGGCCATCGATATCGGGTTGAGGAATAATTACGATCTTCAAGTCGGCGAACTGCAAACCCGGACTTCGGCCGTGAACAATACGTGGGGCGCCGCCGGACTTTATCCGTCCGTAGCGGTCGGGGCTTCCGCCAATTTCAGCCGTACGATGCCGCAGGGGTCGGACACGGAGGATTATTCGACGTTGAGCGTGCAGCCCAGCCTCGACTTGTCGTGGACCCTTTTCGGCGGTTTTCGCGTGTGGCGTACGAAAGCCAAACTCGATGCGGCGCAGGAACAGGCCGAAGGTTCGCAGACCGTGCTGATCGAGAATACGGTGCGGTCGATCATCTCGGCCTATTATCTGGCCGTTCTGGAATCGGAAAAGGTGACGATTGCGCAACAGCTGATGGACGCTTCCATGGACCGCTTCCGCCGTGAGCAGCATGCGGCGGACCTGGGTGTGGTCCGCAATCTCGAATTGTTGCAGGCGAAGAATGCCTGGTTGCAGGATCGGGCCACCTATCTGAGCCAGAAAAACAATTATGAGGACGCTCGCCGGCAGTTGGGATTCCTGCTTGCCGTGGAGCGCGGAGGCGATTGGACGCTGACGGACAGCATTCCGGCGATCGACGAGCGACTCGACCCGGCCGAACTGCACCGGATCGCGCAAAGCGACAATGCTTCGATCCGCAAACAGTATGCTGCTATCCGGCTTCGCGCCGAGGAGACGCTCGTCGCCCGTTCGGATTATTATCCGAGTCTGAATGTGGGCGTGGGAGCCGGTTACGCTTACAATCGTACTGCCGAAATCGACAACCGCCAGATACAGCCTTATGTTTCCGCGAAGATTTCATTCAATATCTTCAACGGCAGTCAGCGGCGGCGTGCCGTGCGGGTGGCGCAGATCAACCATGAAATCGAGAAACTGTCGCTCGAAGATATGCAACTTTCGGTCAGTTATGATGTCGACAAGCAGTATGACGCTTTCCTGCTTCGCCGGGAGTTGGTCGGTCTGCGTGAGGAGCAGCTGGCGACCTCTGAATTGAGTCTGCGGATCGCGGAACAGAAATTCGCTTCCGGAACGCTTTCGCAGTTCGACTTCCGTGATGTGCAGATCAGTTATTTCAACGCGGCTGTCGATTTGCTCTCCGCACGCTATGATCTGGTGATGGCGCATGTCGATTTATTGTTGACAACGGGTATGTTGTTGCAGGAAACAGGTAAATAGGCCTTTTTTCAATGGCATTTTAACGATCCCATTTAGTCGAATATATCCTGTTTAAAGTAATTCGACGGGAGTGCGATTTGATAACGCAACTCCCGTCGAATTCTGCTTTTTCAGGCTCTTCTGCCTGAGATTCGTGCAAAAGATAGATTTTATATATCTTGATTATCTGTGGTTTATGCTTTTTGCTTTCACCGGAGCGCGGTTCCGGCCTGGGCGCGGGATCAGTAGACCCACGCGAAATCCCTGGCGTAAAAATCGTTCTCCGTGCCGTTCAGGTAGTCGCCGTAACGGCTCGTTGCGCAGGAGATGATGATGGTGTAGTTGCCGTTCGGCGCTGCGGCGTCCTTGTCGTAGTAATGGAGCGGAATGGTCAGCGGCGTGTCGGAAGCGGCGTCGGCATCGGGATAAGCGACGCCGTAGGCGATCAGCCCGGCGCGTTCCGTTTCGTTCAGTCCGTACAGCGATTCGGGATTCCAGACTCCGGTCGGCGCCGCCTTGTTGCCGGAGGCCACTTCATGCCGGGCTTCCCAGTCGATGATGCATACGACAACGCTCGCCTGGTCCTGTCCCGAAGTGATCGATGTATGGTAGCTGTCCTCCCATTTTTTGTAAAATCCCTTCCCCGTAACGTCGAATGTCGCTTTGTAGTTCAGTTTCAGAGCTGTCGGACGGGCGTTGTAGGTGTATTTCTGTCCGAATCCTACTGTGCCGGTCTGTTCCCATAATGTAAAGTTGAAGGTACCGGTGAACAGGTTGCCCGGGGCTAGAATCCCAATAAGTGTTTTTCGGCCCTGCAAATAGGCATACGGATCGGAGAAGGTGCAAAGCGAGGATGCGAAGGTATTGTTGCCGCTGCCCCAGAAGGTGGCGTTCGAACTGCTCGTGGTGAAGCAGGTGGAGCCGGATGTGAAGTTGTCAATTGTGTCGCCTCCGTTGTTTTCGGGAGCGAATTTTCCGGTTTCCAGGAGGCTGCCGTCGACCAAAAGTTCGTATTCATAGCTCTTTTGCGCGAAAATGCCGGCGTTGGAATCGGGAATGTATATCGTGAGTCCGCTCGGGTTCGTCTCCTGGCTCCAGACATTGTCCGCCGTGATGTCGGCTTTCCACGTCCCGTTGGCGGCGTCGACGGCCTCGGCCGTCAGCTCGTGCCATGCGGAAGCGCCTTCCGCCCGGTATTTCACAACGACCGACTGGGCTTGCGGGTCGATGGCATAGATCGACAGCGTACCCGTGTTGGCCCACAGGTCGCTTGCCGAGCACTCCACCCGGCTGCACCTGAAGGTCAGGGGCCGGGTTTCCGTGTTACCCGCCAGGTCGACGACCGTGACGTTAAACGTGTGGTCGCCGTAAATCAGGCTGCCCAGACCGTCTTTCAGCAGCGGAATCATCGGAACGAGCCGCGTAATGTCGAACAGCGTGGATTTCTTATACTGGATCTGGGTCGTGCAGTTCAGGCCCAGGTCGGAATAGTTGATTCCGATGGGCAGCTGTGTTTCGTTGAAGAGGTCGAGCCGTCCGATTTCCAGGGCATTCAGCGCCGGGGAGACGACGTCGACGTACAGTTGTGCGATGCCTGCCGGGGCGTTGATTGTGATTGCCGCGGGATAATCCAGCACGATGTCGCCGTTTTCGTCGATGATCTCGTGCGGAATGTCCATGTCCTGTCCGGGCCAGTCGAGGTACGGCTTTTCGATCTGCACGAACGCAGGGGAGCTGGTTTTTTTCAGGCGATAAAGTTCGCCGGCCTTGAATGCGGGAAGGCCCGAGAGATCGATGCTCCCGATTTGGCCGTTTCCTGTGATGATGTCCAGTTTCAGGGTCTCGTATTGGGCCTCCGGCAGGTTGAAATAGGCGTGCAGGTCGGCCATTGTCGGGGCCGTGCCTTCGTCGAAAGTCATGGCGATCACATTCGAGCTTGCCGGGATGCCGTTCAGGACGGTTGCGTCGATACTGCCCGTGCCGTCGGTCACGCCGATGAATCCGGACGAGGAGACGGGGTGGTTTTCGTCCGCCGTCAGCAACAGGGCCTTCACCGGATCGCTGCCGCCCGAGATTTCGAATTTCAGGATCGAAGTCAGCCGTTTGAGCGTGAAGACCAGTTCGTCGGATGCCGGGTCGGCGGTCCGTGGCTCCGTGGTGATCAGCGGGTCGTAACGGTGGTTAAAGTTGTTGCCGTTCTGCGTGCGCAGATTCCCGAACGGAATTGTGAAGACGCTGCCGTCATAGGAGTTCTCGACGTGGGGCGAGAAGGCGTGGAAAACCTGCGTTCCCGGAGTGATGTCGGTCGCGAATTTTTTGGTTGCGCTGTTGTAAGTCGCCTTGGCGGCAGTGCTTCCGTAGAGCAGGGTCATCTCGTTCCCGTCGTCCCAGCGGGATACAAACGAGCCGTCGCCGATGTGGATGCTGGTGCGCGTTTCGGCTGCGGGCGTTGGGTTGATGCCGGTCCCCGGGTTTTTAGCGGTGAATTCGATGCGGATTTTGTCGCCCGTTGCCGGGCCGTTGGGATTCTGTTCCTCGATGCCGTTGGAACAAGCGGCTACCGTTGTCATGGCAGCGATAACCGATAATGTGCGGAAAGTGTCTTTCATGGTCCTTCCGCTTTAATAGTTGTCGTAGGAGTCGTCGTAGGACGTAAGTTCGGTCACGCCTCCGCCTCCGTTTTCGGGATCGTCGCTTGCGGCAAACCCCTTTTCTACATGTACGTCGATTCGTTCAATCAGGGGTACGACGTAGCTAATCCCCCCCCCTCCTTGTGATTGGTGCTTGCTTTTTTCATGGTCAAAATTTGTTGATTGAGTCAAAAGCAAATATAAGTAAGGCAGGGACCGGATGAAAATAAATTCAACGAAAAGGCTGATTTTTTTAATGAACAGGTCGATTTTAAAAATGGGGTCAAAGCTGAAATGGTGTAAAAAACGTATTTGAGAGTGTGACAGCGAACGAGGGCCGTCCGAAATTCCGGAC
>ERZ779896.3152-NODE-3152-length-10404-cov-2.290946_pt1 | contig 10404 bp, 9 predicted proteins | sample MGYA00511067_ERZ779896 | MGnify/ENA primary metagenome ERZ779896 (study PRJEB29588, sample SAMEA2161597) | human gut metagenome | biome: human gut; feature: human-associated habitat; material: faeces | place: Denmark | collected 2008/2010 ...
ACCTGCTGTCCAAGCTGCAAAAGGAGCGGAATCTGACCTACCTGTTCATCGCCCACGACCTTTCGGTGGTTCGCTTCATCTGCGACCGGATCGCCGTCATTCACAAGGGCAAGATCGTGGAGCTGGCGGAGAGCGAGGAGCTGTTCGCCCATCCCCTGCACCCCTACACCCGCGCGCTGCTGTCCGCCATTCCCCAGCCCGACCCCATCGCGGAGCGGCAGAAAAAGCTCATTGTCTATGACCCCAGCTGCCATCACTACAGCGAGACGAACCAGCCGGACTGGTGTGAGATCGTCCCCGGCCACTTTGTTCTGGCAAGTGAATCCGAGCTGGAAGAATACCGCAAACAGTTTTGACATTCTGCAAGCAGAGCGCGTACCCGTGTTCTGCTTGCGCCATATTTCTTTTCGAGGTGCCTGCCATGATCGATCCCAAGCCCCTTTTCCCCGGCGCCAGAGTGGCGCTGGTCGCCCCCGCCTCCGCCGTGCCGGAGGAAAAACTGCCCGGCGCTCTTGACCTCGTCCGTCGGCTGGGCATGGAGCCGGTGCTGTACCCCTCCTGCTATTTTGCCAACCGGGACGGCTATCTGGCCGCAACGGACGCCCAGCGGGCGGAGGACGTCAACCGCGCCTTTGCCGACAAAACCATTGACGGCGTGTGGTGCATCCGCGGCGGCTACGGCGGCCACCGCATTCTTCCCCTGCTGGACGCGGACGCTATCCGGAAAAACCCCAAGTGGTTCGGCGGCTATTCCGACGTCACCGCCCTGCACCTGTTTCTGAATCAGGTCTGCGGTCTCGCCACCTTCCACTGCACCATGCCCTCCACGGAGCCGCACCCGGATACATACACACTCGACTATCTGAAAAAGGCCCTGTTCGGCGGTCTGAACGGCGCACTTTCCAATCCGGAAGGTCAGAGCATCCGCACGTTGGTTCCGGGTAAGGCGGAAGGCGTTCTCTGCGGCGGCAATCTGTCCCTGCTGGCGGCGTCTCTCGGCACGCCTTGGGAGGTCGATACCAAGGGCAAAATTCTGTTTCTGGAAGACATCGGCGAAAAAACCTACCGTCTGGACAGTATGCTCACCCAGCTGCGCAATGCCGGGAAATTCCGGGACTGCGCCGGCATCATTCTGGGCGCGTGGACGGACTGCGTGCCGGAAATGCCGGAGCGCACCCTGACGCTGGACGAGATCTTCACCCAGCTCATCGTCCCCGCCGGAAAGCCCGCCGTCATGGATTTGGCCTGCGGCCACTGCGCCACCACCCTGGCGCTGCCCATGGGCCGCAAGTGCCGTCTGAACGCGGACGCGGGCAGCATCACATTGGAGGCGTGACCATGAACGATCTGGCTTCCCGGCTGAATGCCGTCATGGATGCGTTTCCCGCCAAAACCGCGTTATACTGCGTGGACTTGACCACCGGCACCCCCATCGCCGCCATTCGGGAGAACACCCGCGTGGTCTCCGCCTCCACCATCAAGGTATCCATTCTGTGCTGCGCTCTTCAGGACGTGATGGACGGGAAGCTGTCTCTTGACCAGCCCCTCACCATTGCCCCGGCGGACTTTTGCAGCGACACCGAGGTTTTTGAACCCGGCTACCGGCAGGCCGGCGCTTCTCTCTGGGAAAGGCTGTACTGGATGATCGTTTCCAGCGACAATACCGCCACCAATACCATTATTTCCCTGCTGGGCTACGACCACGTCAATCAGTATTGCCGGGCAATCGGCCTGACCCAGACCTCTCTCCAGCGGAAAATGCTGGACTTTCAGGCCATCGCCGAGGGGCGGAACAACTATACCTCCCCCGCCGACCTGTACCGGGTGTTTTCCCTGCTGTACCACGGCGAAATTCTGAATAAGCCGCTGCGGGAGGTCGCCTTCGATTTTCTTTCCCGCTGCCGCAGTACCGACGCATTGCAGCGGTACATCCCCGACGCCGTGACCGTGCTGCACAAGCCCGGCGGGCTGGATTACCTGAACCACGACGTGGGCATTTTCCTGACGGACGACCGCCCCTATTATCTGGGCATCTTCACCTGGGACGGCCCCGCGCTGGACGGTCAGCCCCAGCAAAACCGGCTCATCGGGCAGCTGTCCCGGATGATCTACGACGCTATGAAGGGAGAGAAATAAATGAAAGCCATTGTAAACGTCCCCATCTGCGCCCTGCTGGCCGCCCCCACCCGGGAAAGCACGCTGGAAGACGAAGCGCTGTACGGCATGGTGGTGGACATTCTGGAAGAGCCCGCCCCCGGCTGGTACCGTGTCCGCACCCATTACCGCTATGAGGGTATCGTCTCCGCCGATGATCTGATCGTCGGCGACGCGGCCGCCGACGCTTGGGCGGCGCTGCCCAAGAAAATTGTCCGCAATAAGAACTTCTGCGACGTGCTTTCCGTCCCCAAGGTACAAGGCTGGATCATGGCCGCCCTTCCCCGGGGCGGCATTCTCTCCCCGGTGGGTCAGCCGGAAAAGGGCTGGCAGCAAGTGCATCTGGCAGAGGGGCGGACGGGCTTCGTCCCGGAAAGCATCCTCGGAGAGTACTATACCGCGCCCCTGTCTCAGGACGAGGAAACCCTTCGTCAGGCACTGGTAGACGCCGCCATGCTCTATCAGGGCACCCATTACCGCTGGGGTGGCAAGTCTCCCATGGGCGTTGACTGCTCCGGCCTGGTATCCATGGCCTATATGCTCTGCGGCATTCTTATTTACCGGGACGCCCATATCATGGAGGACTTTCCCATTCACGAAATTTCTCTGGAAAATGTGAAACCCGGCGATCTGCTGTTCTTCCCCGGCCATGTTGCCATGTACTTAGGTCACGGCCGCTACTGCCACAGCACCGGCCGCAGCGGAGACAACGGCTTCGCCCTCAACTCCCTGAACCCCGGCGACCCCGACTACCGGGCAGACCTGAAAGCCGCCATCACTCAGGTTGGCTCCTATTTTTAAGGAAAGTGAGAAATAAGCGATGAAAGTATTTTTAAGCGCCGATATGGAAGGCACCTGCGGCATCGTCTCCTGGCCGGAGACGGAGCGCACCACCCCCTTTGACTACAGCCCTGCCCAGAAGCAGATGACCCGCGAAGTCGCCGCCGCCTGTCAGGGCGCGCTTTCCGCCGGTGCGGCGGAGGTTCTGGTGAAGGACGCCCACGACTCCGCCCGGAACATCGACCCTGCCGGACTTCCCCGGGGCATCCGCATGAACCGCAGCTGGTCGGGCGACCCTCTGAGCATGATGAGCGGCCTGAATCAGGAGAAATTTGACGCCGTGTTTTTCACCGGCTACCACGCCTGGGCAGGCTGCCCCGGCAATCCCCTGAGCCACACCATGAACGGCCGGAACAACCACGTTTTCCTCAACGGCACGCTGTGCAGTGAATTTCTCATCAATTCCTACACCGCCGGATATTACGGCGTCCCCGTGGCGCTGCTCACCGGCGACAAGGCGCTGTGCGACTTTGCCAAAACCCTGATCCCCGCCATCACCACCGTCCCCGTGAACGAGGGTCGGGGCGGCAGCGTCACCTCCCTGCACCCCGACGAGGCGGTGGAGCGCATCGAAGCGGCGGCGAAGGAAGCGGTCACCAAGGCGGCGCAGTGCGTCGTCCCCATGCCGGAGCATTTCCACATGGAGATCGATTTCGTCAAGCACCATGTGGCCTACTCCAAGAGCTTCTACCCCGGTGCGACCCTGAAAGATGACAAATTCGTCTGCTTCGACTCCGACGACTGGTACGAGGTTCTGCGTTTCTGCCACTTCGTTCTCAGCGACGGTTAATCCAAAAGCACGGCTCGAAAGCCGTGCTTTTGCCTTGCAAATTGCATTTTTTGTGCTATAGTAAAAGAAAAAAAGGAGAAAGACAGATGAGCAAAGAATTCCTTTACACCCTGCTTGACAGCATGTCCGTTTCCGGCCACGAAATTCCGCTGCAAAAGAAGGTCATCGCCGAGATGACCCCCCACTGTGACAAGATCATCACAGATTATACCGGCAACGTCGTCTGCGTGCTGAACCCCGACGCGCCCTTCAAGGTGATGCTTGCCGCCCACATCGACGAGATCGGCCTGATCGTCACCCACATCCAGCCCGACGGCCTGCTTCGTGTGTCCAAGTCCGGCGGCATTTCCCCCGGCGTTTACCCCGGCCATCAGGTGGCCGTCCACGGCTATGCCCAGACCGTCTACGGCGCGGTCGTCCGCAGCAAGGACATGGACAAGGCCGACCTGAAAGTGGACGAGCTGTACATCGACATCGGCGCAAAGGACGCCGCCGACGCCCGGAAATACGTGCAGGAGGGAGACCCCGTCCACATGAACACCTACCATCAGGAAATGATCAACGGCTTTCTCTCCGCCCGTGGCATCGACGACCGGGGCTGCGCCTACATCATTCTGGAAGCCCTGAAACGGGCAAAGGCCATGGGCTGCTCTGTAGGCGTTTACGCCGCCACCACCGTGGGCGAAGAAACCACCGGCCGGGGTTCCTACTGGGTCGGCTCTGCCATCCGTCCCGACGTTGCCATCGTCACCGACGTCACTTTTGCCTCCGATTATCCCGGCATGGATGCCAAGCAGTCCGGCGAGGTGAAGCTGGGCTGCGGCGGCGTGCTCTGCAACAGCTCCATCGGCAGCCGGAAGGTCAACGACCTGCTGAAAGCCGTGGCGAAGGAGCATAACATCCCCTACCAGATCGAGTCCTACATGGGCAGAACCTACACCGACGCGGACAATCTCCACGTCACCGGCACCGGCGTGGTCACGGCGCTGCTGTCCCTGCCCCTGCGGTACATGCACTGCCCCTGCGAGGTGTGCCACATGGACGACATCGAAAACTGTATCGAGCTGCTGGCGCAGTTCCTGTGCCGCATCGATGAGCATATTGATCTCGACCCCTTTCACTGATCTCAAAATCTAAAACAGGGAGGAAACCATCATGACTTATCAGGAAGTTCTTGAAAACGCACGGGCGGTTCTCAGCAAAAACTGCAAGGCCTGCCCCGTCTGCAACGGCAAAGCCTGCGGCAACCACATTCCCGGCCCCGGTGCCAAGGGCGTTGGCGACACCGCCATCCGCAACTATGAAAAGTGGCAGGACATCCGCGTTAACATGAACACCATTCACCCCTGTGTGACGCCGGACACCTCTCTGAACCTGTTCGGCAAAACCTTCCGCTATCCCTTCTTCGCAGGCCCCGTGGGCGCCGTCACCGTCCACTACAGCGACAAATATGACGACATGGCTTACAACAACATTCTCGTAAAAGCCTGTGCCGACAATGGCATTGCCGCCTTCACCGGCGACGGTCTGAACGGCGAGGTCATGAAGGTCGCCTGCAAGGCCATCGCCGCCTCCGGCGGCACCGCCATCCCCACGGTGAAGCCCTGGAACCTGGAGACCATTCAGGAAAAGCTGGGCTATTGCCGGGAATCCGGCTGCTTCGCCGTGGCTATGGACATTGACGCGGCGGGTCTGCCCTTCCTGAAAAACATGAATCCCCCGGCGGGCAGCAAGACCGTGGAGCAGCTGGCCGAGATCGCCGGAATGGTCGGAAAGCCCTTCATCGTCAAGGGCATCATGACCGTATCCGGCGCTCTGAAAGCCGAAGAGGCCGGGGCTTCCGCCATCGTGGTCAGCAACCACGGCGGCCGCGTCCTCGACCAATGCGCCGCTACTGCCGAAGTCCTCGCGGACATCGCGGACGCCATGAAGGGCAGCGGTGTGAAAATCTTCGTGGACGGCGGCATCCGCAGCGGCGTTGACGTATTCAAGGCGCTGGCGCTGGGCGCCGACGCGGTGCTCATCTGTCGCCCCTTCGTCCCCATGGTCTACGGCGGCGCCGAGGAAGGCGTGAAGCTTTACATCGAGAAGATCGGCGCGGAGCTGAGCGACACCATGGCCATGTGCGGCGCGGAGAATCTGGCATCCATCAATCGGGATATGGTGCTTGTGAAGTAACATCGTCTGCGTTCCCTCTCCCGGATACCGGAATACGGTATCCGGGAGGTTTTTCGCTGGATTCAAAGAAAAAATACCCTTTCTTTTTTCTGAAATCTATGGTAAAATATACGGACTTTCTATAGGAGGCCGGGTTATGGCACATTTTTTGCTGCGTCTCTTTGTTAAAAACGCCGACCAGACCAGCGACCCCAAAGTGCGCGCCGCCGTGGGGACTCTGTCCGGGATCGTGGGCATTCTCTGCAATTTCTTCCTTTTCCTCGGGAAAGTCATTATCGGCACCCTGTCCGGCTCCGTTTCCATCACCGCCGACGCCATGAACAACCTGTCCGATGCGGCCAGCTCCATTGTGACGCTGGTTGGCTTCAAGCTGGCGGAACAGCCCGCCGATGCGGAACACCCCTACGGCCACGCCCGGTTTGAATACCTGTCCGGTCTGGTAGTCTCCGCCATGATCGTCATTATCGGCTTCGAGCTGGCAAAGACCTCCGTGGGGAAAATCCTCTCCCCGGTGCCGGTGGTGTTTTCCGCCCCGCTGGCGGCGGTGCTGGTGCTGTCCATCGCCGTCAAGCTGTGGCTGTGCCTGTTCAACCGGACGCTGGGCAGGAAAATCAACTCCACCACTTTGCTCGCAACCTCCGAGGACAGCCGCAACGACATCATAACCACCGCCGCCGTCCTGCTGGCCGCCGTCATCGAGGCCGTTTCCGGGCTGTCCATTGACGGCTTCGTGGGTCTGGCCGTGTCGCTGTTCATTCTCTACAGCGGTGCCAAGCTGGCGAAGGAGACCATCAGTCCCCTGCTTGGCGAAGCTGCCTCCCCCGAACTTCAATCGCGTATCGTGGACTACATCAGCGCCCAGCCCAAGGTTCTGGGATATCACGACCTGATGGTTCACGATTACGGCCCCGGCCAGCGCTTTGCCACCATCCATGTGGAAATGGACTGCAAGGAAGACCCCATGCAGTGCCACGAGCTGATCGACGACATGGAGCGGGAGTGCCTGAAAAGCCACAACATCCATCTGGTCATCCACTACGACCCCGTGGTAACGGACGACCCGGAGCTGACCCGGCTTCACATTCTCGTGGACGACTTGCTCAGCGAAATGGACGCCCGGCTGAAAACCCACGATTTCCGCATGGTGCCCGGCGGCGGACATACCAACCTCATTTTTGACATTGCCGTGCCTCAGGACACGAAATTTACGAAGTCGGAAATTCAGGATAAGCTTGAGGAAGCGCTTCGCGCCCGGGAGGGCAAGACCTACCACACCATCATCACCTTCGATCCCCTCGCCTTCAATCAGGAATCCTGTGAGCACCAGTAACCGTCGATTTTCGGCAGATTTCAATTTTTCGTCTTGCACTTTTCCAAAAAGCCGTTATAATATCTCTGCTGATAGAAAGAAGGTGCTCATTTGAACCAGACGAACAGAAACATGCTGGAAGGGCCTCTGTTTCCGAATATCATCCGGTTTACCATTCCCATTATTCTGACCAGCGTTTTACAGCTGCTTTTCAACGCGGCGGACCTCGTGGTGGTGGGGCAGTTCTGCGGCAGGGTGTCCGGCGCCGCGGTGGGCGCTACCGGTTCCATTACCGGTCTGCTGGTCAATTTCTTCATCGGCCTGTCCGTAGGCGCGGGCGTGGCCGTCGCCCACGGCCTTGGCGGCCGGGAAAATGAGGTCGTTCACCGCACTGTGCATACCGCGCTGCCCACCGCCATCTTAAGCGGCGCGATCCTGACGGTCGCCGGCCTTACCTACTCTGAGACGTTTCTTATCATGATGGGGACACCTGATACCGTACTGCCCCTCTCCACCGTTTACATGCGGATCATCTTCTGCGGCGTCACCTTTAACATGGTGTACAATTTCTGTGCCTCCATTCTCCGCGCCGCCGGTGATACCAAAAGCCCGTTGGTCTTCCTGCTGTTCGCGGGCGTCCTGAACGTGATTTTGAATCTGGTTTTCGTCATCCAGTTCCAGATGAATGTGGCCGGTGTGGCGCTGGCGACCATCATTTCTCAGGCGGTTTCCGCCGTGCTGGTGGTCATCGCTCTGATGCGCAGAACCGACGCCTGCAAGCTATACCTTAACAAGCTGCGCTTTTACAAGCCCCAGCTGGCGAAAATTCTCCGCATCGGACTGCCTGCGGGCATCCAGAGCGCCCTGTTCGCCATTTCCAACGTGCTGATCCAGTCGTCGGTAAACTCCTTCGGTGATGTTTTCATGTCCGGCAACGCGGCGGCAAGCAACCTTGAGGGCTTCGTCTATGTCTGTCTCAATGCGTTCCACCAGTCCGCCGTCAATTTTGTCGGGCAGAACGCCGGCGCGAAGCAGTACCACCGGGTGCGGCAGACCCTGTGGATCTGTCTGGGGTGCGTTACGGTGGTGGGACTGGTGCTTGGGTCGCTGGTCTACGTGTTCGGCCCCTCGCTGCTCTCCATTTACATCACCGACTCCCCGGAAGCCATCTCCTATGGCATGACCCGTCTGGCCTTCATCTGCCTGCCCTATTTCACATTCGGCATGATGGACGTGACCACCGGCGCGCTTCGGGGCATCGGCGCGTCCTTCGTTCCCATGATGATCTCCATTCTCGGCGTGTGCGGCTTGCGCATCGTCTGGATCTACACCATTTTCCAGATTCCCCAATACCACACGCCACAGTGCCTGTATCTTTCCTATCTTGTCTCATGGGTCATCACCTTCATTGTCCAGCTGGCCGCTTTCTTGATCGTGTTCCGAAGGTATCTGAAAACAGCAGAATAATGCAGCATCGGCTTCCCGGCTTTTGATAGGCGTTCGTAAAACAATGAATGGGGCGTATCGGCACAGATACGCTCCATTTTTCAATCCAAAATGCGCACACCCCCTTGGCTCTCCCTCTCGGAGAGCTGTCTGATGCTCCCCGCCCATTGGCCGGGGAGCCATTTTTCATTTTTCTGGAAAAATGGGCTTGACAATTCCCCGGTGCTGTGTTATTGTATTAATGCACTAATACAGTAGTACAAATCAGGAGGTGTCTATGAACTGGAAATTTGCCGGTGACCGTCCGGTATATCAGCAGATCATGGCAGCGATCCGCGGTGCGATCCTGAAAGGCGAGCTGCCCCCGGGAGGAAAAGTCCCCTCCGTCCGGGATCTGGCCGCTCAGGCGCAGGTAAACCCCAACACCATGCAGCGCGCCCTGACGGAGCTGGAGCGGGAAGGTCTTCTCGTCAGCGGCGGCACCAGCGGCCGCAACGTCACGCAGGATGAAGCCGTTCTCGTCGCCATGCGGGAGCAGACGCTGGAGGAACTCGCCCGGGAATGTGCCGAGAAATTTATGACGTTCGGCGTAACGCCAACACAGGCGGCCCAGCTTTTACTGGGCCTGGAAACGAAGAAGGAGGAATAACATGGAACAAACTGTTCTGACCGCCAGCGGCCTTACCATGCGCTATCACAGCACGCTGGCTCTGGACAATCTGGATCTGACCCTGCCTCAGGGAAAGATCGTCGGTCTTCTTGGCCCCAACGGCAGCGGAAAGACCACCTTTATCAAGCTGGCCGCAGGTCTGCTGACCCCCACGGCGGGCGAGATCACCATTTGCGGCAATAAAATCGGGACGGCCACCAAGGCCGTGGTCTCCTATCTCCCTGACCGCCCCTATTTCAGCCGTCAGGTTCGGGTGGAGCAGCAGCTGGATTTCTTTCAGGATTTTTACGTGGACTTTGACCGGGCGCGGGCAGAGGAAATGCTCTCCGCGCTGAACATCTCCCTGAGCGCCAAATTCAAGGCGTTGTCCAAGGGCAATCAGGAAAAGGTTCAGCTGGTTCTGGTGATGTCCCGCCGGGCAAAGCTGTACCTGCTGGATGAGCCTATCGGCGGCGTCGATCCCGCCGCACGGGATTACATCCTCAACACCATTATCACAAACTACGACCCCAGCGCCACGGTGCTGATCTCCACCCACCTGATTGCCGACGTGGAGCGGGTACTGGACGAGTATCTGTTCCTGTCCCAGGGCCGCATTTTGCAGGGCGGAAACGTGGACGCCGTGCGGGAGGAAACCGGCAAGTCGCTGGATGAACTGTTCCGGGAGGTATTCAAATGTTTGCCAAATTGCTGAAAATGGAATTCCGTTCCACTTGGAACGTGCTGGGCATTCTGTGCCTGAGTCTGGTGGGCGCGGGGCTTTTGGGCGGCCTCGCCATCCGGTATCTGGTGGGCGCCAGCGCTCCTAAGGAGTGGCTGGAGGTTTTGTGTACGCTGGTCATTACCGCGGCCGTGCTGTTTTTCGTCGTCTGCGGTGTGGCGGCGCTGATCGTGCAGATCGTCCGCTTCTACCGCAGCCGCTTCACCGATGAAGGCTATCTGACCTTCACCCTCCCCGTCACCACCCATCAGGTGCTGCTTTCCAGCTTCCTCACCAGCGCCGTCAACCTGATTGAC
>ERZ779896.3166-NODE-3166-length-10362-cov-5.296789_pt1 | contig 10362 bp, 9 predicted proteins | sample MGYA00511067_ERZ779896 | MGnify/ENA primary metagenome ERZ779896 (study PRJEB29588, sample SAMEA2161597) | human gut metagenome | biome: human gut; feature: human-associated habitat; material: faeces | place: Denmark | collected 2008/2010 ...
TTATTTCATAATGAAATATTCCGCCGTACCCCCGTCTATGGTATATTCAATTCCATGTGCCAGCTGTTCCGAGGAATAAGTTCCAACGATTCGATTGTCGATCAGATTGAAGATTCGTATCTTCTTTCCTAATTTCGGATAGATTCTTGTGTCTAGCTGAAATACCGTTTTCTGTGACTTGCGCGTATCATTGTTCAAAACAAAAAGATTCTTATCTGGATATGCATAAGGCTGAACAGCCGGATTGCTTGAATAAAGGCGGAACAGTTCCTTTTCTCTTCCTGCGGCTCTGAAGATTGCCCGTTTTATCAAATCATCATATTCCGAATCCTGACTCTGAAAGGAAATGTAAACACAGTATCCTTTCCCGAACATATTTTCTCCTATCAGGGGGCGAATCGGCTTGCCGCCATCCCCAGATGCGAGCACCCGGAAATTTTCTCCCGGACGAATATTTTTGTCACTCCGGAAAGGTTCTCCAGAAAAGGTGTCCGGAATTGACTTCATAAGAAAAGCATTTTCATACGGTGTGTGAATGTTCAGCGTATGTCCTCCGTCTCCGGAAATATATTCAAAACCCAAGACATCGGACAACTGATTTTTTCCCTGAAAACAAGCTGGGACACCAACTCCAAGGAAGCCGCCTCCATTTTTTACAAAGCTACGGATATTTTCTGCAAGGCGCGGGTCTTTCCAACTATCCGTTCCGACCCAGGCGCTTTCACTATTGCCGTAATTCAATAATACCGCAGCGTCACTTGGTACTCCATGTTCAGCAATTTCACCAAGACTGATCCATTTCATGTTGACGGGAATATCTGTAAAATGCCGGAGAAAAGGATCCTTCCAAGGACGCCATGAGTATTGTTTTCCCCATTCATTGATGACGTATACATTCAGATTGTGCGTAAACACTTTTTGATTATGCATATACTTGTACATCAGCAGAAATTCCTCGTTGATCCGTTTGAAAAGACGCATGTACAGATCCACAGTAGCGGCGTCGCCGTATGAAAACAGAGGTGCGAATTCTGCAAAGTAGTGCATATCACGGATACGGAAGAGTTCGCCACGCCGATTTCTCTGCCAGTTGTCCAGTATTTTTGAAATAGAATCCGGACGATTGATCATATAAGCAAACAGCCATTCCAAACGACCGGATGTCAATGCTTTTCCATTCTGCTCCGTCATAGAACGGACATCCACAGCATCCTGGAGCGGGCGGGCGATTGATTGAATACCTGTTTCCCGGAAAGCATCCAAGTCAGGCTCAAATCCGAGGTGTTTGTCTCCCCAGTAGAATTGATACATGATCCCGTTTGTTTTGGCTGTATCAGAGACCTTCTTCATGAAGTCGGTTACCAACTTCTGATTGAATTTCATCCATGCCCTGATCTCCGGTGTCGGAGTATAATTGATTGCCGGACCATCAAGTGAGGCAAACAGCATTGCAGGACGAAAACGGATTCCGGAATATTCCTCAAAAGCTTTCTGTACTGTTGGATTGGCATTACATCCGTTATATCCCCAGAATTCCCACCACTTCATGCGTTTGCCTGTAAAATAGTGAAAGCAGGCATCCATATGGTGGAAAAGCAGTTTATTTTTATATTGTCCGCAAAACTTCTCCCAGTCTGCCAGATAAAATTGGATTTGTTCGGGATCAGGCAGTGAAAGGTTTAATCCTGTTCCGTGTCTTGCAAAATAATATACGGCATAGCGGTGCCCTGCCACCGGATTTTTAACAGTGACAGTGTAGTGCTTCTCATCCAAAGTCCAGCCAAATCGGGGGGCAACATCTGCTTTTGTATTTTCATCGCGAACCTGCCAGTATTGATAAGGATCGTAATACAGATTGGCGTGTGGATCCTTTACGGACAGTTCAAGACTTTTTCCTGCGGCAGCCACGCCATCGGAAAAACTGTAACCGGTTTCTTGACGTTCCGGATGCTTTGCCATCCATTTGTTGATTGTTGAATTTGCAACCAACGGTCCGATGGTTGAAACCTTTCCATTTCTAGACAGTATAAAATTCAGCTGCTCCTCATCTTGGATTCTGGGGTGTGAGGAACCAAGCCCTATCAGGAAATTTCGTGCATATAACTCTTTTGCTTTATCATAAACAAGCTCACGGAAAGCCGGTTTCCCGAATGGCGGCAGTTCCGTCATGATCGGAGGCAAACCACCATCTTTTCCACTCAGCAATTTTTCATCGAACTCACGCTCAGCCATTTTATGAAGACGATCCGCATAGCGGAAAAGTTGTTTTTCATGAAAATGCAGTTGCCGATATAAGGCATCAAAACTGGAAAAGAAACGGTTATCCAGGTAAACTTTCAATTTATTAGTATAAACTGCAGGGAACTTCTGTCGCTTTATGAGTTGTTCCAACTGGCGTTTTCGAAAGTCTAGGGATTTTCTTACAATTTTTCGCCGAATTGTTCCCTCTGGCGTTGTCCATGAATAGACATCATTATCGACAACTGGACGAACCGGTTCGCTGATGCCATTCATCATGGTAAATGCGACTGCTTCATCAGGAGAAAAAACGGCGCTCTTAGGCAATGCCGCAGGACGAAAGTGTCCAGCGGAAGGTTTTATCATCTCTTCATTGGTCAAACGGCGATTATAGAATTGAACCATTTCAATGGTTCCCTTAAAATAGCGGTTGCTCCGAAAAGGATGTCCTCCAATACTGATGTCTCCCGGCGTTCTGCGAAGACTACCACGATAATTGTTTGAGATATGCTGTTTTCCATTTACTGTAATACCCATTTCATCTCCGCAGATGAAAGCAAAAATGTGAAGTTTTCGTCCCGTCTCAACTTTGACTTTTGGACTTGAGAAATAGTCGGGTTTCCCATCCGGTGTGCTATCCATGGCAATCGTTTCATCTGGGTTGATCCAAAGACGGGCACGGGTTGATTCAAATGCAAACAGGGCATTGGCACTATCTTTGGGAAATTCATGGATTGTACAAACCATTTCAACCGTGAAACTTTCGCTTTCCCTTAACGCCGGATGATCCGGAACCGTTACAAAATTTCCTGTTCCATCACCCTTAAAAACAGTTTTTCCTGTTTTGTCCTTGACCAATGCATCCAAATGATTTCCGGAGAAACTATGCAGAATTCCGGGGTTGATATTGGGACCATAATCCCTCACAAAGCCGTCTTGGGCATCTGCAAAATCATAAGCGGCAACCAGTCCGTCTGGATCACTCGCTCCAAACAGGACGGAGAAAAATCCCCCCATACAGTATGCCAGCAATATCCATAATGTTTTCATTGAAAATCTTCCATTTCGTGTTTACTGTTGTTATTTGTCCTCGTCCGAAAGCCAACTGTTCTTTTTATCATATCCATCCAGATTTGACAGTATTTTGGGAACTGTGGTAACGGAACCGTCAAGCAACAGGACATTCAGTTGATTGTCATGTCTGGCGCGTGTCACATTATTTTTGTCATTATTTGCCTTCCAAATATCCAGTAAGTGCATGGTGCCATCCGTTGCGGCAATCGTTGTCGACGGAGAGGAAAAGTAAGACAATTTTCCACCCCGCCGGTGTTTGGGATTTTTGGAGTCAGCGGTATGGAGATTCACATTCATGACATAACCAATATGCGTAAATGTTTCGTATCTGCTCTCCCCCGGACACTCCAGAACATTGCCTTTCGCTCTCGTTCCGGCATGAGGTTTCAATCTGAGATAAGTGACATACGAATTTTCAAGGCACCATATTTTTTTCCAGTTGTCTCTGTCATTGACAACGGGAAGAACATCATTATTTTTTGATGCATATCCGGAAAGAGCAACTCCTATCTTCTTCAAATTATCCTGACATTTAATACGGTAGGCAGTATTGCTTGAGTTGAATCCTGCAGTCAAGACCACGGTCATGCATCCGATTCCTACGAGAATAACTCCCAAGTCAATGATTCTGAAATTTGTTCCCATTTTAACCTCCTGATTTTTTACTGTTGATTTTTGTATGCTATAAATGAACTGACAAGGGCGCTGTTTATAGCTCGTATTGTAGCCAGCGCCATTCATTTGCATTCGTGGTATATTCTATAAACTCGCTTCTTGAAATTGAGGAAGCATGTCCGTCCAGCCAATTGATATTTACGCCCCGGTTGTGACGGAACATAACACGCCCATTGGCATTTGAATCAAAAAAGTTCAAGGCTTCATTATGCACATAATATCTATCGGTGGTATTATTGGAGCTGTCCTGAAAAACAAATACGTTGCTCTGATTTTGAAATCTACCCAGCTTCATTCCCTGTTTTTTACCCGAAGAATTGATGTAATTCAGAAATTGATTCATGCCATATCCAATTTTCACCTTACTGCCGGTTGCTTCCGCATCTGCCGTATAAAATTTAGGCACGGAGCCTTGTGTATAACTATCCTGATTCGGGCATTCCAGAACATTGCCTTGTGGACGTGCTTTGGTTATGTCAGTGTTCAGCTTGAGATATTCCGGAAAAACACTGCGACAGGACCAAGTATGATAATAACTTCCATAATCTGCCGGAGATGTTCCCAACGCTATGGGGGCCCAGTCATTATAATCAGCAGCATACATATGCAATGCAGTTCCAATCTGCTTCAGATTACCGGTACACTTTATTCTCCGCGCAGACTCTCTTGCCATTGACAATGTCGGTAAAAGCATTGCGGCAAGGATTGCAATGATTGATATAACGATTAAGAGCTCTATCAATGTAAAAAGTGTATACCTGTGGCTGGGACTGTGTTTCATGAATCTGCGGAAAAGTACACGGGAATGATGTTTAACCTCTTTCTCTGTCAACTGAAATAATTTTTGAGATGCTGTTCTCATCTGTCAACTCCATTTCTTATTTGTCTTTGCCGACTTACTCATATCAATGTCGCTGCGAATTGGTATCTTTTTCCAAATTCTTTGCAAATGCCTCGGGAAGAAAAAAGTCACCATAAAGTTTCTGTTCTTCCACAATCCGGTGTGCCCATGAAAAATTCCCGATGCCACAACATGAATGTGAATCGGAACCAAGAGAAAAGCTTACCCCAGCCTCTTTCATAATCTGAACGATTCTTGAATATTCTGAATGGAACTGTTCAAATGATGTTGTAGTGTGCCAGTAATACATCTGATTCATGATTTCAAAGACTTTTCCATGCCTGACAAAAGCATCCGCCAGATTACCCAGCATTTCATTTGTGAATCTTTCCAGCGACAGGTTCAGGGGAGGAAGACCGCAGTTCAAAGGATGTGCCAGAATTGTTATCTCGGGAATGCTGCACGCATTGATCAGTGTATTGCAAAATACTGATGCGATGTTTTCTGGGTCCTTGAGCTCGGCAAGCTGTCGGAAAAGAATCCCGTTGCAGTCCATCAGTACCAAGTCAAATTTTCTGAGGATATCTGCTGAAACTACAGGTTTTCCAGAGAGATCCGCCACCGTTGTTTCTGTGCCGAAAAGAATTTTGACTTTACTTGCGGGTAAATGATTCGAATGATAATTTGTCCATAATCTTTCAGCCTCGGCATCGCTGAAGGCATGATCCGTAAAGACCATTCCAGCCATTCCATAGGATTCAGCTGACTGAAGCATGGTAAGCAAATCGTTCCGTCCGTCCGAAAAACTGGTGTGGGTATGTAAATCATATTGAAAAATGTTCTTCATATTTCAAGCTCCATTCCATCATTGGCAAAGATAATCTTTGAAGGGAGGGAACCATGAAACAGGTCATGCAGCTTTTTTTCCGGCTCAATATCCAAGTCCGGGTGAAAATGAGTGAAAACTGTCATTCGGGGACAGACATCCTCAAGTAACATCAGAAAATCGTCCGGCATAAAGTGGGCCATCTCCAGAATAAGCAAATCCGTTTCCTCACGAAGTAGAGGCCGCAGTTCCATGACAGATTTGATATCTCCGCTGTAAACAATCCGCTTGCCCTCGCAATGTATAGCGATACTGTAACTCTGGCCTTGGTTCAACAATCCCTCCTCGGCAGCAAGCTCTGACAAACGCTTCAGATGGGCGTTCGATATGGATTCAATGGAAAAAACACCGATCTCCTGTTCTGCTCCGCATTGAATTCCTTCGATTTTCAGATGAAATGGGAGCACACTGTCAAACAGATAGAGCATGTTGAGAAAACCTTTGTACAGATGAGTCCCCTCAGACGGCATCAAGACTTGAAACACTTTGTCCCTCCGAGAAATCTGCATGGTCTGGATCAGCTGCGGCAGGGCTCCGGCATGATCCGGATGCAGATGAGTAATTACCATTCCATCAATTTCATTCAGGTCTGTGCCATGTCGAATCAGCAGGGTGCTTAAGGGTTCTCCTCCGTCCAGTAGCAGACCATGCCCGCATGATTCCAGAAGAACCATGTTGTGAAACCTGTTTTTTGTAGCAATTCCGGAAGCAGTTCCTAAACAAGTGAGTTTCATAATGTTCCTTTATTTTTTATCAAGATGTCCGACGGATCTCCCACAACAGAGAAGCGGTGCAATTGACAATGTTTCTTTTCTCTCATGTGGAGACAGAACAAGATCAACGGCCCGATGTGCCGCCTCAATGTAGCGGGCATCTGTTACTGTCAGTTCCGGTTCTACCAACCGTGCAGGAAAGATATTGTCAAAACCTGCAACGGCAATATCCTGCGGGATATTTTTTCCGAGACGCTGGAATACTTTCATGGCCCCCAGCGCACGTGCAGTATTATAGAAAACGGCAGCGGAGGATGGCTGGTATTGTTTCAGAATCTTCATTGCCAATTCCCTTCCAACGGACTCATAATTCAATCCATTCTCAGACATACTTTTCTCAGGAATGATATGGACGGATGATCCGCTGGATTCTAAATATTTTTGCATAATCTGAAAACGGAAACTCAATTCTCCATTCGAGTTTGTCATTCCTCCTGCCAAATAGAACCTGCGGTATCCCCGGGAAAGCAAATGTTCCGATAGTATTTTGGCCTGATCTTCAATATTAAGCAATATCTCATGAGTGGCTTTCCGGGGATTATCCCGCATTTTCCATAAACGGATCAGAACCGCAGGAATTTCATGCTGAAGAATAAAGTTTTTCAATGGAAGAGGTAGATCTGTTGTTATGATTCCACCACACCCTTCTTCCACCATGACATTCACGACTTCCCGGAAAGAACTGACAGCATGGGATGTCATCAGTCTCATCTGTCGACCTTTACGCAAGAGCACAGTTTCGAGTTCCGCCGCAAATTCAGAAAACTGCGGATTTTTGAGATTGGGGATCAGGACAAAGATGTTCCGACCTCCGTTTGGGGTTCTGGAAATCATCTCATGGCGTCTTGCAAGAAAACTCCCGCTTCCAAGTCGCCTGATAATAATTCCTTCTTCTTCCAGACTGTTTAAAGCCATTTGTGCCACTTTCTGACTGGTATGCAGCATCTCAGCAAGTTCACGCTGTGTGAGCAGCCGATCACCCGGTTGCAGTTTTTTATTCCGAATATACGATAACAGATATTCTTTGACTTGTGTCTTCAGACTTAATTTTGTCATCGGCATGGAATAACCTCATAACATTAAAAGTGAATCATTGAATCATTGTTTATTAATTATACTATATTCTCTGACATTTTCAAGATACAAGTATTAATTTTAACCATATTTTTACATTATAGTCCTGTCACTCTCGAAAATACTCATCTCTATCTTCCTGTTTGAGCTCAGTGCAGTATTATCAGTGAAGACAAGACCTTATGAAAGAAGCACCTTGCAGGCTTACTCTACGCAGACGGGGATCTCACACAGGGGCAAATATTTCTGAATTCATACAGGAAAATCTGAGCAAAGAAGATATAAAAGTTCTTCTTTCTGTAGCTTTGAGGGGGAAAATGAGCAGCAGTGATTTTTCACTACAGAACTCGTAGCGCATTGATAAAGGAAAGCCGGTTTGGATTGACCTTATTTTTCCGTGCGGCTTAATGTATTAAGCTGCGAGTCGCATAGTGTGCAAATAGATATCCAAACAATTTCTGTATAATCAATTCCGATTTTTTGCTTTGCAAGGCGGCTCCCGGCAGCTTTAGATAATTCTTCGATTCATCATAAGTCAATTCGATCTCCCTGCGCTTGCGGTAGAGAGCCGCAAGTTCCGAAACCGAAACGTTTTCCACTTAAAATACTGGTTATCAAGCGATATTTTTCGCTGGTGTCTTTGATGGCATATTTAATGACTCGAACAGGAATGCCATTGTTTTTCCTGCGTTGTTCCACGCCAGGACAAAACATACTTTAAAAACCGTCCGGCAGATTTTTTTTCTTTTGCAAATTTCATATTGCCATGGACTTGAAACGCTAACGATGCGCCAGTTTTGATGCATTGGAAAAGAACGGATAGCAACCAAAGCCGCGATCAGCAAGTAGCAGCATATCCTTTTGCAGAAGCGGAAAAAGTTGTTTGCCTTGAGAGACCTATAGACCGCACTGATAATCGCACGTATGCCGATTTCAAGTAAAGCTTATCATGCGCAATTGCGGGCGGTTTTCCCGCAGGATTATGGTGGACGGACCCAAAAATCATGACTTCTTTGCTCATCCGGAAAATCAAAGGTTGTGCCGTCGATTGCCATCAAACGCCATCTCCGATAAAAGGCGTCAATGATATCCGACAGGGTCATGGATTTACACATCCTCGAACAAACATTGCCTTGTCCCCAAAACGGCTCCTGGCACGTGAAATTCCTCCTCGCCGTTTGATATCTCGCCTCTCGCCGCAAGGCCTTTTTATCTTCAGCCACTCAAAGTCCTCAAAAATGCAACACAAAATCTCTTGCAACAAAATGCTTGATTACAACGAAAGGTAAATAACATAATAAGCCATTTCGAATCTTCGGTTGTCTATGAAGATAATATAACATGAAATCAATAATCTTTCAAGCATTAAGTAAGCAGTACTTTGGCTGGCAGACCTAGTGTCCAGTCAAATTTGAAAAGATAAAAACTTATGTTATCTTAATCTCCAATGGATTCATTAATGGAGGTTGGATATGGCAGATGCAAAATATCGTTTTTGTTTAACGGACGATGAGAAGCGGGAACTGAACCAGATGGTGTCGAGCGGAAAGCGCAATGCCCGACAGGTATTGGATGCGTTGATACTGCTTAATTGTGATGAATCCGAGGGGAAAAAGCAATCCGATGAGATTATCGGCGGGTTCTTGAAAGTCGGCAAATTGCGTGTGCATCGAGTTCGTAAGCGCTTCTTTGAAAACGGAATGTCCGGCGTGTTCAATCTGCCGCATGGCGGAGGACGTTCCAAGCAAACAGACGGTGATTTTGAAGCGCATTTGATAGCCTTGAGTTGCGGGGAACCGCCAGAGGGGCATTCACATTGGAGTTTGCGCTTGCTGGCTGATAAAATGGTGGAACTGGAATATGTTGAATCCGTATCGCATGAAACAGTGCGGCAGGTTCTAAAAAAAACGAACTCAACCCCTGGCAAAAAGAGCAATGGGTAATTCCGCCGCAGAAAAGTGCGGCGTTTGTCGCAGATATGGAACGTGTTCTTGATATTTATAAGCGACCTTATGATGAAAAATTTCCGGTCGTTTGTTACGACGAAATGCCTCGTCAGTTGCTTGAAGAGGTACGGGAAATACAACCCATGCGTCCGGGGCGGTCCAAACGGGTAGACTATGAGTATCGCCGCATGGGAACATGCAATGTCTTGTTGGCAAGCGAACCGTTGCGAGGATGGAGAATGGCGGATGTAACGCAAACAAAGACAGCAAAGGATTGGGCGATGTTTACTGAGAAAATAGCCTCGGTATACCCGAACGCCGAAAAGATTATTTTGATTGAAGATAACCTCAACACACATAAGCCGGCATCATGGTACGAAACATTTCCGCCAGAAAAAGCCAAGGCTTTGATGGATAAATTCGAGCTCGTTTACACCCCAAAGCATGGTTCGTGGCTCAATATGGCAGAAATTGAACTCAATGTAGTATCGGCTCAATGCCTGAAAAAACGAATCGCATCCATAGAAGAAATGAAAAACATGGTGAATGCATGGGAGAAGGAACGAAACGAGAAAACAAAAACCATCAATTGGCAGTTTTCAACAACGGATGCACGAGTAAAATTGCATCGCCTATATCCATCTTTTCAAATTTGACTGGACACTAGTTTCACATTCGGAGTCAGATTGTAGTGCATCAGACTTAAGAAAACAGCATAACTACGGAAACGGTCAGCAATTGCGGTAATTTGTACCGCAAGGTATCCACGGTGTAAATCTTTTCCGCTTCCATATTTAAATTCCTCTTATTTTCATTGTTTCATTTTTACGCAGATATTTTTCCTGTATTGTTCCA
>ERZ779896.3167-NODE-3167-length-10361-cov-2.353775_pt1 | contig 10361 bp, 5 predicted proteins | sample MGYA00511067_ERZ779896 | MGnify/ENA primary metagenome ERZ779896 (study PRJEB29588, sample SAMEA2161597) | human gut metagenome | biome: human gut; feature: human-associated habitat; material: faeces | place: Denmark | collected 2008/2010 ...
CAGCCGGCGGACTGCAATCTATCTGGCGGCTGAGAGAACTGCTCAATCCGTTCCGTTACGGAGTGCTGTGGTTCCAGTACGTATCGCACCGCGTGCTGCGCTGGACGCTGACCCCCGTGGTACTCGCAGCACTCCTGCCGCTCAACGTCGCGCTGCTGTGGTCGGGCCATCGGGCGCTCTATGCCGCGGCCCTCGCCCTGCAATGCGCATTCTACCTGGCCGCCCTCGCAGGATGGGCGCTGGAGCGCAGCGGACACCGCAACAGACTGCTCTTCATCCCCTACTACTTCCTCTTCATGAACCTCAATGTTTTCCGCGGGGCATCGTACCTGGCGACCCACCGCGGAAAGGGTGCCTGGGAGAAAGCCCGCAGGGCCTGACCGAATTTTGAACGGAACCTGAAATATTATACTATATTTGCATGTCTAAACCTCCCCTCATGAAAAACATCTCCATAAACCCCGAGGACTATACGATCCTGGCCGTCGACGACATCGCCACCAACATCATGCTGCTGAAAGCCGTGCTGAGCCGTGCCAAATACAAGATCGTCACGGCATCGGGAGGTAACGAGGCGCTCGAAAAGGCCGCAAAGGAGTCCCCCGACCTGATCCTGCTGGACATCATGATGCCCGACATGGACGGCTACGAGGTGATCAGGCACCTGAAGGCAGACCCCGCATTGCAGGACATCCCGGTGATTTTCCTCACGGCGCTGCACAACCCCGAGGACATCGTCAAGGGGTTCAAACTGGGAGCCAGCGACTACGTCTCCAAGCCGTTCAACCACGAGGAGCTGATCACCCGCGTATCGCACCACATCTATCTGGCGGCGGCACAGCGCACGATCATGCGGCAGCGCGACGAGTTGCAGGCCACGGTCGACGCCCGCGACAAGATGTACTCGGTGATCGCCCACGACCTGCGGTCGCCGATCGGCACGTTGAAGATGGTTTTCAACATGCTTTCGATAAACCTTACGCAGGAGCAGATCGGCGAAGACAACATGGAGATGATCACGATGGGCAACAACATCACCGAGAGCACCTTCATGCTGCTGGACAACCTGCTCAAATGGACGAAGAGCCAGATCGGGCGCATGAACACGGTGTTCCAGGAGGTCGACATTTCGGAGGTCGTGGTTTTCGCCAGCAAGATGTCCGACCTCGTGGCACAGGTCAAGAACATCGCCGTCGAATACGACATCCCCGGCCCGATCACCGTCCCGTGCGACGTGGACATGGTGAAAACGATCATGCGCAACCTGATGTCGAACGCCATCAAGTACAGCAACGAGGGCGGACGGATCGTCATCCGCGTGCGGGAAACCCCCACCCATGCCGTGATAAGCGTGCGCGACTTCGGCACGGGCATCAGCGAGGAAGACCTGCCCAAACTGCTCAACCCCGAAATACACTACACCACCTACGGCACCAAAAACGAAGAGGGATCGGGCCTGGGCCTGCAACTCGTACAAGACCTCACGCGCCGCAACGGCGGGGAGCTGACCATCGAATCGACGCTGGGCGAAGGCTCCACGTTTACGTTCACCATCGCCAAGGTGCAGCCTAAGTCCGAGACCGTAGAAGACACGGGGGGGGGTATTGCGCGTCCCTGAGCGATAAATGGCTCCTCGACGGGCTGGCCGCTTTTTTCCGCCGCGAAAAGGCGGAAAAAACGGTATATATACCGTAAAATCCGGGCGGACACACGGATACCTCCCCGAAAAGGTCGCCATGAGCGATCTTTTTGTTATATTGCAGGATAAAAACCCGACCTCGCCATGAAGTATTGCAGTACAATCCTCGTGGGGCTTCTCTGCACGGCCGCCTGCCTGGCGCAGACCCCACTGCCCGAAAGCCGCCGCACCTCCCCGGAAATATTCATCTATAAACCCGATGCCCGAGAGCTCCGCGAACTACATGTGAAAGGCAAGGCGCCCGACGAAGGGATGCTGCACACGTTCGTCGGCAAATATACTGCGTCGGGAAAGATCCCGCAGCTCCCCCGGGGAAATTACCTGCGGGTCTGGACGGACGGGAACAAACTCGTATACGGCGATCATGTCGTAGACAATTTCTATTACAGGCTCGTCAGGGACGAGCAGGTGATGCTGATACTCTGCGACACGCTGGGCAACATCATCGACGATGCCGTGGTAAAACGGGGCTCGAAACGGATGAAATACGACCCCGGCACATGCACCTACAACCTCCCGCGCATCCGCGGCGAAGAGGCCACGGTCGAGGTAAACAACGACGGCGTACTGCATTACATCACCATCGCGAACGAACCGGATTACACCTACCGTCCCGGGTTCCTCAAAACGGCCTGGGGAAAGGTCAAAACAGCCTTCAAGCGGGTTTTCGCACCGGGGAAGCTGCCCGCGCGGGACAAGTACGACGGGTTCGTGGTATTCAGCAAACCCAGGTACAAACCCGGGGAAACGGTGAAATTCAAGGCGCACATCAACCGCAAAGGCAAGCCCCTCGACGGGAAGGTCGACGTGGCACTCGTTTCGTATTACTCCCCGTCGATTGACACGACCCTCGTATCACTGGAGCCCTACCGTCCCGGCATGTACGAATGGGAGTTGAGGCTGTCGGACAGCCTCCGTCTCCGCCTCGACAAGGATTACACACTCCGTTTCCGGACGGGCGACAAGCATGCCAATGACATCACGGGCCGTTTCCGTTATGAGGAGTACGAACTGGGCAAGCTCACCTTCACGGCCAGGGCCGACAAACAGAAATACGCACGGGGCGACACGGTGAGGATTTCACTGAGCGCCGTGGATGAGAACAACATGCCGGTATACGACGGACGGGTAAAGGTCTTGGTCAAACCCGCCAGGTACATGGGCTGCAAATTCCTCGCCCGCACGGCATTCGTCCCCGACCGGCTCTGGGAGCATACGTTCGACATGGAGGGCAAGTCCACGAAGGAAATCATCCTGCCCGACTCGATATTCGTCGACGGCGTGTCGATGTATTACAACGTCGCCTGCTCGTTCTTCGATGCGGGCAACGAACGCAGGGATGAGCGCATAAGCCTGTACCGGGACGCAAGGCGGAGGCGGATCGACTATTCGGCCGGCCAGGGGATGCTCGCCCTGCGTGAGCTGTACGACGGCAAAAGCGTCGAAAGCCGTGCCCTGGTAACCGCCTACAACCCGGAATACGGAATCGTATGGCAGGATTCGGTCACATTGCCCTGCAGTGTGCCGCTGTCGTGGATCGTCAGCGAATACGAGGTGCAGAGCGCCACGGCATCGGAGGACATCGAGGTCGGAAAATTGCCGGGCGAACTGATCGGGCACCGCTTCTTCCGCCGGGACGGCACCGTCCGGCTGGTGGTGGACAACCCCGCGAAATTCCCGTTCTGGTACACGATCTGCATGGGGGACAAGACGATTGCCAAAGGGTATGCCACCGAACTCGACTTCGCGCGCAAGGACAACGGCCGCAAGGGCTATTCGATGCAGATAGCCTACCTGCAGGGCGAGAATGCCCGGACGATACGCGGCGAACTGCCCTTCACGGAGAAAAACATCTCGATGGAGGTAACGACGGCGGCGACCGTCTATCCCGGACAGAGCGCAAAGGTCGAAGTGGCGGTCAAAGACCGCAAGGGACGCCCGGTGAAAAATGCCGACGTGACGGCCTATGCGTTCGAAGCCCTGCCGCCGGCAGTGGCGATATACGGGAAGTCGGCGTCGGGAAAGGCCATCACCCCGAAGAACTACGAGGCCGACGAGGAGTTCCTCTTCAACATCCGCACCGGGATGGACTGGCCGCTGTGGCGGCAGCGCATGGGACTTGATTCGATCGAATACTACAAATTCCTCTACCCGGAACCGTTCTACGCCTATGCCGAGGAGGCCCCCGGAAGACTCACCCAGCTATCCCCCTATGTGGTCGTCGACGGGGAGGTGCAGGGCATCCATGTTCTGTGGATCGACGAACAGCCCCACTATTTCAAACAGGCGCAGCAACTGACGCCGTACAGCTTCCCGATATGGCCGGGGCTGCACACGCTGCGGCTGCGCACCTACGACAGGGAGGTGACCGTCGAGAACGTCTATGCGGGCGAGGGGCTGAAGACCATCGTTTCGGTAGACGGCGGGCGATCCGCAGTGCGACCCGGGGAGGCCCCCGGGGACAACCGTCCCGTGCGGATCTCCGTCCGGGAATACGACCGGAAAGAGAAAGGCATGCTCACGCAGCGCGAGACGGCGCTGCTGACACGGCACATGATTACGGTCGACAACACCTTCGGGAAAGCGACCCTGCTCACGGGACAGCCGGACAGGCAATCCTCCTACTCCGTTGAAACCGAACTGCCGGGCATTATCAACGCCGGCGGGGTCTGCTACTACCTCAACGGCACGCAGAAGCAGACCCGCCGCTACCGCCGGTACAGGCCGCAGGCCGAAGCGGCAATCCTGGCCGGGCCGTTCCCCTACCGGGGATTCACCACCGGGGGCATACAGGTCGGCACGCTCTATTCGGACACACTTGCGGTCAACAGTTTCGAAATCGAGGGCGGCTACCGTTACGACATTCGGAACAACTACCTGAAACAGCAGAGTTGGGAGCAGAACCCGATCCAGAGGCAGCTCGAACCTTTCACGCAGGCGGTCTGCTTCGGGCAGGACGCGCTTACGGCCGAATCGATCCGCGGCATATTCAGGCGGAGGCTCGCCGACATGGTCGAGAACGAATCGGGGCTGATCTCGGCCGTCCCGCCGATCTCGCTCATGGACAGCTGCCGCCTGCAACTCGCCCCAGGCAAACTGGCGGACGGCACAAGGGCACAGCCGATCATGGTGCTCCTGCAATCGACGGGCAAGTACCCCGCCAGCAGGCTCTACTACGGCACGACGACCGAAATCGACAGGCTGCCGGAGGGGAACCTCCGGGTAGACCTCATCTTCAGGGATACGACCCGCTGTTCGGCCACGATAAGGCTGCGAAAGGGCGGCATCAACTACCTGCGGATGGATTCGCTCGTAAAGGAACCGGCCGACGACCGCAGCCGCGCGCTGTTCGGGAAACTGGAAAGGATGTTGCGCGTATCGCGCCCCGCGGCACCGCTGGCCGACTACAAGCCCGCGGAGGCGGAGCGGGACAACCCGTTGCGAAACCCGGGGCGCATCAGCGAAGCCAACCTGACGGGCAAAGTTGTCACAGGCACCGTGCGCGACCCGGATGGAGAACCCATTGCCGGGGCATCGGTGCAGATCGACGTGACTGACGCCGGGACTGTCACGGATACGGCCGGGAAATTCACCCTCTCGGACACGGGACGGGGAACGCTCGTCGTCAGTTATATCGGCTACCGGAATTTCGCCACCAAACTGATCTCCGGCTACGACTATAACATCGTCCTGGAGGAAGATTACAACGCGCTGGACGAAGTCGTGGTCGTAGCTTACGGGAAGTCCGGAAAGAGGGCCGTGGTGGGAAGCAGGGCCAATTCCGCAACGGTCACAACGGAAGTGGCATTCGCGGAATTCGACGAGCAGACGGAAACGCTCCCCAGCACGCTCGCGGGCATGGCCGCCGGGATACAGGTGCGGGGAGCGGGCACAATCGCCGGTCAGGCCCCGATGATCGTCGTGAACGGCGTACCCTACGACGGGGCACTGTCGGACTTCGACCGGGGAAGCATCCTGTCGATGAACCTCGTCAGGGACGCGAACACCGCAATCTACGGGGCGAGGGCCGCAAACGGGATCATCTTCATCGAAACCTCCGAGCGGAACGCGGCGGGAGGCGACGGATTCCCGCTCAAGGCCGGTATGCCGAACACGCTGCGCACCGATTTCCACGACGACGCATTCTGGAAGCCCCGCCTGACGACCGACAAAGCAGGGCGGCTGACTTTCGAAGTGACCTATCCGGACGACATCACCAGCTGGGACGCAAACTTCATCGCCGTCGGCGGCCGCAGGCAGGCGGACAGGAAGCATCTGCGCATAAAATCGTACAAGCCGCTCAACGCCCAGCTCTCCGTCCCCCGCTTCGCCATCGCGGGCGACAGCCTCAATGCTGCCGGACGGCTGACCAACCACACCGGCGACACCTTGTCCGTACGCCGCACGATCGAAACCGACGGACGGACGGCCGAGAAGCAAATCCGCATCGCCACCTCGCATACGGACGCAATACCCGCCGTCGCAGGGGATGCCGACAGCATCCGGATCGTCTACTCGCTGACGACGCCCGGAGGCTATTTCGACGGGGAGCGGCGTGCGATCCCGATCTACAAGGCCGGAATCCTGGAAACCCACGGGGAGTTCGCTGTCCTCAACGACACCGCGGCCCTGCGGTTCACGCCCGACCCGGCGCTGGGCACCGTGACGATCCACGCCGAGGCATCGGCCATGCAGGCATTCCTCGACGAGATCGAAAACATCGACCTCTACCCTCACCTCTGCAACGAGCAGATGGCTTCGAAGGTCAAGGCGCTGCTTTCGAAAAAACGGATATACACCCTGTTCGGACGGAAATTCAAGGACAACGACAAGGTCACGAACCTGCTCCGCAAACTGGCGGCCAACCAGAACGACGGCAAGTTATGGGGGTGGTGGAACCGGGAACAGACCGAGCTATGGATCTCGCAGCAGGTCGTGGAGGCACTTCTCGACGCCGAAACGGAGGGTTATAAGACCGGCCTCGACCGGCAGGCACTGACGGACGCGCTGCTGGCCGGCCTGAACCGCCGTATGCCGGCGGGGGGATCCGACTCGACGGGAATGCGGAAAAACGAACTGCTCTCGCTGGTGGGGCTTCTCCGCAAGCTGGACGCCAGGATCGACTACCCGCGCTACTGCGCTTTCATCGCGTCGATCCCCGACGCGACGCTCGGCAACCGGCTCCGGACGGCGGAAATGCTGCAACAGTTCGCCCCTGATGGGATGCCCGCCGCGGATTCGCTGCTGGCTCTTGCCTCCCGAACCATGATGGGGTCGTTGTACTGGCGCGACAAAACACCGCGGGAACCGACGCCCCGCAGGTTCGCGCAGCCGGACATGAGCGACATCGAAAACACGCTCACGGCATACCGCATCCTGCGCGCCGCGGGCAACCGCAAGGCCGAGTTGGAAAAGATCCGCAACTACTTCTTCGAACAGCGTAAAAGCGGTTCGTGGCGCAACACCTACGAATCGTCGCGGATCGTGGAAACCATCATGCCCGACATGCTGGAGAAGGACGGCGGCACATTCCGCGAAGCGAGCCTGACGATCGACGGACAACGGTTCGGCAAATTCCCGCTTACCCGGACATACGAGCCCGGAAAGGAGATAACCGTCCGCAAAGAGGGTTCCATGCCCGTATTCTTCACAGCCTACCAACAAGCCTGGAACGACAAACCGGAGCCTGCGGCCGAAGGCTTCTCGGTTTCGACCCGGTTCCGCAAGGACGGCAAGCCCGTGACAACACTCCATGCCGGGGAGCGCGTCGAACTGGTGGCAACCGTAACGGCCGATTCCGACGCCGAATACGTCATGGTCGAGATCCCGATCCCCGCGGGCTGTTCCTACGACTCGAAAGAGAAAGGCGATTTCTGGAAAGAGACACACCGGGAATATTACAAGGAGAAGGTCGCCGTCTTCTGCAAAAAGCTCCGCAAGGGGACGCATACCTTCACTGTCAGGCTCCTGCCCCGCTATACGGGCTCCTACCACCTCAACCCGGCGCGTGCCGAGCTGATGTACTATCCGGTATTCTATGGCCGCAACGAGATGAAAAAGTGCGGCGTGGCCGAGGCACAGGAGACCCGCTGATCCCGGGAAAAAGACATGACGGCAGCGTGACGATTGCGTCCGCTACCTGAACCGCAGTTCAGCGACCACGGCCTTGTGGTCGCTGACATCTTCCGGAGGCATGTAATAACGGATGCCCTCGAAAGCGTCGTCGTAAAAGATGTAGTCGATGCGCAGTACCCCTCCCAGATAGCGGAAAGTACCGCCGTAACCGCTCCCGCTGTCGCGGAAACCGTCGGTCATGTTCCCCTTCATCGTATGGTAGGTATAGGACGAAGGCGTATCGTTGAAGTCGCCCGCAAGGATCACCGGGTAGGGCGAAGCATCTATTTCGACCCGGATTTCACCTACCTGCCCGGCACGGATACTACTGTTGTGTTCCAGCTCGCCCAGTATTCGCTCGACGGGTGCGTCGCGGTTGTAATCTTTCCGGAACCGGCGCCTGAGCTGGGCGATGCCCGAAGTCTGGAGGTGGACGGAGAAGAGACGCACCGTATCATCGCCGACGAGCAGGTCGGCACGCAGGTAGTCGTTGTTCGTATCGGCAAACCGGACGTATTTATGATCGAGAACGGGATAACGGCTGGGGCCGCACCGCCCTCATGCAGGAAATAGGGCATCCGCCGAGCGAAGACCTTCCCGATGCTGTCGGCCGGAAATTCCCTGCTGTCCATAAACTCCTGCAGGCAAAGCACGTCGACCTGCTCGCGGTTCACCATGCCGGCGATGGCCCTGGCCGTAGCGGGCGTGGATTCCAGTCTGCGGAATCCGTTTACGTTGAGCGTGGCGATGCGGATGTCGTGCGGATTACCCCTCTCCTTAAAATCGGGAAGCTGAACCATGGCTGAAATATACCCCAGGTTGAGTACCAGCGCGACCAGCGGCATCAGCAGGACGATCCATTTGCGGCGAACCGCCCACCAGACCAGCGCAACTACGTTGGCCAGCAGCACGACCGGCATCAGCAATGCGAGCGTCGCCCAGAATCCGCCCTCCCCGGGGGAGACGGACGAAGCATACCGGCACAGGACGGCGGCGACCAGAAGCAGCCCGGTGAGCACCACCGAAATGCCATAAAAAAGGAAAGAAACGGCTTTGCGACCCATTTTGTGCACTATTAAAGCGATTAACGCGTACAAAGATATGCTTTTACAAATAAAATCAGTATATTTGACGATCAAAAAAGACGCGATTTGGAATGAAGAGGATTTTAATCTCTGGCGGTGCCGGATTCATCGGTTCGCACCTATGTGAAAGACTGCTTGACGAAGGAAACGACGTGATCTGCATCGACAACTATTTTACCGGGCACAAAAGCAATATCCGGCACCTGCTGAAACACCCCAATTTCGAAGTCATAAGGCACGACATAATCTACCCCTACATGGCGGAGGTCGAAGAGATCTACAACCTTGCCTGTCCTGCTTCGCCCATCTACTACCAGCACGACCCGGTCAAGACGACGCAGACTTCGGTCATCGGTGCGATGAACATGCTCGGCATGGCGCGTTACAACCGCGCCAAGGTCTTGCAGGCTTCGACCTCGGAAGTATACGGCGACCCGCTGGTACATCCGCAGACCGAGGATTACTGGGGACACGTGAATCCGCTGGGGCTGCGCTCGTGCTACGACGAGGGCAAACGCTGTGCCGAGTCGCTCTTCATGAGCTACTACCGCGAACATGGCATCCCGGTGAAAATCGTCCGGATTTTCAACACCTATGGCCCGAAGATGGACATCAACGACGGCCGCGTGGTCTCGAATTTCATCGTCCAGGCATTGCGCAACGAACCGATCACGATCTACGGCGACGGTGAACAAACCCGCTCGTTCCAGTATATCGACGACCTGGTCGAAGGGATGATCCGCCTGATGGACGATACGCCCGACGATTTCACGGGCCCGGTCAACATAGGCAACCCCAATGAATTCACCATCAACGAACTGGCAGCCATCGTCCTGGAACTCACGGGTTCGAAGTCGAAGATCATGCACATGCCCCTGCCGTCGGACGACCCGCAGCAGCGCAAGCCCGACATCTCGCTGGCCCGCAAGATGCTCAACGACTGGGAACCCACGATCCAGCTGCGCGACGGACTGGTAAAGACCATCGCCTATTTCGAGGATATCCTGTCGCGGGGGAGCGTCCGGCACTGATCCGCCCCTGAAATCGGCCCGCCCTTCTTTGAACACCGTCAGCCTGTTGAGCACCGCCCGCCTGTTTGAGTACAGCCCGGCACAATTCCCAATGCAGCCCCAACCCTATTTTTCCAGGTAGTCCCGCAATACGGAGCCAACCAGCCGTATCAGCGTGCGCGTCGGATGCAATGCGGCGAACCCGTTGAGCATTCCCCAATCGTGTACCACGCCGTTGAAGCGCACGGTCGTCACTTCGACGCCCGCCTCGTCCAGACGACGCCCCATCGCCTCGCCCTCGTCGCGCAGGATGTCGTTCTCGGCAACGACGATCAGCGTCGCAGGCAATCCCCGCAGCCGTTCGGCAGAAGCACGCACGGGCGACATGAGGTCGTTGCCGCGCTGAGCCGGATCTGAAACGTACTTGCCGAACATCCATTTCATCAACGGCGC
>ERZ779896.3171-NODE-3171-length-10355-cov-2.251845_pt1 | contig 10355 bp, 4 predicted proteins | sample MGYA00511067_ERZ779896 | MGnify/ENA primary metagenome ERZ779896 (study PRJEB29588, sample SAMEA2161597) | human gut metagenome | biome: human gut; feature: human-associated habitat; material: faeces | place: Denmark | collected 2008/2010 ...
TAGTAGAGTTATAATTTCCACCATATCCCATGTAATAGAGTTGCAAAGAATAACAATTCAGAAAGATTCCGCTACGCCACTTCTCACGTTTCCATATATTATCAGGATGCTTGGGGTCCGAAGCCATCCAAAAGCAATTCAGGTCACTCAAACGGTCTCCTTCTTTTTCTACAACTACACACGCATCATATTCAATGGTTACCCGTCCGCTCATCTTTTCTTTCCTCCATAAGGTAAGGCCTTTAGGAGACAGTATTTCAGCGGTATCGCCCTGAAATGTTACTTTATAATCCGGAGATTCCGACTCTACCTTCCAATATTTATGAAACTGGCGGGCGTTGAGGCCGGAAACTTTATTGTTTTGTGCGTTTGTTCCTAAAGTGATGAAGAGGAACAAAAGGATAAAGAGTTTTTTCATATGTATATTTGCTATCTCACCTTACAAAGGTAGGGAGAGCCGTTCAATTAAGAAATAGAATATTATCCATATATATGGCGATTCGTTCAACTATGAAAAAAAGAACAACCCGACAGTTAGCCGGATTGTTCTTTTTCAACAAACTCATATCAAATAAGAGATTTCTTATTCAAAAACCTTTTTATTCTGCTTTTTTCAAAGTTTCAGCACCTACATAGTAACCTAAGTTAGTTCCCTGGTTATATCCCATATTCTGCATCGCTTGAGACATATCATAATTATGATCGGTCATCAAGTGAGGAAGACGGAATTCGGTAGGATGATTCGTGGAGAATATATAAATAGATTTCATGTCACTTGAACCCATTATTACTTCTTCACGATAGTCACCGAGAAAATCACCATAGTAACAAGGATTGTATTTGGTGCTATGGTTACCGTCATTGCTACCGTAAGTTCCAAAATATACCAAACGAGTCTTATTCGTCTTGTTTACATCAGGGTTCTCTTTATAGCTCACGACACAAGCACGGTCCAGCATTTCTCTTGTCGGCTGCCCGCTCCAATAAATGGCTACATTATACAAAACTCCACCACCAATACCTGTAGGATATGTACTGGATACCAATCCACTGCCACTACAACTGAATACCCCTTCCTGCAAAGAAGACCAGTACTCAAAATTCGGGCTATCCGGATCGATATCTGCCACAATACAACGACCGACATCAGTAGTCGAACCCGCTCCATGGCCGGTAATCAAGCCACCATCTCTTGCATCAATCACTTGACATCCATAACCGTGTCCTTGTCCATTATAATTGCCCGGTTCTTCAAATGAAGCAACAATTTGCAATCCTGAACGGTCTTTTATAAATTTGCCAACACATAAACAGTCACCATGACCGTTTCCGGTACACCACAATTCGCTTCCATCATCATCTATAGCCGCAGAACCATACAAGATTTCATCTTTTCCATCATCGTCCAAGTCCGCTACACGAAAACTATGCGAACACATGGACAACCATTTTGAAGAATGTTCGGCTGTATCAAACTTCCAACGGGTTTCCAGTTTATTCCCTTTCAAATCGAGTGCCCATACTTGCCAATTATGATAAATACCTCTACTGATGATCAGACTGGGGTTGCTTGTTCTCACTCCGGTCGCTTCGTCAGGTATACCATCCAGATAAGCCACCCCGATAAAGAAACGGTCCATGCGGTTTCCGTAATCATCTCCCCAATATTCACTCCAATATTTAGCACGCGACGCTTTTGAACCACTTCCACCACGAGGAATATTATCCACCCGGGTAATTTCACGTCCATCATATCCACGGCAAATAGAGATATATTCGGGACCTTCCATTATCAAACCGCAAATTGTATTAATACTTGCTCCCGAATACCAGCCCACAGCGTCAGTCTGACGAATTCGATAATCGTTCACATTACCATAAGCATCGGTAATGACCTTACCATCCCCAAACTTTGTACCTTCTGAAGAGCGGAAAGCTATTTCACATAAACCATCTCCATCAAAATCGTATAAAATATATGAAGTATAATGTGAACCGGAACGAATATTGATTCCCAAATCAATTTGCCACAAAAAAGTACCATCCATCTTATAAGCTTCCAACAAGGTCGAACCATTATTCCATCCCCCCTGGTTGGCACCATCATACGGTTCTCTCTTCACCACAATCTCCAATTCACCGTCACCGTCCAAGTCACCTAGCTGAATATCATCAGGAGAATATGTAATCGACGCATCGGGTACATTCATGTTTAATCTAATTTCATGATAAAACTTTTCTGCCATTTCAGAAGTAAATGTATAATCGCAAAGCGTTTCAGCCTGATTAGCAAGAGTAACCCGATATACATTCGTTTTTGATACATCAATATCTGCATCCACCCAGGAAGTCGTATTTGAAATAGGTTCTTCATTCAATTTCACTTCCATCTCACCGTCTACTGATTTATAAATATCAAAAGCAACATTAGACGGATCGGTCTTCAATAATCTCCAGCTAATCAATGCGGATGCAATCCCTGATGCGTTATTGGGATCAGAAGCCGAAATAGGATCATAACTCACCCACATGGCGCGGCTACCCGTTATGACTTCGGTCGGCAGAGGAGGCAATTCTTCTGTTTGATTGCCATTGTTCACTTCAACGACGGGGTCATTATCTGAGCAAGCAACTATAGCCAGCAAATAAAACAGCCCCAATATTATATAATGTATCTTCATTTCTTTCGTTTTTTATTCTATAAACATCCGTTCTATGCAAGAATATCCTATTTCTATTCATCAGTATTCCGGTTAAGTTACCAACCCGGATTCTGCTCCAAATTAGGATTTTTCGATTTTTCACTCTGAGGAATCGGGAAGAAATACATCTTATCATCCCAACTTCTTTCTTTTACCTTACGCTCATACGTATAAGTATCATCCCCATTTTTCGTAATTTTCATTTCAACAATGTTTTTGAAATGTTTGTCCCCCTCCTTCCAACGACGTACATCCCAAAAACGATGTCCTTCAAAAGCCAATTCTACCATACGTTCATTCTGATATTTCTTCCAGAAAGCATCATTGGTCATCCCTTGAGGGAATCCGGGCATTCCGGCACGTGTACGAACTACTTTGATAGCATCTACAGCCGAAGTTGTAAATTCATTATCCGTTGCATACGGACTACCCAGATACTTATATACAGCTTCCGCATAATTCAAATAGAACTCTCCAAAACGGAACGTAATCCATGAATGATAGGTCTTTGAAGCTGTACCGGCACGCAAGTCTACTGCCGTCTGACAATACTTCTTCAGATAATAACCTGTCGGAGTTCCGCCACTCAAAGGTTCCGCATTTAATCCGCCCTGATAGGTTTGCAGAGGAACAGTATTCCAGTTAGGCCATTTTTCGTCTCCATTCTTGGCAATAGTCAGATAGAAACGAGGGTCGCGGTTGGTATAATAAGGATTAGTAGGATCGTAGTTATCCAACTCGTCCGGGCGCAACCCTGTATCCTTCATCTCATACGCATCCACCAGTGTCTGTGTGGGACAGTTTCCACCTTTACAATTTTCCAACCCTACCGGGAAGTTATATCCCTCAAAAGAATTAGTGGTAGTAGTGGCACGACGGAGAAAAATCAATTCACTAGTAGCGTCATTGTAATTATCCTTACTCCAAAGTGATGAATAATCCTCCACTAAGAGTTTTGCCTTTTCAGCAAATCCATTACTGTCATCTAAAATTTCCTTATTGGCTTTAGCTGCACGATACCACAGCTCTTTATTATCAGTCGGGTTAAACAAAGGACTTGCCGCATACAACGCAGCACGAGCTTTCAAGGCCAATACCGTTTTACGGTTGGCACGTCCTGTTTCCGCCGGACTACTAGGCAATGCCATATCTCCCAGTTTACTGTAATCGACAATAATCTTATCCTTTATATCATCACATTCGGCTATGATATAATCAAAAATCTCCTGTGCCGGCCTGCGCGACAATGTATTCGATTCTTCGGCTGTTAATATATGGTCGCTAAACGGCACATCTCCATATTGTCGTACCAAGTTAAAGTAGAAATATGCACGAAGGAAGCGCACCTCATACTGGTAATTGGTATAACGGAACATTTGTTGTGCATAATCACTGTTCAAAGCCAACTCGGGAAATGTCAGTCCGGTAAACTTCTCCAGATATAAATTACAATTGGCTATCCCTTCATAACAGGACGTCCACATACTACTTTTAGCATTTGACGGACTCCAAGAACCATTGTAAAAGTCTTCAATCTGATTTCCCGAATAAGCATATTCAGCCTCATCAGTAGCAGAACCAAGAATTGCCCCGCTATAGTTTCCAAAGTCCACATCCATGGACAAATAGATATTTGTTATCAGCCCTCCTACATTACCGAAGTTGAGCTTCACAAAATCCTCATCATAGTTATTGTACTCATGATATTCCATCTTATCTGAGCAGGAACCGAGTGTGACTACACACATCATTCCGTAGATAATGTTTTTCAGTTTCATTCTTTCGCTTTGTTTTTATGATTAAAAACCAATCGTAACACCGACTACTACACTCTTATTCAGCGGAGTCGCTACACCATAACATTCCGGATCTGTCACATCAATATGATCTGAACAGAACAAGTCTGTTCCTCTGACATATAACTTGGCACTCCCCAATATCTTAGTCTTCTTCATCAATTCTTTCGGGAATCTGTAATACACCTCCGCATTACGCAACTTCAAGAATGACCGGTCTGCCAACCAAACCGTATTAGCCTGATAGTTATTGGCATTACTCTGTGAACTCAAACGAGGATATTTGGCATTTTGATTTTCCGGTGTCCAACGATTCTCATAATAATGAGTAGAAAGTGTCGTATTATTTATCAACGGCCAAAACATACTCTTCGTATTCAAGACAGCAGAATAGTTACCTGTTCCCTGAAACATTACATCTACCCCAATCCCTTTCCATTCGGCTCCCAAATGGAAAGAATAATAAATTTCCGGAGCTGTCGTACTATAACCAATAGCAGTTTTGTCATTAGCATCAATGATTCCGTCTCCATTCACATCTTTATATTTTATGTCTCCCGGCACTACCGTAGTAAAGTTTTGTGTAAGGCTGTTTGCTATATCTTCTTTATCTTTGAAGAAACCTTCAGCTACCATTCCATATACTTGACCCAACCGATTTCCTGTTTGCACAAGATTCTTATACAAACGCGGTTCTTCCAGTTGTTCCTTAATTTCATTCTTATTCCAAGCAAAATTACCGCCAAGATTAAACACTACATCTCCTAACCTTTTCGTATAGTTAAGTCCTAGTTCCATACCATAGCTATCAACGATTCCGGCATTCTCGAACGGAGCATCAACTCCCAGTACATCGGTATATTTACCCTCGGAAGAAACCCAAATATCTTTTCTCCGTTGATAATAGCCTTCTGCCGTCACATTCAATCCATTGAACAACATAGCATCAACACCAACATTATATTTATACGCTTTCTCATGTGTCGAATTAGCAGTTGCCAGGCGCCCGATAATAGTACTTCCGAATTCAGAGTCGTAACTACTGTTAAACTTATATTGCGTACCGGTAGTCGTATAAATCTGGTCCCAATAGTCATATACGGTAGTACTTCCGTCTTTAGGCAGATAATCAACATTGATCACCCCAAATGAAGCTCGCAATTTCAAGAAGTTCACCCAAGACACATCTTTCAACCATTTTTCTTCCGAAAGTACCCAAGCAGCAGAAATGGTAGGAGAAAAAGCCCATTTATGTCCCGGTGCCAATAAACTGGAAGCCGAGCCAACCAATGCCAGATCCAAATAATAGCGATTAGAGAAACCTACATGATTATACCAAGAAACATTTTGCCGATAAATAGTAGTGTTCAGACCGTATGAATCACGATATTCATAATCCCATTTCAATTGAGAATACACATCCCACTTTTGGAATGAACGATTATAATCTACACTACCTGCAAAATTAAATTGACGCGCCCAATTGTCAATACCCGCACCCGAACCCATTTCACTGGATTCGCCACCTGAAATGGCAGTATAAAACGGCCCGTTAGTTGTCCAGCTTGTTGCATAACCAGCATACGTATAAGTCTTGCTATGGTCTTCTAAAATATTGGAATAGTTATCATAAGCTAAACGAAAGTTAGCTCCTAATCCTTTCAGCAAACCAGACAAATCTTGTGATAAAGTAAGGTCGGCAAACAAACTGCGAGAGTGTCCTTTAGAATAAGCAGCTCCCTGCGATTGTGCGACAGGATTCGACGTGCCCGCCCAAGTGGTACTTCCTCCCCAACTGCCATCTTCCGTACGAACCGGAAAAGCTGCAGAAGGAATCGAATAAATCATATCCCATAAGTTAACCGAAGCCCCCGGAATCCGAGATTCGGATAATGTTCCGAGAAGATTTAACTTCAATTTGGTAGTGCCCGTTAAATCAATATCCAGATTTGTACGCAAATTAGCACGTGAATACATATTCTGTGTAGAATATCCGTCATTTGCATTCGGGGTCTTGATAAACCCTTTGTCTGTTAATAAATTCGCCATAGTATAGTAGCGGAACTTTGTTCCTCCTCCACGGAATTCGATCGTGTATTTATTAGAAACTCCTCTGTCTTTAAAGGTTTCATCAATCCAGTTCACATTAGGATAGAGATAAGGATACATACGGGAAGCTCCTCCACTGCCTACTCCATTACGGAAAGCGTCGACTTCTTCCGGAGTATATCGAGCTCCCAAACCTTCATATCCACGCGCTTCATTCACAGCAGAAGCATACGTAGCCGCATCTACAAATTCCGGACGTCGAGACTGAGTGTTAATGATGTGATCATACGTAAACGTTATCTCTTTTGTTTTGTACTTACCACGCTTCGTCGTAATCAAGATCGCACCATTCACTCCTTTGTATCCGTACAATGCCACAGCCGCAGCATCTTTCAGGATGGAAACGGATTCTACTTCTTCCGGACTCACCAAGCTCATGTCTCGTTCCAAACCGTCAACCAGCACAAGCGGCGTACTACTTGACAAGCTCTGCAAACCACGTACATAAAAGGTAGGATCTGCCATTAAACCTGTACTAGCTGCATTCTGCAAAGTAGTAAGACCCAATCCATATCCATATAAAGAATTGGATATATTCCGGGAAGACCGCTTATTAAACTCTTCATTATAGGTGGTAGAAACAGCTGCTGTTGATTCATGACGATTGAATGTCCGGTTAGCTCCCACATCAATAGTCTGAGCTGCATATCCCATCACAATAGTCATCGGACCATCAGCCTTTACCACAACTGTGGTAGAGCCTTTGTCGGCAGAAAAGACACTCAAGCGTTGTCCCTTCTCGACCGCAATCTCAAATTTACCATCTTTATCAGTTTCAACCCGGGTCTCCACTGCGCCACCTTCCACATTAACGGACGCTCCATAGACTGGGTTTCCCGATTTATCAACAACAATACCTATAATGTTGTTGTCTGTATTCTGCGCTCTGACCGGAATGCTCAAACAAACTAGTAAAGCCAGTATCAGAATCTTATTTTTTCTCATATAAATCAATATTCAAGTATTGTTTTAATCTGTTTCGTTGTCTCACATTACCAACCCGGATTCTGAATCAATCCATACCCTTTGTTAATTTCCGTTTGCGGGAATGGAGAAAGATACCATTTGGAATCAAATCCGTATGTCCACCAACGACGAACCGGTTTAGATAATTCAAACCTTTCATATTCAAATCGAGTAGGTTGCAATGCTCCTTTGTTCTTATCTCCTTCATTCCATTTTGTATTACCTGTCATGCGATTACCGGCATCATCCAAACGATAGGCAAGTAATCCATGCAGACGTTTCTCGAAACGATCGGCACGTTTGTAACGGACAAGATCAAAGAAACGGCTATCTTCAAGCCCCAATTCCCGAACACGTTCACACAGCAATTCTTCCAATAAGGCAGCTTTGTCAGAAAGTAAATTCTTATCTGTAACACACTCCGCCAAATCTTTCTTCAATCCCACGCGGGCACGTACTATATTCATTTGGTTAATAGCCCCCCGGTGATCGTTCTTAGCTTGAAGCAAAGCCTCCGCATAAGTCAAATAAATATCAGACAAGCGAAGATAAACCCAGTGCGTATACTGACGTTGGTACTCAGTTCCCAAATAATATTTCATATTTTTATAACCAGTCGCATAGTTACCAGATTCAAGTGCCGCATTTTGTCCTTCATCGTATCCTCCGACCCACAATTCATAAGGTAAACCGGACATCGTTCCGGCACTCCAGTCTAACATCTTCGGTAGTCCATTCACCATGCAATGCTCATACAGACGAGGGTCACGAGTTAATACGATTTCCGACAATAGTTGTTCTCCATTTTTAAATGTTCCGGTCAAGAACATTTCATCCAACTTACCTTCTGTTTCCGCCTTTTTCCAGTCAAACGGAGTGCCGTCAGCCCATGGGAACATCTCCACATATTCCTGTGTAGGCGGATATTCAGTGCGGCAAAGTGACGGAACAGCCCAAGAATGCCACATATAAGAACTTGAGTTGAAAGCGTCCGACATATTCGTGCGAACAGAATGTAAGACTTCCTTGCTGTTCTGACGAATATACCCCATACGATATGCCTGACGATACTGTTCCGGTGTTTCTTCCGAAGCCTTATTCAGGCTATACCCGCCTTGACTCTCCAGCTCTTTAAAGAATGCTTCACAAGCCTTCAAACAGTTATCCCAAAGTTCCGCATGATAGCCGCCGTACCATACCAGACGTTGCTGTTCAGCCTCTGAGGTTCCTCCTGCATATCCGTTGACATCGTTAAACAACGGAGAAGCGGCAAATTGCCAGATTTTGCATTTCAATGCCATCGCACCAGCCTTTGTCCAGTGTCCGGCCTTGCTAGCAAGATCGGCATCAGCATAAGCCCACACCAATCCGCCGGAATTGATAGCATCATCCAACATCTTTATCATATAGTTAACAGTCTCCTCTACCGTAGCACGGGGGATTTCATAACCTGACTCCGTACCGGTGAATGAAGCATATAACAATGGAAGACCTCCATAATGACGGAACATATCAAAATAGCGCGCCGCAATCAAGCATTTAGCTTCTGCCACCAACTGAGTTTTTTCAGCATTATCCATACCCGGCACTCTATCTATATTTTCCATTAGCAACCAACACCAACGCACTACTTCCCATACCATTTCCCGTGTATATGGGAAAATATTACCACGCGTGCCATAGTTGGCATTGAGAGAACCCAAATAATACTGCTGATATACAGTTGCGTCACTAAAATAAAGTGACCAGCAGTCTGTTAGCGCATCCTTCTTTCCTAAATAAGGACTGGAAGAATCAGGAATATTACCGTTACTATCCGTATTATAAGGTAATCCGTAATACTGTCTACTGTAACAGGTATTCAAAAATTGGCGCGTATATTCCGCACTATTGAACACTGTGTCAATAGTAGCATTTCCGCCCGGTGCCTTATCCAAAAAAGAGTTTCCGAATTTAATTTCGTCCACACATGAAGTGGAAACCAAACAAACCGCCGCTCCCAACATTGCACCGATGAACCATTTATTTTGTAATTTCATTGTATCTTTCCTTTATCTATTTTAGAATCCTAATTTCAAGCTCAACGTATAAGTCTTGGACAATGGATAAGAAGGTGCATTAGTAGCTCTTGCCTCCGGATCACCCCACAAATAAGGTGTAATAGTCCACAAATTATATCCTGCAAAAGCCAACTGACATGTATTCAGTCCAAGTTTCTTCATTAATGGGAAGTGAAAATTGTATGCCACCTGAAGAGTTTTCAAACGCAAGTATTTGGCATCTTTCTCATATAAAGTGGAAGTAGCATAATTATTCTTTGCATTATCAATGGTAGCTCTCGGATACTCCGAAGATTGTGACGGATTTTCCGGTGTCCATGTATGATCCAGATGGTATGCCAACAATCCTCCCTGCTCGCTATTGGAAGATGAATAAAACGGTTGACGAAATACATCCGAAATCATACGACTTACATTCCAGGCCCCTGTCCATTGAGTACTTATTTCCAAATTCTTCCAACTGAATCCTAAATTAATACCTAGCATATATTCAGGATCGTCTGTAAAGCCATAGTCATAACTTGCATCATTTGCATCAATCTTACGGTCACCATTCAAGTCAACATATACTGCATCTCCATTTTGAAGAATACTCTCGTGAGTGGGGAACGGACGATTAAATGTCTGCTCATATAGTGCAGGTGTATCCTCATCATAGAAGCGCCAGAAAACATATTGACTACGCGAACCGATACGGTGTCCCTTCTGATATTGATATAAAT
>ERZ779896.3174-NODE-3174-length-10350-cov-16.530646_pt1 | contig 10350 bp, 10 predicted proteins | sample MGYA00511067_ERZ779896 | MGnify/ENA primary metagenome ERZ779896 (study PRJEB29588, sample SAMEA2161597) | human gut metagenome | biome: human gut; feature: human-associated habitat; material: faeces | place: Denmark | collected 2008/2010 ...
CTGCGCCGCCCGGAGGAATGCGGCGAGACCGCCGAAGAAATTTTGCAACGATGCAGGGAGCTGTTATGAAGATTACATTGGTTGGCATGGGCAGCGGGCTGCCCGGCAGTTTGACTGCCCAGGGCTTGCAGGCCCTGCAAACGGCAGGGCTGATTCTGGGGGCAAAGCGGCTGCTGCAAAACCTGCCGGATGGCTGTACCCCCAACCGCAAGCCAATTTACCTGCCGGATGAAGTGCTGGCCTGCCTGCAAGCGGAGTCCTGCCAGACCGCCGCGCTGGTTTACAGCGGGGATACCGGCTTTTATTCCGGTGCTGCGGCGCTGGTGCCCAAGCTGCGGGCACAGGGGGCGGAAGTAACGGTGCTGCCGGGGATCTCCAGCGTACAGCTGTTGGCCGCGGCGCTGGGCAGGCCGTGGCAGAACTGGCACCTTGTCAGCGCCCACGGATGTGCCTGCGCCCCTGCGGCAGAGTGCCGGAGCGACCGCCCGACCTTTTTTTTGACGGGCGGGCGCAATACCAGCCCCGCCGCGCTGTGTGAGATTCTAGCCGCCGCAGGCTTTGGCGCGGTGCAGGCCACGGTTGGTGAGAACCTTGGCACCCCGCAGCAAAAGGTCATCACCGATACGGTGCAAACGCTGGCGGGCGGCAGCTTTGCGCCGCTCAGCGTGCTGCTGGTGGAGCCTTGCCCCAAACCGCAGCCCCGCGTGCCCGGCCTGCCGGATGAAGCCTTCATCCGCGGCAAAACGCCGATGACCAAGCAGGAGGTGCGCGCCGCCGCGCTGGCCAAGCTGGCCGTTGCCCCCACTGATATCTTGTGGGATGTCGGTGCCGGAACGGGCAGCGTGAGCGTGGAAATGGCGCTGGCCGCCCCCATGGGTCAGGTGTACGCGGTGGAATGTGATGCCGATGCCTGCGCGCTGGTTCGCCAGAACCAGGCCAAATTTGCCGCCAGTAACTTAACGCTGATCGCGGGCAAAGCCCCTGAAGCGCTGCAAAATCTGCCCGCGCCGGATGCTGTTTTCATCGGCGGCAGCAAGGGCAATATGCAGGCCATTGTAGATGCCGCCCTGGCCGCCAACCCGCAGACCCGGCTCTGCATCGCCGCCATTGCGCTGGAAACCTTGCAGCAGAGTATTGCCGCCCTGGCCGCCCACGGGCTGGCCGCACAGGTGACCCAGATTGCCGTAAGCCGCAGCAAGGCGGCAGGCAGCCTGCACCTGATGATGGCCAACAACCCGGTATTTTTGATCGTGAGGGAATGAGAATGCTGCAGCTGCTTTTGGCCGCGCCCAGTTCCGGCAGCGGAAAAACCACCGCCGCCTGCGCCCTGCTTTCCGCCCTGAAAGCCCGCGGGCTGGAGCCCTGCGCGTTCAAGTGCGGGCCGGATTACATTGACCCCATGTTTCACCGCGCCGTGCTGGGGGTGCCCAGCCACAATCTGGACCTGTTTTTCTCCACCCCGCAGACTGTGCGACGGCTGTACACCAGCGGCGCGGCGGGCCATGGCAGCGCGGTGTGTGAGGGTGCCATGGGCTATTATGACGGCCTTGGCGGCGTGAGTGCCACCGCCAGCGCCTGGCACACCGCCGATGTGCTGGACTTGCCGGTGCTGCTGGTGGTGCGCCCCAAGGGGGCCAGTTTAACGCTGGCCGCCCAGCTGCAAGGCTTAAAAGCGTTCCGCACGCCGCACCACATTGCGGGCGTTCTGCTGAACGACTGCACCGAGATGCTGTACAAGCTGCTGGCCCCCATGCTGGAACGGGAAACCGGCCTGCCGGTGGTGGGCTTTCTGCCCCCCATGCCGGATGCCGCCATCGAAAGCCGCCACCTGGGGCTGAAAACCGCGGGCGAAATTGCTGATTTGCAGCAAAAAATTCAGATTTTGACCGCCGCCGCGCAAAAAAATATCGACTGGCCGCGGCTGCTGGCCCTGTTTGACCGCCCGGCCCCAATGGCCCCTGCGGTTCAGGCCGCAGCCCCCACCGTGCGCATTGCCGTGGCACAGGATGAAGCGTTCTGCTTTACCTATGCCGAAACGCTGGAAAGCCTGCAGGCCGCAGGCGCAGAGCTTTGCTATTTCAGCCCGCTGCGGGATGCCGCGCTGCCGCAAAATATCGGCGGGCTGTACCTGCCGGGCGGCTACCCGGAGCTGTACGCCGCCCAGCTGGCGGCCAACACCTCCATGCGCTGCGCCATAAACACCGCCGTGCAGCGCGGCCTGCCCACCGTGGCGGAATGCGGCGGCTTTTTGTACCTGGGCCAAACGCTGGAAGATGACGCCGGAACTGCCCACCCCATGGCGGGTGTGCTGCCGGGGCAGGGGTTCCGCGTGGGGCGGCTGGTGCGCTTTGGCTATGCCGCGCTCACCCCGCAGGCGGACAGCATGCTCTTCCGCGCAGGGGAGCCGGTGCCCGTGCATGAGTTCCACCATTGGGATTCCACCTGCAACGGCACCGCTTTTGCCGCCCAAAAAGCCAATGGCCGCCATTGGGACTGCGGCTTTGCCAACGGGCATCTGTATGCGGGGTTCCCGCATCTATACTGGGCGGGCACCCCGCTGCCGCAGCGCTTTGTAACGGCTGCGGCGCAGTATGCCCAAACAAAAACAGGGAGAACGGTATGACGGAACCTGAACTGAACACACGGCTGCAAACCATCACCCCGCCCGATGGAGCTGCCCGCGCCGCGGCGCACGCCCACTGGGCCGCGCTGGCCAAACCGCTGGGCGGGCTGGGCAGCCTAGAAACCATGCTGGAGGACGCCGCCGCCCTGACCGGCACCCCGGAGCTGGATTTTGCCCGCCGCGCCGTGCTGGTGCTGTGCGCCGATAACGGCGTGGTGGCCCAGGGCGTGAGCCAAACCGACGCCAGCGTGACCCGCGCGGTGCTGCAAAACCTTGCCGCGCGGCGCACCAGCGTGTGCCAGATGGCAGCTGCCGCCCATTGCAGCGTTGTGCCGGTGGATATGGGCATTGCCGGTGCCCCGGTGCCCGGCGTGCAGGACTGCCGCATTGCCCCCGGCACCAAAGATTTTACCTGCGGCCCGGCCATGACCCGCGCCCAGGCCGTGCAGGCCATCGGCTGTGGCATTGCGCTGGTGCGCGGACAAAAGCAGCAGGGAGTTCAACTGTTAGCAACGGGGGAGATGGGCATTGGCAACACCACAACCTCCAGCGCCGTGGCAAGCGTGCTGCTGGGTGCCCCCGTGCAGAGCATGACCGGACGCGGGGCCGGGCTTTCGGATGCAGGGCTTGCCCGCAAGATTGATGCGATCCGGCGCGGCATTGCCCACAACCAGCCCAATCCCGCTGATCCGCTGGATGTGCTGGCCAAGCTGGGCGGGTTTGATATTGCCGGGCTGTGCGGCGTGTTTTTGGGCGGCGCGCTGGAGGGTGTGCCCATTTTGATGGATGGCTTTATCAGCAGCGTGGCGGCTCTGTGCGCGGTGCGGCTCTGCCCCGCAGCAGCCAAGGCAGTGTTTGCCAGCCATGTTTCGGCGGAGCCTGCCGCCCATATGGTGCTGGATGCTTTGGGCAAAGCGCCGCTCATCACCGCCAACCTGCATCTGGGCGAGGGCACCGGCGCGGTGGCTTCCATCCCGCTGTGGGATATGGCTCTGGCCGTCTACCGCGGCTGCTATTCCTTTGCGGAGGGCGGCATTGCGCCGTACACCCCACAATGCTGACGCTGGTTATCGGCGGCGCAGCCAGCGACAAAAGCGCTTATGCGGAGCACCTTGCCGTGCAGAGCGGCGGCCCGCGCTATTACCTTGCCACCATGCAGGTGTGGGACGCCGAGTGCGCCGCGCGGGTGGCCAAACACCGCGCCATGCGGGCGCAAAAACAGTTTGCTACCGTGGAATGTCCCCAAAACCTGCACTTGGTCCGCCTGCCGCAGCAGGGCACCGCCCTGCTGGAAGATTTGGGCAACCTGGCCGCCAATGAGCTGTACCGTCCCGACGGCAGCTGCCTGCCGCCCAAGCAGGCAGCGGAAAAAATGCTGGCGGGGATCGAGGCAATCGCCGCACAATGCAACCATCTTATCATCGTCAGCAACGAGGTATTCAGCGGCGGGGAGGACTATGCCGGGGAGACAGACCTTTATTTGCAGGCCCTTGCCATGGTCAACAATGCCGTTGCCGCTAAAGCCGACGCCGTCTGCCGCGTGGTGTGCGGCCTGCCGGTGTACTACAAAGGAGGGGAACGCCCATGACAGTTTTGCAGACGATCGCCGTGGCATTTGCCATGTTCTCGGCTGTGCCGGTGCCGCAGTTTGACTGGAACGAGAAAAACATGCGGTATTCGCTCTGTGCCTTCCCGCTGGTGGGGGTGCTGTGCGGCACACTGTGCTACGTGTGCGCCAGCCTGCCGCTGCCCGCCATGGTGCGCGCGGCGGGTTTTTGCCTGATCCCTGTCTGGGTCACGGGCGGCATCCATCTGGATGGTTACGCCGATACCTGTGACGCCCTTTGCAGCTATGGCGATACCCAGAAAAAGCTCGATATCCTCAAAGACCCGCACTGCGGCGCGTTCGCCGTGATCCGGCTGTGCAGCTACTTTGTGGCCTACTTTGCGCTGTGCTGCTGCGTGCAGTTTACCCCGCAGGTGGGGGCTGTCTGGCTGCTGGCCCTGGTGCTGGAGCGTGCCTGCTCCGGTTACGCAGTGGCGGCCTTTCCCCTGGCCAAAAATACCGGCCTTGCGCACACGTTTGCCACGGCGGCGGACCGCACCACGGTGCGCCGGGTGCTGGGATGCCTTAGCATTGTGCTGGCAGTAGCACTTTTCGCCCTGGGCGGCGGCGTGCTGGTGCTTGTGGCGGGGGTTGCCCTGTGGCGCTACCACCGTGTGGCGGTCAAGCAGTTTGGCGGTATTACCGGGGACCTGGCCGGGTGGTTTTTGCAAAAAGCGGAACTGTATATGCTGGCGGCCCTTGTGTTTTGCCAGTGGAAGGGGTTTTTGTAACATGCTGTTTATTACCGGCCCGCTGTACAGCGGCAAGCGTACCTTTGCCAAACCCTTTGGCGGGCGGCAGATTTACGAGGTGCAGACCCTTGCCGCCAATGCCGAAAGCCTGCCCGCCCTTGCGGACGAGCTTGCCCAATATGACGTAGTAACGGCCACCGAGGTTGGCGGCGGCGTGGTGCCCATTGACCCCGCCCAGCGCGCCGCGCGGGAAGCCGCCGGCCGCCTTGCCTGCCTGCTGGCTGAGCGGGCCGACTGTGTGGTGCAGATGTTCTGCGGCCTGCCCACCGTGCTGAAAGGGGAGCTGCCGCCATGCTGATCTACCTGCTGCGCCACGGCTTAACGCAGGAAAACCTGGAAAAGCGTTACCAGGGCAGGCGGGATGTACCGCTGTGCCCGCAGGGCCTTGCCCAGCTGTGCCGGGCGGATTTTGCCCCCAAAACGGTCATGATTACTTCCTTGCAGCGCACCCGGCAGACGGCGGAAGTGCTTTTCCCCGATGCGGAGCTGGTTGTGGCGGATGGGCTGAAAGAGATGGACTTTGGCGTGTTTGAGGGCCGCAATTACCGGGAGATGGAGCACGACCCCCAGTACCGCGCCTGGGTGGAAACCGGCTGCGAAGGCCGCTGCCCGGGCGGGGAAAGCAAGGCGGAATTCTGCCAGCGTGTCTGCACAGCATTTGCCGCGCTGGTGGATGCCGCTTTGGCGGCGGGGGAACCGCAGCTGGTGACCGTTGCCCACGGCGGCACCCAGATGGCGGCGCTGGAACGGTTCGCCGTGCCCCATAAAAACTATTATTCCTGGTGTGCTCCCGCGGCGGGCGGCTTTGTGCTGGATGCCGCCGATTGGGTACACCAGAAAACCCTGCGCGTGGTCAAAACCGTGCAGTATACAAAGGAGTTACCATGCTGATTTGCTGGGCCGTTTTGGGTGGCTTTGTGCTGGATGCCATTTTTGGCGACCCGGCTTGGCTGCCGCATCCCGTTGTGCTGATGGGCAAAGCCATCACCGCGCTGGAAAAACGCCTGCGCGCACAATTTCCCCAAACGCCGCAGGGGGAGCTTTGCGGCGGGGCGGTGCTGGCCGCCGTTTTGCCGGTGGGCACGTTCCTCATCACAGCGCTGGTGTGCAGGCTGGCAGCGGCGCTGCACCCGCTGGCGGGGCTTGCCGTGCAGATGTTCTGGTGCGCCCAGGCATTGGCCGCTAAGGGTCTTGTGCAGGAAAGCCGCAATGTGTACAAAGAGCTGCAAAAGCAGGACCTGCCCGCCGCCCGCAAGGCCGTGGCCCGCATTGTGGGGCGCGATACCCAAAACCTGACGGCGGAAGGCGTGACCAAAGCCGCTGTGGAAACCGTGGCCGAAAACGCCAGCGATGGCGTGATTGCCCCGCTATTGTACATGCTGCTGGGCGGCGCGCCGCTGGCGCTGACCTATAAGGCCATCAACACGATGGACAGCATGCTGGGCTACAAAAACCAGAAATACCTGTATTTTGGCCGTGCCGCCGCCAGGTTGGACGACGTGGCCAACTATCTGCCCAGCCGCCTGGCCGGGCTGCTGTGGGTGGCCGCTGCCGCCCTGACCGGCAGCAGTGCCCGCGGCGCATGGAAGATCTGGCGGCGGGACCGCCGCAACCATGCCAGCCCCAACAGCGCCCAGACCGAAAGTGCCTGCGCCGGTGCCCTGGGCGTGCAGCTGGCAGGCCCCGCCTACTATTTTGGCGAGTATTATGATAAACCCACCATTGGGGATGCGCTGCGCCCCGTGGAACCAAAGGACATTCTGCGGGCCGACCGCATGATGTATGCCGAAAGCCTGCTGGCTTTGGGGTTGGGCATTGCCCTGCGCCTGCTGGTGCTGGCGATGTAACAACGAAAAGGGGAGAACGGAATGGAACTGGTACATGGCGGTGATTGGGCGGGCTACCGCGCCCGCTTTGGGCATGATGCGCTGGATTTTTCGGCCAATGTCAGCCCGCTGGGCCTGCCCCAGGGCGTGGCGGATGCCATCGTTGCGGCACTGCCCACTGCGGACCGCTATCCGGACCCCCTTTGCCGGGAGCTGCGCACGGCACTCAGCCGGGCGGAACAGCTGCCGGAACCGTGGATCTTGTGCGGCAATGGGGCTGCGGATCTGATCTACCGGCTGGTGTGGGCGCTCAAGCCCCGCCGCGCCCTGCTGCCCGCCCCCACCTTTGCCGAGTATGCTGCCGCACTGGAAAGCGCTGGCTGCGAAGTAAAGCGGGAAACCCTGCATGAGACCGATGATTTTGCCGTAACGGAAGCTTTTGTGCAGGCAGTGAACCAGAGCATTGACCTGGTGTTTTTGTGCCAGCCCAATAACCCTACCGGGCAAATTACCCCGCCGGAGCTGGTGCAGCGCCTGGTGCGCCGCTGTGCGGACTGCGGGGCCGTGCTGGTGGTGGATGAGTGCTTTCTGGACTTTTTGCAGCAGCGGGATGCCCTGACGGCCAAACCGCTTTTGCAAACCGCGCCCAACCTTGTTATTCTGAAAGCGTTCACCAAACTGTACGCCATGGCCGGGGTGCGGCTGGGGTATGCCTTGTGCGCCAACACCGCGCTGCTGGCCAAAATGCAGGCCGCGGGCCAGCCGTGGGGGGTATCCAGCCTGGCGCAGGCTGCGGGCGCTGCCGCTTTGCGGGAAACCGCCTATGCCGATGCCGTCCGCGCCCTGATTGCCGACCAGCGCCCCAAACTGGCGGCCGGGCTGCGGGCACTGGGGCTGCAGGTGATCGAGGGCAGCGCCAACTACCTGTTGTTCCATGCGCCGGAAACGCTGGGTGCGGCCTTGCAGCAGCGGGGCGTCTGCCTGCGCAGCTGCGGCAATTACCCGGGGCTGAGCGCCGGCTGGTACCGCACCGCCGTGCGCACCGCGCCGGAAAACGAACAGCTGCTGCAGACCATGCGGGAGGTACTAAAATGAGCAAAGCAAAATGTATTATGGTGCAGGGCACCATGAGCGGCGCGGGCAAAAGCCTGCTGTGCGCGGCGCTCTGCCGCATTTTTGCCCAGGATGGCTGGCGGGTGGCCCCGTTCAAAAGCCAGAACATGGCGCTGAACAGCTTTGTGACCCGTGACGGGCTGGAAATGGGCCGCGCCCAGGTGGTGCAGGCCCAGGCAGCCGGGGTGGAACCGGATGTGCGGATGAACCCCATTCTGCTCAAGCCCAGCAGCGATATTGGCAGCCAGGTGATCGTCAACGGGGAAGTGCGCGGCCAGATGCCGGCGGCGGAGTATTTCCGCCGTAAAAAACAGCTCATCCCCGATATTCTGGCGGCTTACAACAGCCTGGCGGAAGACTTTGATATTATCGTCATCGAGGGCGCGGGCAGCCCGGCAGAGATCAACCTGAAAGCCGATGACATCGTGAACATGGGGCTGGCCAAGCTGGTGGATGCCCCTGTGCTGCTGGTGGGTGATATTGACCGCGGCGGCGTGTTTGCCCAGCTGTTTGGCACGGTGGAACTGCTGGAGCCGGACGAACGGGCGCGCATCAAAGGGCTTATCATCAACAAGTTCCGCGGCGATGTTGGGATTCTGCGCCCCGGCCTTGCCATGCTGGAAGAGAAAACCCACCTGCCGGTGTTTGGCGTTGTGCCGTACTTAAAGGCGGATATTGAGGACGAGGATTCGCTTTCCGACCGGCTGCAGGTCAAAAATGCCGTTAAGCCGCTGGATGCTGCCATTGTGCGGCTGCCGCATATTTCCAACTTTACGGACTTTATGCCGCTGGAGCAGCACCCGCTGCTTGGCGTGCGCTATGTGCAGACCACCCGCGAGCTTGGCGCGCCGGATTGCGTGATCCTGCCCGGTACAAAAAATACCGTGGACGACCTGCTGTGGCTGCGCCAGTGCGGGCTGGAAGCAGCCATCAGCAAGCTGGCCCAGCGCGGCACGCCGGTGCTGGGGGTGTGCGGCGGCTACCAGATGCTGGGCCAGACCCTGGCCGACCCGGAAGGCACCGAGAGCGGCCGCCCGCAAACCCTGCGCGGCCTTGGCCTGCTGCCCACCCAAACCACCTTTACCGCCGAAAAGCGCCGCACCCAAAGCCAGGCGACCGTGACGGCGGAGCCCTTTGCCGGGGCGCACCTGACCGGGTACGAGATCCACACCGGGCGCACCACTGTGCAGGGCGCGCCGTTCTGCACCCTGGCGGACGGCACCCCCGAAGGCTGCGTGCAGGGCCAGGTGTTTGGCACCTACCTGCACGGCCTGTTTGACAGCGGCGAGCTGACCGAGCAGTTTGCCGCCTATCTTTGCCGCCGCAAGGGGATTGACCCCGCCGCGGCAGCACCGATCTCCATGCAGGAATACCGTACCCAGCAGCTGGATCTGCTGGCCGATGGGGTACGCCATAACCTGGATCTGGCCGCCGTGTATGCGGCTATGGGCCTTGCACAGCCCGCCGAAAGGGGAAATGACCAATGATGCCGCAGCACCACCTGCCTGCCGATATTGAACGCACCAGCATGAAAATTATCACGGGTGAGCTGGCCCAGCGCGGGCTGGACATCCCGCCGGAAAACGCCCCTGTAGTCAAGCGGGTCATCCACACCACCGCGGATTTTGACTATGCGCAGACCCTGCACTTTCCCCCCGGCGCGGTAGCTGCCGGTATTGCTGCTATGCACGCCGGGGCAACGATCATCACCGATACCAACATGGCCCTGGCAGGCATCACCAAGCCGGGCCTGGCCAAGCTGGGCGGGCAGGCGCTCTGCTTTATGGCGGACCCCGCTGTGGCTGCAGCGGCCAAACAGGCGGGCACCACCCGCGCCGTGGCCGCCATGCACAAGGCTGCGGCCGAATACCCCGGCGCCGTGCTGGCCGTGGGCAACGCCCCCACCGCCCTGCTGACGATTGCCGAGAAAATTGAAAACGGCCTGCGCCCGGCGCTGGTTATCGGTGTGCCGGTGGGCTTTGTGAACGTGGTGGAAAGCAAGGAGCGCCTGTTTGCCGTGTGCGAAAGCCACGGCGTGCCCGCCATTGTTGCCATGGGCCGCAAGGGCGGCAGCAACGTGGCGGCGGCCATCTGCAACGCGCTGATCTATTCCGCCGCCGAAATGCTGGACCCCACCGCCCGCGGATGGAAATAAGCAGGAGAATATCGCCACAGCCCGGTACCGCACTTTTTGGAGCAAAGCGGATACCGGGCTATTGTTATCTCACGGCGGCATTATAATGGCAGTATCAACGATACAATCAAAATAAATGGGAACGCTCTTCTTACCGCGTGAAAGAGGGCACCAAAAGCAACAGCCACAGCGGGCTTGCCCGTTGTGGCTGTTGTATTGCTTCTGCGTTATGATTATGATAGGGCAACACCGCATAATTCTAAGTGCCGATACGGCGAGCGAGGTGCGGCAGCTGC
>ERZ779896.3177-NODE-3177-length-10343-cov-68.513414_pt1 | contig 10343 bp, 7 predicted proteins | sample MGYA00511067_ERZ779896 | MGnify/ENA primary metagenome ERZ779896 (study PRJEB29588, sample SAMEA2161597) | human gut metagenome | biome: human gut; feature: human-associated habitat; material: faeces | place: Denmark | collected 2008/2010 ...
CGGTGCTGCAGCAGGAGCATCACAGTGGCATAGAGCAGAACGGTAGTCTTGTGGAATACATATTGCAGGGTCATCAGGCCCACGCCGGGGCCAAGCGGCAGGCCGCTACGGTAGAGGTAGTAGGACTGCATCGGCATGGCACCGGCACCCAGGCAGATGACGTTGCCGAAGGTGCCCATGAACGACGATTCCAGCGCCTGCCGCACGGTGAAGCCGGGCATCCGGCTGCGGATGATGACCCAACTGACCAGACCTTCCAGCACTGGGTAGGTCAGGCCCACGGCCAGCACGAGCAGTACCTGCCAGAAGCGCAGCTGTGCCAGTGCGGCAGAGATCTCGGCCCAGTGGCGCTGGAAGATCCAGAAGACGATGCCGGTGAGCACCACCAGAACGGTGAGCGAGAGGATCGTTTTTTTGCGGGACGGCTGCTGCGGGGTGGACTGGTCCATCAGAGAAGGCTCCTTTCGAAATCGTTGGTTGCAGTATACCACAGCAGCCGGAGCGGTTTGTGAACTTGTACGAAATTTTTCTCGTCAATTTGAGCGAAGTGATAAAAATCCTCCGTACAACCTCTCAGTCTCGCTCACGCTCGACAGCTCCCCTGGTAGGGGAGCCTCTGGCGAAACCATTGACTTTGCGAGGACTGCCAAAGCCTCCCCTACAAGGGGAGGTGGCATTGCGAAGCAATGACGTTGTACGAAGGAAAAGTGAATCACAAATAAAATGTTAATGCCCTTCGGTCAGCTCTTTCACCGCAGCGGTGAGGGTGTCGGCGAAGGACTGCTTGGAGTAGTGCTTCTCATAGAGCTTCCGGCAGTCGGCCCGCATGGCGGCGAGCTTCTCCGGGTGGAGGATGGCCCACTCCAGAATGGAGGCCAGCTTTTCCGGGTCGTCGTCCGGGTAGGTGAAACCATCTACCCCTTCGGTGATGACCCCGGCGGTGCCGGTGTGCTCCGACACGATGGAGGGCTTGCCGAAGATGAGGCCCTCGGTGACGAAGGTGGGCATGGGGTCGTCGCGGGAGGCGCAGACGAGGCAGGTGCACTGCTCCATCAGGTTCTTGATCTCATCCCGGCTGAGCCGCTTGCAGTAGAAGACGTTGGCCGGGTGTTCGGTGGTCAGGGTGCGGACGGCGTCCATCATCTCCTGGTCGGCAGCTTTGCCCACGAAGAGAAAGGTTGCTTTTTCCCGCACGGCGTCGGGCAGCAGGCGGGGCGAGCGCAGCTCCTCGGCCAGCTCGTCGGGCGTGAGGTTGCCCAGCCCTTCGCTGACCGTGCGTCCGGCGTGCAGCGCCGCAAGGTGCTCGCAGTCGTAGTAGGTGTAGAGCAGCCGCACCTGACGGGCATCGGCCCGGCTCACCCCCTCGAGGATCTCGGAGACGATGGCCCGGGCGTCGAACCCCTTGGCGTCGGCTTCGAGCGTATACTCCCGAAGTCCGGCCACCAGGCAGTAATAGTTGCTACCGAACATGCCCGCTACGCCTTAAAGAGCATTTCGGAGACCTTCTCGCGGAGGTATTCGCCCAGCAGCGCCTCGACGTCGGCACCCGAGAACGAGATGTAGTAACCGCCGTCCTTGGCGCCCACGCGGAATCCGCTCTTCACATCCTTCGAGTAACCCACCTCGACGCCTGCGGCGAGCAGTTCAGCGGCGCACTTCGTGAAGGCGGCGTCAAGCTTCGCACGCTCGGCCTCGGGCAGCAGGGCCTTGAGCTCGACCTTGCCCGAATCGGCACCGTTCCAGTTGCGGGCCACGGCCACGAGCATCTCCTTGATGAAGGCGGGGTCCACGACGGCCTCCTGCACGCCCTTCGCCGTCGCCTTGGCGACGATCAGCGAGGCGATCTCGGTCTTGATTTTGGCCACGGCCTGCTTGCCGGCCAGCGTGATCTCGGTCATGGTGTTCTTTTCGACATCCTCGGCCTTCACCTGTGCCTTGCGGACGATCTCGTCGGCCTGGGCACGCGCCTCGGCAAGGATCTTCCCGGCTTCGGTACGGGCCTCGGCCACCAGCCGGTCGGCCTCGGCGCGCCCTTTTTCGAGCCCCTCGTCGTAGAGTTTCTGGGTCAACTGTTGAAGTTTGTTTTCCATAGCGTTATGATGGTTTTAATTATCGTTTTCAATTTGCGCACACAAATATATAAAAGATTCTTCAAGAATCGGGGACTGAACTAACAAATTATTCCGCTTTTGACAAAACAAAACACACGCAGCGAAACTCCGGACACGAAACGGACGGCCCTTGAGCCGTCCGTTTCCCCCAAAAAACCGTGTCTAACCCCCGGAGTAAACCCCGGGACGTTGTCGATGTGACCACATATCACATGCTACACGCGCAAATGTAATAAAAAAATTACTCCCCTTTTCGTTTTTTCAGTAAACATTTTTACTATTTCGGCATTTCAGACTACGCAATCGGCAAAAAAGGACAATCGCAGATCATCCATGAGAATGGAAACCTCATCCGGTCCTCGTGCCCAAATACGGCAGGGCGTCTCCGGAGGCCGGAGAAAGCCTCAGCAAGTAAATCATTTTACTTTCGATACCAGGTTGAATAATTTTATTAAATTTGTAGCAGGTAACAAACTAAACATTTTAATCAAACCAGAATCCGACATGAAGATGCTGAAACTTCTCGTCCCGACGCTCCTGCTGCTCTGCACGGCAGGCTGCCGCCGAGACGACGATGCGGCCGTCCGGGCACTGGCCCGCCGCATCATCCCGGAGCAGGAGGCCCGCTTCCGCTTTGAACACCTCGCCGACACGGGCGACTCGACCGACCGCTTCGAGCTCGAATCGCGCGGCGGACGGATCATCATCCGCGGCAACAACTCCAACTCGATTGCCGTGGGGCTGAACCACTACCTGAAGAACTACTGCCTGACGACCGTTTCATGGTCGGACTGCAATCCGGTCGAGATGCCGGCCGTGCTGCCCAAGATCGAGGGCACGGTGCGCGGCACGGCCCGCGTAAAGGATCGTTTCTTCCTGAACTACTGCACCTTCGGGTACTCGATGCCGTGGTGGGGCTGGAAGGAGTGGGAGCGCTTCATCGACTGGATGGCGCTTCAGGGCGTCACCATGCCGCTGGCCATCACCGGACAGGAGGCCGTCTGGCAGCACGTCTGGACCCGTCTCGGACTGACCGACGAGGAGGTGCGCGCCTACTTCACCGGCCCGGCCCACCTGCCCTGGCACCGCATGTCGAACATCGACCGCTGGCAGGGTCCCCTGCCGCAGGAGTGGATCGACGGACAGGCCGAGCTGCAGCAGCGCATCGTGGCCCGCGAACGCGAACTGGACATGACGCCCGTGCTGCCGGCCTTCGCCGGACACGTCCCGCAGGAGCTCCAAAGGCTCTATCCCGAGGCGCACATCACGCGCGTGAGCTACTGGGGCGGCTTCGCCGACGAGTACCGGTGCAGCTTCCTCGATCCGATGGACCCGCTCTTCGACAAGATTCAGCGCGCCTTCCTCGAGGAGCAGACGCGCCTCTTCGGCACGGATCACATCTACGGCGCCGACCCCTTCAACGAGATCGACGCCCCGACGTGGGACCCCGAGACGCTCGGCGGCATGTCGCGCCACATCTACGAGTCGATGGCGGCCGTCGACCCCGAGGCCGTCTGGCTGCAGATGGGCTGGCTCTTCTACGCCGACCCGACGCACTGGACCCAGGAGAACATCCGCGCCTTCCTGCGCTCCGTGCCGCAGGACCGGCTGCTGATGCTCGACTACTTCTGCGAATTTACCGAGATTTGGAAACAGACCGAGCGCTTCTACGGGCAGCCCTACCTGTGGTGTTACCTGGGCAACTTCGGCAGTAACACGATGCTGGCGGGCAACTTCCGCACGGTCGCCGAACGCATGGAGGAGGCCTTTTCAGAGGGCGGCGACAACCTGCGCGGCGTCGGCTCGACGCTCGAAGGGTTCGGCGTCAACCAGCCCATGTACGAGTTCGTGCTCGACAAGGCGTGGGAGACGGGCCTGAGTGACAACGAGTGGATCGACCGTCTGGCCGACCGCCGCACGGGGCACCGCGACGCCACGGCCCGCGCATTGTGGCGCACGCTCTGCGACAGCGTCTACACACTGCCGTCGCAGACCGGACACTCGACGCTGACCAACGCCCATCCCTCACTCGAAGGGAACTGGCACTGGACGACCAAACCGACCGTCGGCTACCGTTTCAGCACGCTGTGGCATCTCTGGGAGCAGCTGCTCACGGTGGAGAGCGACCGCGACACCTACCGCTTCGACGTGGTCAACATCGGCCGGCAGGTGCTGGGCGACAGCTTCCTGACCCTGCGTGACCGCTTCACCGAGGCCTACAAACGGCACGACCTGCCGGCGATGGAGCACGAGGCGGCGCTCATGCGCGAGGTGCTGGCCGACCTGGACCGCCTGACAGCCTGCCACGCAGAGTTCTCGCTCGGCCGCTGGCTCGATGCGGCCCGCAGCTTCGGCAGCGACGAGGCCTCGAAGAGGTACTACGAGACCAACGCCCGGACGCTCATCTCAGTCTGGGGCGACAGCTACCACCTGACCGACTACGCCAACCGCACGTGGGCCGGCATGGTCTCGACCTACTACGCCCCGCGCTGGGAGCTCTTCATCGAGCGCGTGACCGAAGCCGCCCGCGCCGGACGCCCCTTCGATCAGAAGGCCTTCGACCGCGAAATCCGCGACTTCGAGTGCCGCTGGGCCGACGCCTCCTCTCCGCTGGCGCTGCCCGCGGAGGGCGACGCCCTGGCAACGGCGCGCGAGCTGGCCGTCAAGTACAAGCCGCTCTTCGACACCCTGCCGTAGCCTGCAAGGTTCATACCTATATATAAATAGGCTGCCGACATCACACGAAACGCCCCGGAATCCGACGGATTCCGGGGCGTTTCATACTTGCTGTGTGTTCAAGGTGGCGCGGTCGGCGCAGTGCATTCAGGCAGCGCGGTCTGGGTGGCGCGTCCGGCGCAGCGCATTCAGAGCAGACCGAGCGATTTGCTGCGTGCCAGCAGGCAGGCTCCCATGACCCCGGCCCGCTCGCCGAGCGCCGAGAGCTTGATCTGCGTATCCTTGTTGACGAGCATGAGCGAATACTTGTTCACGGCGTTGCGCACCGGGAGCATCAGGTACTCCTTCGCCACGGAGAGCGTACCGCCGATGACGATCATCTCGGGGTTGAACATGTTGATGAGCCCCGCGATGGCCTTGCCCAGCGTATGGCCCACCGAATCGAGCACCTCGATGGCCAGCACATCCTCCTTGAGCAGGGCGTCGAGGATGTCGTTGAGCGTGATCTCCACCCCCTTCTTGAACTTCTCCGAGAGCATCGACACGCGCCCCTGCCGGAGCTTCTCGAGGAAGATGCGGTGCAGGGCCGAGCCCGAAGCGCCCGTCTCGAGGCACCCGCGCTTGCCGCAGCGGCAGATGATCTCGTTGTCGAGCAGCGGGAAGTGTCCGAACTCCCCCGAAAAGCCCGACTTGCCGTAGAAGATCTTGCCGTCGATAATCATGCCCAGACCCAGGCCCCAGCTGGCATTGATGTAGAGCATCGTCTGCTCGTTGTGCGCATCGCCGTACATGTATTCGCCGTAGGTCGCCGCGCGCGTGTCGTTCTCGATGTAGACCGTCGTGCCGAGCCGCTCCTCAAGCAGCATCGTGAGCGGCTGCTCCTCGACGAAAAAGTAGCTGTAGCTGTATCCCGTCTGCAAATTCACCCGGCCCGAGATGTTCACCCCGATGGCCAGCACCTTGTCGCGCGTGATCTTGTGCGAGCGGACGAAGTTCAGGATCACCTCGCAGAGCTTGTCCAGCGAGTGGGGATCGTTGTCCATCTGGAACGCCACGGTCGTCTCGTCGATGAGCTGTCCCTTGAAGTTGATCGCCGCCATCACCACCGAGTCCTTGCGGATGTCCACGCCGATGAAGTAGCCCGCATAGGGGTTCAGCCCGTAGATGTTGGGGCGCCGGCCGCCGGCCGTCCCCTGCTCGCCGAAATTGTGGACGAACCCCTCGTCGATCAGTTCGCCGATCAGTTTGGTCACCGTCGGCACGCTCAGATTCACGGCCTTGCTCAGGTCCGTGATGCTCGAATCGCCGCACAGAATATACTGACAGATGATCTGCTGCTTCAGAATCGCATTCTTGTTGCCCTCCGTGGCCAGTTTGAGAAACGAATTGGTCATGATCGAATTTTTTGCTGCACATACATAGATATGTAAAGATAAAAATAAATCGCGAATCGCGCAAACGGAACAAATAAAATACGACAATATCCGGGTGATAATGAAAATTCTTTTTTTCAACGCATCGGCCGCCGCGAATGTTTACGAAGCCCCCGGCAAAAAAGAGGGACAACAAAAAAGGCCATCGGCTGTGCCAAAATCAACATTTTTGTTAAAAAGAACGATCTAAATAAATTTTATTATTATAAATATTTGTGATAATAATTTTTATTACTACATTTGTCTGTCGGATGGGCCGTACTTTACACAAGCACCCCGCCGATACAAATAAATATACCATTGAAGACCATGCAGATCAAGGGTACTTTCCTGGACGAGATCAGCCACGACATTCCCCACCAGAACTGGGGTGAAAAGGAGTGGGACGCCGACTTCGGCTACATGCACCGCGCCGGCATCGAGCACGTCATCCTCATCCGGTGCGGCTACCGCCGCTGGCAGACCTTCCCCTCGCAGGTGCTCACCGCCGAGGAGCGCTGCTTCGAGCCGCCCGTCGATCTGGTGGACCTGTTCCTGCGCCTGAGCGAAAAGTGGGGCATGCACTTCTGGTTCGGGCTCTACGACTCGGGCAAGTACTGGGCCGCGGGCGACTACCGCCACGAAGTGGAGCTCAACTGCCGCCTGATCGACGAGGTCTGGGCCCGCTACGGCAGCCGCAAGGCCTTCGCCGGATGGTACATCTCGCAGGAGTGCAGCCGCAACACGGGCAAGATCATCGACCTCTACGCCGAGCTCGGACGCCACTGCAAGCAGGTGTCGGGCGGGCTGCCGACGATGATCTCCCCCTACATCGACGGCTGCAAGAACATCAGCCAGTACACCGCCCAGACGGCCCGCACGGGCGGCGTCACGGCCGAAAGCCACGAGGCCGAGTGGGACGCCATCTTCCGCGGCATCCAGGGGGCGGTCGACATCGTCGCCTTCCAGGACGGACACGTCGACTACGACGAACTGCCCGAGTTCCTGCGCGTCAACAAGCGCCTGGCCGACCGCTACGGCATGGAGTGCTGGACCAACACCGAGACCTTCGACCGCGACATGCCGATCAAGTTCCTGCCCATCAAGTGGGAGAAGCTGCGGTTGAAGCTGCGCATGGCCGAGGAGGCCGGCATCGACAAGGCCATCACGTTTGAATTTTCGCACTTCATGTCCCCGCAGTCGGCCTACCTGCAGGCGGGACACCTCTACGACCGCTATCTCGAATACCTCGACGAGCGCAAATAAAACACGATTCCCAATATGATCGACTTCAACAAACTTGCATGCGAGTACCGGGACGAGTTGCTCGGCAACGTACTTCCCTTCTGGCTCGAACATTCGCAGGACAAGGAGTTCGGCGGCTACTTCACCTGCCTGAACCGCGACGGCAGCGTCTTCGACACCGACAAGTTCATCTGGCTGCAGGGGCGCGAGGTGTGGCTCTTCGCCATGCTCTACAACCAGGTGGAACGCCGGCCCGAGTGGCTCGACTGCGCCGTCCGCGGCGCGGAGTTCCTGCGCCGGTACGGACACGACGGCGACTACAACTGGTACTTCTCGCTCACGCGCGAAGGCCGGCCGCTCGTCGCTCCCTACAACATCTTCTCCTACACCTTCGCCACGATGGCCTTCGCACAGGTGGCCATCGCCACCGGCAACGAGGACTACGCCGAGATCGCCAAGCGCACCTTCGAGCGGATCCTCGAGAAGCGCAGCTGCCCGAAGGGGCGCTGGAGCAAGGCCGTGCCGGGAACGCGCGACCTGAAGGACTTCGCCCTGCCGATGATCCTCTGCAACATGGCCCTCGAGGCCGAGCAGATGATCGACCGCGAGCTGCTTGACCGCACCATCGAGGAGTGCATCCACGAGGTCATGGAGGTCTTCTACCGCGAGGAGCTGGGGCTGATCGTCGAGAACGTCACCCGCGACGGCCAGCTCTGCAACTCGTTCGAGGGGCGGCAGATCACGCCGGGGCACTCGCTCGAGGCGATGTGGTTCATCATGAACCTCGGCGTGCGGCTCGACGACCGCGCCCTGATCGACAAGGCGGTGAAGATCGCCCTCAACACGGCCGAATACGGCTGGGACAAGCAGTACGGCGGGCTCTTCTACTTCATGGACCGGCTCGGATACCCGCCCCAGCAGCTCGAATGGGACCAGAAGCTGTGGTGGGTCCACATCGAGGCGATGATCACGATGATCAAGGGCTACGAACTCACCGGATCGAAGGAGTGCCTGGCCTGGTTCGAGCGGCTGCACGACTACACCTGGTCGCACTTCAAGGACAAGGAGTATCCCGAATGGTTCGGCTACCTGAACCGCCGCGGCGAGGTGCTGCTCCCGCTCAAGGGCGGCAAATGGAAGGGCTGCTTCCACGTACCGCGCGGGCTCTACCAGTGCTGGAAAATCCTCGAGCGCTGCTCCACCCGGCAGTTCGTCCAGGAGCGGCCGCTCCAGTCGGGCAAGGTGGCGGTATCGGCCCTCTGACAATAAAAAACCAGTGTTTCGGATCGCCCGATCGAAAACATATTTCACATACCAACCCTGCGGGACGAAAAAACCTAAATCATATTTGTCCGTGAATTAAACCTATTAACCTGCTCCTATGAAAAAACTTTACGCTGCATGCACCCGGAAGTGGATGCCCCGGGCCGCCCTGCTCGTGCTGGCCGGCCTGTTCGCATGGACTGCCGGCGTCCAGGCGCAAACCCTTCAGGTCTCCGGTCTGGTTACCGGAGCCCAGGGAGGGGGCGAGGTCGGAGTCACGATCGTCGTCAAGGAGAACCCGGCAACGGGTACCACCACCGATTCGAAAGGATACTACTCGATCAAGGTCCCTTCGGCGGATGCTACGCTCATCTTCTCGTATCTGGGCTACAAAACAGTTGAAATCCCCGTCTCGGGACGCACCCGCATCGACGTACAGATGCAGGAGGATGCCACCGAAGTCGACGAGGTCGTGGTCGTCGGATACGGCACGCAGAAAAAGCAGTTCGTGATCGGCTCCGTCTCGCAGGTCACAAGCAAGGATATCATGAAGGCCCCGGGCACGAACCTCCAGAGCATGCTGACGGGCCGTCTGGCCGGTATGACCAGCATTCAGGGCTCGGGCGCACCGGGCGGCGACGCCTCGACTCTGCTCGTGCGCGGCTTCAGCACCTTCAACGATTCGAGCCCGCTGTGCATCGTCGACGGCGTGGAGCGCCCCTTCAACAACCTCAACCCGAACGACATCGCCTCGGTGTCGGTGCTCAAGGACGCCGCAACGGCCGCCATCTACGGCGTGCGCGGAGCCAACGGCGTCATTCTGGTCACCACCAAGTCGGGTTCGCAGGGCTACGCCTCGATCTCTTACGACGGTTCGGTCACCTTCACGCAGAACACCGCCATGCCCAAGATGCTCAACGCCGAAGACTACATCTACTGGCACAACAAGGCCCGCGAGCTGGACAACCTGGCCCCCTACTGGACGCCGGAGAATCTGGCCCGGATGGAGCAGATGGGCATTCTGGGCGACACGGACTGGCTGTCGAAGATCTACAAGAAGTTCGGTCTGACGCACCAGCACAACATCTCGGTGTCGGGCGGTACGGACAAGGTGAAATACTATTCGAGCGTCGGTCTGATGAACCAGGACGGTATCCTGCGCAACACGGACTTCAAGCGCTACAACATGCGTGGGAACGTCGATGCCAAGATCACGCGCAACCTCACCTTCGCAATCAACATGAGCGTCGCACACACCGAGCGCAACTGGCCCGGACTGTCGATCTCCCCGCAGTCGGAGTTCTCGCCCGTGACGCAGGCCTTCTATGCGCTGCCGCTGCTCAAGGAGACCTATGAGGGCAAGCCGCTCGGCTACACCAACGGCTCGTACACCTACACGCCGCTGGCCGCACTCGAGGACGCCGGTTACCAGAACCAGCGCAACTGGACGTTCGACAGCACGGCCCGCCTCGAATACGACTTCGGGTCGATCAAGGCCCTGCAGGGGTTGAAGGCCTCGATCTTCATGGGCTACAACGTCGGTTCGACGCTCGACTACAACTACCTGCGCAAGTACTCGCTCTCTTAGTATATGACAATTTTTAGACTATGGCGATTTAACCCTTTGATTATTAAA
>ERZ779896.3178-NODE-3178-length-10340-cov-2.545746_pt1 | contig 10340 bp, 10 predicted proteins | sample MGYA00511067_ERZ779896 | MGnify/ENA primary metagenome ERZ779896 (study PRJEB29588, sample SAMEA2161597) | human gut metagenome | biome: human gut; feature: human-associated habitat; material: faeces | place: Denmark | collected 2008/2010 ...
CCCTCCAGCATCGAGTTCTTCCACAAAGTCGGTCTTCAGTATGTTTCCTGTTCACCCTTCCGCGTACCCATTGCAAGGCTTGCGGCAGCACAGGCAAAGCTGAACAACAACTGATTCAACCCACCTAACCCATTAACTTTTCCCGCGCAGCTGCCGATACTTAAATGATTCGGCGGCTGCACGTGCAGACATCAAATAAGGACGACAGAAATTCGGAATTGTTCCGTTTCTGCCGTCCTTTGATCATCATATTCATGCGCACTGCTTAATATACACTGCTGTCAAAGCATTCCCATTTCATTTTCCTGATGCACCGTTATGCTCATGCTGTGTGCTCATCCAAAATGCTTTTCAGTGCAGCCATTGAACTTGTATGATTTCTTGCAACGCGAAGGTTCTTTCGTTTCGCCTGCCCGGAGGCAATCTGAAGCATTTTATGAGACATTGTGCTTGTGAAAAGCACGACCAGATCCGGTGTGCCGAAGTTCTGAATGCCTTTATCCGTTTCAATATAGACCTTTGCTTTACATGAATATGATTTGCAAAGCTGCTCATACTGCCTTATCATGCGCTCATTTCCGCCGACGATAACAACGCTCATTTTCTTTCCCTTTCTCCTGTTTGTTATTTTTAACTTTTCGCTTTAGTCTTCAATTTCTTTCCGTACCTTTTTCAATTCCGACCGTTTTGCTTTTAGTTAGCCTATGCTAACTTCAGTTCTAAAAAATAAAACTCTCTGCCGGTGCTTTCACAGCAATACGGATATGCTTCTCCGTAGGGGCTGAAGCGCGAAAAGCATATCCGTTCTGTTTCACAACTTTTCAACCTTTTTTAGTCTTTATGCAGAATGCCCGCAAACAGTCCGCGCCTGCCTTCAATGATTTTTGTCGAGGCGGAGATGAATTCATAACCTGTCTCTTCAATTGCGCGCTTAAGCGCAGCTGCATCGGGTTCTGTTTCGGACTCGATCACCGTTTCACCTTTTGAGTGCGATGATTTCACTTTCTTAACGTTGAAATTCCTTCTTATTGCATCATTGATATGCGCTTCACACATTCCGCACATCATTCCATCGATTTTTACAACGGTTCTGAACATTTTTTCTCCTTTCCGCAAAGCTGTTTCCGTAAATTCGGCCGGCATTTTTCCTGCTTGCACCGGTTTGCGGCCGACTTATTATTTTTTATGGCAGGAGCCTGCCATCGGACAATGGGCGCACTTGCAGCCGCAGGAGGACTTGCCTTTTCTTTTGTCTTTAACAAGACTCACAATGATAAGAGCCACAACAGCGGCAAGCACAAGGCAGATAATAATCGTTGAAAGATTCCGAGCTATCCAATTGAACATATGACCTTCTCCTTTCATGTTTCTGTTTTCGTGAAAAATAAAATCGGTTTTTGCTTATTTTATTCCCAAATTTGCCCGGAAGATGCGGAGGCAATGCATGGCGCACCGCCGTCCGCATCGTCATCCGGGTTGGGGGAATTCATTCGTCGAACCGCATCGTATTGCCGAACGCTGTTCGACTCAAACCATTGCTAACGTTTTGATTTATCCAATCTTAACGTTCTTGGTAAGTTTTGTTGCCTCTTTGTAGGGGCGGGCAAGCATGTAGATAATGCCGGCAAGTGCAGCAACAGCAAAGATGAGGCCGACAACATGTACATTACCCGTGAACAGGCAGCCGAACTGATAAATCATCAGAGAGATGATGTACGCAAATCCGCACTGGTATGCAACTGCGAACCAAGTCCATTTCGGGCTGTTCATTTCGCGCTTTATTGCGCCGATTGCCGCAAAGCAAGGTGCACAGAGCAGGTTGAACACCAGGAACGAATATGCCTGAATGCCGTTGAAAACATGTGCAAGGGTCGCATAAACGGGACCTTCTGCGCCGTAAAGAATGCCCATCGTGCCAACGATGTTTTCCTTTGCAACAAGGCCGGTGATGGATGCAACCGCTGCCTGCCATTCGCCCCAGCCGAGGGGTTTGAAGATCCAGGCGATCGCATTGCCGACTGCCGCAAGAATGGACTTGTCAAGCTCGTCTTCCGCAAGCATTCTGAACCCGTCGGAAGTAAATCCGAAGTAGGAGGTAAACCAAACGAGTATCGTGGACAGAAGAATGATCGTGCCCGCCTTCTTGATGAAGGACCAGCTGCGCTCCCAAGTGGAACGGAGAACGTTGCTGACAGTGGGAAGATGATATGCGGGAAGCTCCATTACGAAGGGAGCGGGTTCGCCCGCGAACATCTTGGTTTTCTTCAGCATGATACCGGAAATTATGATTGCCGCCATGCCGATGAAATATGCACTTGTTGCAACCCAGGCTGAACCGCCGAAGATTGCGCCTGCGATCATTGCAATAAAGGGAACCTTTGCACCGCAGGGGATGAACGTTGTGGTCATGATGGTCATGCGGCGGTCACGTTCGTTTTCAATCGTTCTGGATGCCATAATACCGGGAATGCCGCAGCCCGTGCCGATGAGCATCGGGATGAAGGATTTGCCGGAAAGACCGAATTTGCGGAAAATCCTGTCAAGGACGAATGCGATACGCGCCATATAACCGCAGCCTTCAAGGATAGCGAGCAGCAGGAACAGAACGAGCATCTGCGGAACAAAGCCGAGAACAGCACCGACACCTGCAACTATACCGTCGTTGATAAGGCCTGCAAGCCAATCAGCTGCGCCTGCCTTTTCAAGGCCTTCGCCCACAAGCACGGGAATACCCTTTACCCAAACGCCGTATGCGGCGGGATCGGGTTCGTCGAATCCGTTTTCCTTAAGATATTTAACGGCATCAACATAAGTCATGCCGATGGTTTCATCTTCCTTTGCGCCTTTGGGAATCGTGGAATAATAAACGGTCATTTCGTTTACCGCAAGAGTTTCCTCATCCTCAACGCCGATGGTTGCGGTTGCGTTCTCGCTCTCGGGCTTGTATGCTTCGAGTTCGGCAAGCACTTTGTCAGCATCAAAATCTTCGGCTTCAGTGTCGAAATCAACAAATGCGCCGGCAGCGTTCATTGCGTTGCTGTAATTTTCGGCAGTTTCGTTATATGCCTTTGAGCCTATGCCGAACAGATGCCAGCCGTCGCCGAACAGTCCGTCGTTTGCCCAATCCGTTGCCGCGCTGCCGACTGTTACCATTGAAATATAGTAAACAAGGAACATTACTGCAGCGAAGATGGGGAGACCCAGCCAGCGGTTGGTCACAATTTTGTCAATCTTGTCGGAAGTTGAAAGCTTGCCCGTGTTTTTCTTTTTGTAGCAAGCTTTGATAATCGAACCTATGTAGATATAACGTTCATTGGTGATAATGGATTCGGAATCGTCATCCATTTCCTTCTCTACCGCCTCGATATCCTTATTGATATGCTCCATAACCTTAGGATCGATATTCAGATTTTCGAGCACCTTGTCGTCGCGTTCAAAAATCTTCACGGCATACCAACGCTGCTGCTCCTCGGGCATTCCGTGAACAGCTGCTTCCTCGATATGTGCAAGTGCATGTTCAACAGGGCCCGCGAAGGTGTGCATGGGAACGGTTTTTCCGTTCTTTGCTGCATCGATTGCCGCTTCCGCAGCTTCCGCAATGCCGGTTCCGCGCAAAGCGGAAATTTCAACGACTTTGCAGCCAAGCTGACGCGAAAGTTCGGCAACATTGATTTTGTCGCCGTTCTTGCGAACAAGGTCGATCATGTTGATTGCAACAACAACCGGAATACCAAGCTCCGTAAGCTGAGTTGTAAGATACAGGTTGCGCTCCAAATTCGTGCCGTCGATGATGTTCAGTATCGCATCGGGACGCTCGCCGATAAGGTAGTTGCGCGCAACGACTTCTTCAAGGGTGTATGGTGAAAGCGAATAAATACCGGGAAGGTCGGTGATGATAACGCCGTCATGTTTTTTAAGTTTACCTTCTTTTTTTTCAACCGTGACACCCGGCCAGTTTCCGACGAACTGATTCGAGCCGGTCAATGCATTGAACAGCGTTGTTTTGCCGCTGTTGGGGTTGCCCGCAAGGGCGATTCTCAAATTCATTTTATCCTCCTTATCCGTCATACGGTTATATTTTTTCCGTTCTGCCGCCGAAAGCCGAAACGCACCTTTCGGCGAAGCATTGTTAGCTTTGGCTAACCTTTTGTTCCGAATAATACGGGGTTTCCCCCGCATGTTTTCCGTTTTATTCGATTTCGATCATTTCAGCGTCCGCCTTGCGGAGTGAAAGCTCATAACCGCGCACCGTGACTTCAATGGGGTCGCCCAGCGGTGCAACCTTGCGAACATAGACCTCAACCCCCTTGGTGATGCCCATGTCCATGATGCGGCGTTTTACAGCACCCTCACCGTGCAGCTTTACAACCTTTACGGTGTCTCCGATTTTTGCCTGTCTGAGTGTATTCATGATTATTCCTCCCGACTTTATTTTTATAATTTATCTTTAATTTTTCATTCACATTCGCAGCATCGCCGTTTGCAAACCGCAAAAATCTGCGGGCCGCAAAAGGTTGCGGTTTTTCCGCATCAGACCATTATGCGGCGTGCCATTTCTTCACTTATTGCAACACGCGACTCCTTGACGTTCACAATAACGTTTCCGCCGAGCGCATTCACTATCGTAACGCTTCCGCCGACAACAAAGCCGAGATCCTCAAGATGTTTTTTAATCTCCGGACTGCCGCCGATCTTCTTTATCGTGTTCTCCTCGCCGATTCCGGCCAACATTAACGGCATCATATCATTACTCCTTGCTCAATAACACGAATTTTAAATTAGCTTTTGCTAACTTTCTGTTCAAAAAAATTAGCTCTTGCTAACTTGATTCGTCTAAAAATAATTAGCTCTCGCTAACCGAGACATATCATACAACCGCACTCGGAATTTGTCAACCCCTTTTTTCAAAAAAACTCAAAAAAATTTGCTTATTTTGCACAAATCGACAGTGTGACCGTTCACAATGCGGCATGTCCGTTTTCGGCCTCCTCTGCCGATTTATATGCTGTTTCACTCCAAGCGAACCGTACTCCTTATGCAGTGCCGTCTCCGAACAATGTTTCGGCATCGAACGCATTTTTTACAATACAAAGCTTCCGCTATTGTTTGTATTACATTTATTTGCAGAAGCTGTACTGTTTTATGTACCGAAAGTGTTTTGTTTTGTGTTGACACCGCATATTTCGGGCGGTATAATACAATTGTAAAAGCACCGAAGCTTTTTTATCGTAACCCCTCATGCAGAAGCCGGCGGAAACCTCACCCGCCGGCTTTTGTTCCGCTTTGTCCGCTTTGCAGCCGGAAAACTCAGTAAAAAAAGAACCGTCCTGTTACGGGCGGTTCTCAAAAAACAACCTGCTTTGTCAATGTTAAAGTCGGATTGATTCAAAAAATTGAGAATCATCCGCACTCGCAAGTTTTACGGATTGAGCCTGTCGGGGCTGCGGAACAGGAACATAGCTTCCTTAATGTTGAGTCCGAGCAGCAGCATGGTCAAACGGTCAACACCGAGACCGAAACCGCCGTGCGGAGGACAGCCGTATTCAAAGAATTCAAGGTAGAACTTAACGTCTTCGCCGAGTCCTTTTTCGTCCGCCTGTTTTTTGAGGATTTCGTAACGGTGCTCGCGCTGTGCACCGGTTGTGATTTCAACACCGCGCCAGATAAGGTCATAACCCTGCGGAACGCCGTTTTCATCGCGCATATGATAGAATGCGCGCTTTTCTGCGGAGTAATCGGTTATGAAGAGGAACTCGTGATTGTAATGCTTCTTCACCCAATCAAAGCTGAGTTTCTCTGCCTCGGTGGTCAAATCGCCGCGTTCGCCTTCCGCGGGAACATAGCCGTATTCCTTTTCAAGAGCATCGTAAAGCTCCGCAAGAGTGATAACGGGGAACGGAAGCGTGGGCACAATGAGTTCAATGCCGAAAGCTTCCTTTATGCGTTCGCCGTATTTTTCGTTGACAACGCCGAGAGCATATGTCAATATTTCGGCCTCAATCTGCATAACATCGCGATAGGATTCGATATAGCTGAATTCAAGGTCAAAGCCCGTAAATTCGGTTGTGTGCTTGCTTGTGAAAGATTTTTCCGCACGGAAAACGGGACCGACTTCAAATATGCGTTCAAAGCCCGCCGCCATTGCCATCTGCTTGTAGAACTGCGGACTCTGGGCAAGATACGCCTTGCGGTCAAAATATTCAACTTCAAAAACATCCGCGCCGCTCTCGCTTGCCGCTCCGATAAGCTTCGGAGTGTGAATCTCGATAAAGTCCTTTTTAAGGAGGTATTCGCGCATTGCGTTCACAAGGCAGCTCTGAACCTTAAACAGGAGCTGGTTCTCGTCCGTGCGCAGATCGATCCAGCGATAGTTCAGCCTCTGATCGATTGCAGAGCGTTCGACCGCCTGTTTTTTCTTTGTTGCGGGAATTTCCTTGCGGATAATGGGCAATGCGTCCGCAACGGATTCGATTTCAAGTTCCGTCGGCAGAAGCTCGATTCCGCCCATTTTAACGTACTCGTTTTCCGCAACAAGTCCGGTGCAGCTGATTACGGAATCGGGCGTTATGCGCGCAATGTCGTCAACAAGCGCGGGGCATTTCTCTTTTTCGACGGTTATTTGCAGCTTTCCGGTGATGTCCTTGATGACGATAAAAGCCATTGACTTGCCGTCGCGGATATTTTCAACAAAGCCCGAGACCTTTGCCGTTTCGCCGCATTTTGTTCGAATATCCCTTATGAAGGTTCTTTCCATTTTTGTTCAATAATTCCTTTCGTTATTGAAACGCCTGCGCTTTTTTGCACACAGGCAGAATTCTTCCGCTTATTATTATACTCATATTTTGCTGTAAATCAAGGCTGAAATCACCGTGCACAAAGCATTGCGGGCAGTTTTTCGGCAAATTCGGGCCGCTGCCGCGCCTTTTTGACGCACCGGCGGCAGGAAAAAAGGCTTTCCGCATTACTGTTGACGCGGCAAGTCTTTTTGCTTACGCTTTATGTATCCTTTTTTGCTTTAAGTCAGCTCATTCTCCGGCATCGACAGGTTCGGAATCCGTCTCGCAATCGATGCTTCCGCCGTTTGAAAGATCCTTTCCGTCCAAAAGCAGCAGCTTTTCGGCAAGCAAACGCGAAAAGCCCGCGACTATTGCGGCGGAAGCAACGAGTTCTTCCGTGGTTTGAACCGCAATATCCGGCTTTTCATCATGATCCAAAAGCGCCGCACTTGCAAGACGAACCTGCTGAACAAAATATTTTGCGGTCAGATCATGGCGGCTTATGAACGACTCATATGCGCTGCGCACACCCGATGTGCAGCTGTTTTCAGCCGAACCGACCGGAGATTTTGCACATTCGTCGCAGCGGGCATCTGCGCTGCACTCACATGTGGGCAGCGCGATTTTTATCATTGACATGTTAAGGCTCTGTTTCAGCGTGCAAATCATCAGCAGGCACGCAATATGGGGTCGATAGTACTTTTTTTTAATCGGACCCGGCATGATCCCGCGGCGAACATAGTTGTTGATGGCGGAACTTGTAACAACCTCTTCATTCTTCAGTTCGGGCGGCAGATAATCCAAATATTTGCGCAGCAAATCAACGGTCTGCTCCATATACAGACCGAAATCGGGTATCTCATCCCATTCGGGAAGGCGAAAGCGCATAAGATGCTTTTCCCACCGACGGAGCTTACCCGCAATCAAGGCTTTATCATATGACATTATTTTTCCCCCTGCGTCCCTTTTCGGGGCGCAAATTGCAAAAGATTATACGGCATTGTGCATATTGTACATTTTAAGCATTGTTCCGCATTTTTCATAATTGTATTATAGTGCAGGATTCAAACGCTGTAAAGCGCATTTGTCCGAAATATATGCTCAAAAGTCTCATTTTGTTGCATTGAGCACTTGACACATTCATATGAACATGTTAATCTGTTACAGTAGATTAGATTATGTGAGGTGAATGAACGTGTACCGAATTATTACCGATACTTCCGCAAATCTCGAGCTTGAGCTTTTGGAGCGGAGGGGCATTGCGGAGATACCGTTTTCATTCAGTATACCGGAAAAAGGCGGAGATGCGCTGTACTGTCCGGATTTTTCGGCTTTTGATTCCAAAGCATTTTATGATGCAATGCGCAGCGGAACAAGAGTCACAACCTCTCAAATAACGCCCGCTCAATATACTGAAAAAATGCGTCCCTTGCTTGAAGCGGGGCAGGATATTCTTTTTATCGGCATGTCATCCGGCGTGAGCGGATCATTTCAGGCCGGAATGGTGGCGGCGGCTCAGCTGCGCGCCGAATTTCCCGAACGGAGCATTGAGCTTATCGACACTCTCGGAGCCTCGCTCGGCGAAGGGCTTGTTGTTCTGCGTGCGGCGGAACTCCGCGATTCGGGAATTGCCCTTTCTGCGGCGGTACACCTGCTTTCGGACTATCGCGACAGGATATGTCAGGTTTTCACGGTTGACAACCTCAAATATCTCTGCTCGACGGGCAGGCTTTCGAATGCAAAGGCTGCAATCGGCAACATTTTGAATATCAAACCCCTTTTGAAGGGCGACAGCGAGGGAAAAATCGTCAATTTCGGCAAAGTTCGCGGAAGGAAACACTCCCTGCGCGCAATTGCGGAACAATATCGCGAATACGTTGTTGACGCTGCAAACCAAACAGTCGGCATCGCACATGCGGACTGTATCGAAGATGCAAACACTCTTGCGGAGCTTATATCAGAAATTGCTCCGCCGAAGGATATTTTAACCGTTATGTACGAGCCCGTGACGGGTTCCCATGTCGGTCCGGGGACACTGGCATTGTTTTTTGTCGGCAAAAAAGGCTTCAGACAGGCAAAGAGCTGATTCTTCTGTCCGAAGCACCGAAAAGGAATTCCCCCCTTCCTTAATGAAACGTTGGTTTACCGCGTTTCTGTTGTAAAACGAAAAAGTCCGCGTGCCCTCCCTGCGGACTTTTTCGTTTTTTAGCGTTTTATATTAGTTGCATGATTCGATGCAGATCCCGTTTTCTTTATGTGTGCATGTTGTATATGTATGTTTCTCTTCCTTTTATATTTCTTTTTTGCATGGCATTCAAAATCCGTGCTTTCCTGCAAAAACAATTCTCAATTCAACATGCGCCTTGCCGCAGCAGCATCCCACCGTTCGGTTAAAAACCGTTTATATCGCTTCGCATCGTGAAAAGTGAATTGTTAACAAATTGTTCACAATTTCAGGGCAAAACCGGGTTGACATTATTACTTTGATATGTTATCATGTAATTGTATACAAGAACTGCATCGGAATTCGCTCCTTTGCAAAACAATCTGCGCAGAAACGTCCCGCACCCGACGGCTGAAAATCCGTTGGGGAAGTGAACAAATCACTCTCAGTTTCAAGGAGGTATTCAAACAATGAAAAGAACGCTTTCCATCGTCCTTGTTCTCTCGCTTATGCTGTCCGCATTTGTTCTTGCATCCTGCAAGGGAACCAACGACAAAGACGCACAGAACACCGCCCCGCCGCATTCGGCTGCTTCCGAAACCGCCGCGCCGACGGAGACTCCCACCGCCGCACCGGAAACCGAAGCCCCAACGGCAGACCCAAATCCGAGACCCGATCCCGTAACTGTCGAATGGCTTGCAGCGGAAATGCAGCGCCGCTATTACGTTGGCTGTATGAACCTTGAACTTATGGATTTTTCCGACATTATGGACAGGAACGAGGATACGGATCTGTTCTTTTGGGATAATCAGCTTGAGATGGCTTGGAGAATATTCGGTTGTGACGGCAATTTCGTCAGTGTGACCATTAAGGAGGCGTATGTCAAGCAGATTGTGGATGAAACAGAAACCGAAATCACGGCGGATGTGTATGTCCTCACGAGGCACCCAACTCCCTCTCTTCCCAGGAGCTGCACCGGTATGGATTTTCGAATCACCGTTGATAAGCAGAGAATGGTCATAATCTCCTACTCTGAGCCCTTTGGGTACTCTACCATATATACTGCTCGACTGCTTCCGCTTGCCTCAAGCTATCGCAGGGAAGGGCTGCCTTGGCAGGAAGCCAATAAAAAGGCATATGAAGAACTCTATGCCGAAACGGTTGCTTTTGCCACTGCCTATCCGAGACAAACACCGCGGGGCTGATCAATCATGCGTTCAGCCTTGATTGCAAAACAATTTGAGCCTAAGTTTCGGTTAAATCGTTTCCGACAACAAAAAAAGCGATAGCAAATTCAAAATACGGAGGATCAAAAAATGAAAAGATTTTTATCGATTATCCTTGCGCTGCTGTCCGCATTTGTTCTTGCATCCTGCAAGGGAACCGACAAAGACGCACAG
>ERZ779896.3181-NODE-3181-length-10318-cov-2.660431_pt1 | contig 10318 bp, 9 predicted proteins | sample MGYA00511067_ERZ779896 | MGnify/ENA primary metagenome ERZ779896 (study PRJEB29588, sample SAMEA2161597) | human gut metagenome | biome: human gut; feature: human-associated habitat; material: faeces | place: Denmark | collected 2008/2010 ...
AAAATTTGGTTAAAAAATTTTTATCACTGTTTTTTTTGCAAAGTTCTACAATATTTTTAGGCAAAGAAAAAACGGTGGCGAGCCGTTCAAACTCGCCAACCGTCATAAATCCTGCACAAAGCATATTTTTGCTTATTTCTTCTATTTCAATACTCTTAAGTTCATCATCAAAAACATAAAACACATTATCACCGATAATAGTTTCTGCCTTTATTTACAAAATATTATTTTTTCTTAACCTTATTGAGCATTGCGTTTATTTCAAGAATTTGCTCTTTTGTAAACTTACCGCCAAGCATCATAAGCCCTCTTTTTACGGTAAATCCTTTCAACATATCAATCATAGTTTTGTTGATGTCGGTAAGCTTAAAGCCCATAATTTCAGCACCCTGCTTTTTCTTGCCTTTTTCTTTAGGACCTTTTGGAGTGAGTGCCTTTTTCATTTTCAACAGAAGCTTTACTGCACAAATCTTACCTCTGAATGTTGAAAGAATATCACCCAAAGTATCGTTTACACTGTAATATCCTGCCGGAGTTTCAATTTCAAACCAATTGATTACCGCGCCCTCTTCTTTAAGCCTGTAATCTTCATTAAACTTATCAACTTTTTTGATTTTGGATTCATCGGTCAATTCGCCTGCTTTAGCAACAAGTGTTGTTTCACCCTCATTTTTAACTTCAAAGTAGAAAAACGGGAATTCGCCCTTTTTCTGCTTTCCTACACTTTCACCGTTTGCGAAAAGTTCAACTTCATCAAGATTTGTATAAACAGTGATTTTAGTTACATCCTCAACCCTGTCAACATATCTTTTACCACAAATATGAAGCATAGGCTTTTTTGAAAGCCAAGCCTGATATGCATAAAAACTGTCTTTTTTATACTTTCTGTCAAATGTAACAAGGCCTTTATGGTTCATACCGTTTTCGCCGCCTTCTGCGCGGGCGTCGGCAGCAAAGTCAAACATATTCCAAACATGAGTTGCCCACATATACGGCCTTTTTGCTATTTGCTTAATTACTTCTTCGTGATAATATGCTTGGTATTCCTCTGTATAATCGCCCTGTTCGGGATTGCTTGTGTGCCAATTAAGAGCCTCACATCCGTACTCGCTCATACCAATTGCTTTATTAGGATATTTCTTATGGAAATTATCAAACCAATCGCCATACATTGAAACATCACCGCCATACCAGCCAAAATAATGGTTATACGAAAGCACATCGGAAATATGCACATATTCCTCATTGATATTGCACGCTGTAAGAACCGCTTCGGTGGTAAGCCTTGTTTTATCAATTGAATGAACAAGGTCATTTAGCATTTTATGATTTTGCACAATGGCAGGTGTTGCCCCGCCCATTGATATTTCGTTTGAAAGTCCCCAAACCACAATTGACGGATGATTGTAATTTTGAAAAATAAGTTCTTTCATTTGTGATATTGTATTTTCAACACCTTTTTCAAGATGCTTTGAAATATACGGAATTTCAGCCCATACGATTATACCTCTTTCATCACACAAATCATAAAAATACTGTGCGTGCTGATAATGCGCAAGGCGGATTGTATTTGCACCCATTTCGCAAATTAAATCCATATCTTCCTTATGATGTTCAGGTAAAAGGGCATTGCCTATATGCGGCCTGTCCTGATGCCTTGAAACACCTCTTAACGGATATGGCCTTCCGTTTAAAATAAAGCCTTTTTGTGCGTCAATTTCAAATGTGCGGCAGCCGAAACGGGATTTAACTTCATCTGCAACCTGCCCGTCTACTATAAGCTTTGCACTTGCATTGTAAAGAAATGGGTCATCAACACCATCCCAAAGGTGAACATCTTTAATTTCAAGCACAGCACTCGGGTTTTTGCCGCTCACCTTTGCTTTTGCAACAACTTCGTTTCCGTCATCAATTTCAAATTCAACTTCACCGTTGCAATATGCATCAAGTGTGATTTTTGCATCATTTCCACTGATGACAGGGGTTACAGCAAAGCTTGTTGAGCCATAAAAGTCAAGGTCAAAATGATTTTTTGAAACACCTATAAGCTTTACTTCCCTGTAAATGCCACCGTAAAAAGTAAAATCGGCAACTTGCGGATACACATAATCATTCGGTGAATTATCTGCCGTAACAACAAGCAAATTTTCATCCTTAATATCATCAAGCTTGACTCTGAAAGCAGAATATCCGCCGTTATGCTCACAAAGTTTTTTACCGTTAAAATATACTTCGGCTGTTGAATTAACACCGTCAAGCTGAATATAAATTTCTTCACCCTGCGGCATTTTATCTTTAGTTAAAATCTTGGCAAAATACCCTTTGCCGCGATAATAATCGTTTCCACCGTCTTGCCCGTCATCACCGTTCCAAGTATACGGCAAATCAATATCTTGCCAATCATCAGGCAGTTCACTCGGCACACTGCTTACATCTTTAGAAAATTTCCAACCTTTATTTATGTTTAAAATCTCACGCATAAGATACCCCTTCCATTCTAAAATTATATGTATATTATAAACTATTATTAAAGTTTAATCAATTAACATAATGTAAAAAGAGCTTGGAAAAATTTCCAAGCTCTTTGATTAGTTAAATTATTACTTTCTAACTACGCCCTTTGTTTCCTTAAGATATTCATCGGAAGCAGGGAATGTGTTTTTATAAGTGATTGAAAGAGATGCACTCTTATCTTTAATAACTGTAACAGTAGCATGGTTAACAGCTACTTCTGCAACCATATTGTACTCAGCCTTGGTGATTTCCTTAGTCTTTGTATCAATTGTGCAAGTTACAGTACCGCCCTTATAAGTAACCTTAATGTTATCTTCAGCAGTACCCTGTGCAAATGAAATTACAGAAATTTGAGCAACAGTGCTTGAAATATCACCGAGAACTTCAAAGAAGTTACCCTGTGAGTCCTCACCTCTCATACTCATTTCTGCAGCCTTTGGCTGAATTACCATTGTGATAGTACCGTCACCGTTATCTGTGATGTTAGCATCAAGAATATCATCCTTGGTTACATATGACTTTGTGAAGTCCTTTTCGCCAGGATTTGCTTCATCTGTATTTGAATTATCAAGCTTAGGGTTACGGTTGTTACAAGGTACAAGACCGTAAATATTCGGCTTAAATAAACCATCAACGATACCAGGAACAAGCTTGTTAATAACTGCATTTTCCTTGCCGTCAATCATTACAGAACCAACATTGATTTCTTCGTTACCGAGAAGTTTGTAGAATGTTTCTGTTCCGCCTTCTTGGTTAGTGTACTCAGCAGTAAGGCTCTTAGTATAATCATATGCTTCCTTATAATAGTTAGCAACATCTTCAAGTGACTTGAAGTCAACTCCACCGTATGTACCGGCTTCAAATGGCTTTTCAAGAACTGAAGTATCGTCTGAAGAGCCTGCCTCTTCACCTTCTGTTTGGTTTTGCCAACTACCGTCTTTAATTTGATGGATAGCTTTAATAGCTCCATTAGTTACATAATTTACTTTTGCACATCCTGCAAATGAGCTTGCAATCAAACCGGTAGCAAGCACAAGGCATAAGCCTTTCTTCACATATTTGTTCATTTTCAGGGGTCCCCTTTCAGAATTATACGAATCCGTTTTATAAAACGCTACATACTAAATTTATATTAAATCTCACAAAAAGTCAATAGAAATTTTAAAAATAAGTCATAATTTTTAAAAAATTTATTTTTACATTGAGATTTATACAACATTATGATATACTATTTTCGATAAATAACGAGTATTAGGTTGTATTTAAAACTAAGGAGTGACGAAAATGAGATGTAAAAACTGCGGTGCAGATAATGATGATAACAGATACATATGTGAAGTATGCGGTTCTCCGCTTTATGATGAAGATGATTTTGACAATGCCGCCAACGATGATAACGATAAAACCCAAACTTTCAAAGCTGTAAACGGTGAAAATTATCAACCACAAAACAATAACAATAATAACAATAATGATTATAATGATAATCAATACGGCAAACAGCAAAACAATAACAGCAGCAACAAAAATTCCGAAAAAAAGAGCCTGATAATTATTGCTATACTTGCCGTTCTTCTTATCGCAATCGTTTCAAGCATTGCTGTAATTGCGCATAATAAAAATAAGGATACCTCAACCACAACACCGCTTACCAAGGTTTCCGAGAGGGACGAGCTTTCAAGAAGCAGCACCACAAAAGAAAGAACTACTGAAAAAACCACCGAATCCACCACTGAAAAAACCACAAAGGAAACCACAAAATCCCTTTGGATAATAAACACAAGTTCAAGCGGCGGTGGCCAAACTCAGGGTGACGGTAAGTATGAAAACGGTAAAACCGTAACTCTTGTTGCAACTGCTGATGAAGGCTATCAATTTGACGGTTGGTATTCTAACGGAATAAAAGTAAGCAGCAGTGAAAAATATTCATTCACCGCAAATCAAAACGCAAGCTTTTCGGCGGTATTTTCCCCTGTTGAAACCCAAGCTCCTGATACTACCGTAGCCGAAAGTACAAGCAGTGACATCGTTTTCGGCGAATAATATTAAGGAAGTGTTTACCGTGACAAAAGGAAAAATTGCCAGAGAAAACTTTATGAACGGACTTAACTGTTCGCAAGCAGTTGCTGTGGCATTTGCAGATGAAATGAATATGCCAAAAGAACTTGTGGCAAAGCTTACAATCGGCTTTGGCGGCGGAATTGGCAGAATGAGAGAAGTATGCGGTGCTGTTTCGGGAATGACTTTCGTGATTTCAGCTCTTTATGATGATGAAAAATCCGATATTTACAAGAGAGTTCAGGCAGTAGCAAATGAATATAAGGAAGAAAACGGTTCAATTATATGCCGTGAACTTCTTGGCATTTCAAAGCCGGGGCCGGATTCACCGATTGCCGAAAAACGCACAAAAGAGTATTACAAAAAGCGCCCTTGCCCTGAACTTGTAGAACTCGCCGGTGATATACTCGAAAAATATATTTCAAATAATCCTTACAAAAAATAAAAAAAGTGTTGCATTTCTATTTTATTTGTGTTATATTATTGAAGCACAAAAAGTGCAACACATATATGCGCTGGTAGCTCAGCTGGATAGAGTGACTGGCTACGAACCAGTAGGTCGGGGGTTCGAGTCCCTTCCAGCGTACCAAAATAGCGAAGCAGATAAATATCTGCTTCGCTATTTTTATTATTTCGGGTTGTAGGGACTCGAACACGAGTGTCCAAATTTTAAGCGAAGCGAAAAAATTTGGGAGAAAGGTCCGGTGGACCTTTCGATACTGAGTGACGGGACCGACAGCGTACCAAAAAGTCCAAGGTGGATTTGTCCGCTTTGGGCTTTTTATTATGTTATGATGGTGTGCGCAGCACACCGTATACAAAAACTGACGCACCGCCAAGATTCGGCCACAGCTTTTCTTTAACGCTTTCATCAACTTTTTCAAGCAGTTTGTTTTTATCTGAATTGCTCCTGATAACAGATGTAATTTCATCTGTTATCTTTAGAATTTTTAATAATTTCTCAAACAAGTCCTTGTGACTTTGATTTTATTTTCCTTACCGAAAGCGGAACTTCGTTTTTCTCATATGTTTCCCACACATTTATTCTGTCATCTTCATCAATTTGGCGAATAACTTTTGCCGGCACGCCTGCCACAATGCTGTTTGGCGGAACATCTCTGTTTACTACCGCACCGGCGGCCACAATGCTGTTTTCACCTATGGTTACACCGCCGCAAATCGTGGCGCTTGAACATATCCAGCAGTTATCCTCAATTACTATCGGTGAAGCGTATTCAAGGTCGTGCTTACCGTCGGGATAATCGGCAGGCAAACGCTCCTCGGCAATAAAAGGATGATTAGGTGTTGCAAGCGTTACATTTGCGCCAAGCCAAACATTGTTGCCCAAAGTAATCGGTGCGACATCAAGGAAAGTGCAGTTATAATTTACAAAGCAACCTTTACCGACATTTATGTTAACACCATATTCGCAGTAAAACGGTGAAAAAACTGCAAACTCTTTACCCTTTGCAGACGGAATAAGTTTTTCAAGCGCACGCTGTTTAGTTTTAAATCTCCACAAAGCAATTTTGTTGAAACGGTCACACCTTGTAAGTCCTAATGCGTGCCGCTTAAAAATATCCTTGTTTACAGAATTATAAAGCTTACCGGCAACCATTCTGTCCCAATCGCTGATATTATTATACATAAATCTTACCTCACATTGACATAATTATTCATCTTTATAATTATATCGTGAATATTGCCTAAATTCAATCAATATTTTCAATCTATAACCGTTGACTTTATGTGTATAATCAAAAAATATTTAATTAAAACGCTTATAGTTATTATCGCTTCAATCATATAAATCTTTTACACTTGAAATATAAAGTAAAGGAATATATAATTATTCCATAAAGCATAATGAAAGGCTATGAAATAATATGACTTTACAGCAGCTTAAATATTTTGTAACTGTTGCCGAGTGTAAAAATATAACATCGGCGGCAGAAAAACTGTTTATATCCCAGCCAAGCTTGAGTGCGGCGATACACAATTTTGAAAAAGAAATGGGCGTTACCGCATTTGCACGCACAAACAAGGGAATTAAAATTACCCGTGAGGGTGAAGAATTACTTTCATATGCACGCAATTTACTTGAGCAGGCTGATATTATGAAAGACAGATTTTGCAAGGATACAAACAGAAAACCGAAGCTCAGCGTATCGTGCCAGCATTATTCCTTTGCTGTAAATGCATTTGTAGATGTTGTAAACAAATATGATGCAGACGAATATAATTTCATTTTGCGTGAAACTCAAACAGGCGAAATCATTGATGATGTGGCAAACAACAACAGCGAAATCGGCGTATTGTTTTTATCGAGCCAAAATGAAGAAGTGCTTACAAAACTTTTTAAGAAAAACGATTTAGTATTTGAGGAAATATTTGAAGCTTCACCGCATATATTCATCAGCAAAAACCACCCGCTAGCAAGCAAAGATGCGGTTGAACTTGATGAACTCAAGCCATATCCATATTTGGTATATGAGCAAGGCGAGCGCAATTCATTCTATTTCAGCGAGGAGTTTTTAAGTGTGCTTGATATGCCGAAAAACATACAGGTGCGTGACCGTGCAACTCTGTTTAACCTTGCAATAGGGCTAAACGGATTTACCGTAAGCTCCGGTGTTATTGATAAAGAGCTGAACGGTGAAGATATTATTGCAAAGCCTTTAAACATAGATGCAAATATGCGTATCGGGCTTATTAAAAAGAAAAACATTATGCTTTCAAGATATGCGCTTGCATATATTGAAGCGATAAAGAAATGCGTAGCCATAGATTAAAGCTATGGCAATCCGTATGTTATATGTATTATACAAAACATAAATGATGTGTTAAACTGTACTCAACAAATAACAAGGAGGCAACTCAAATGAGTACATTAAAAACACCGTTTAAATATGATTTTGTAGGCAGTTTTTTAAGGCCACAGGCATTAAAAGACGCAAAGAGAAAATACAAAAACAACGAAATTTCACAAGAAGAATACGATAAAATCGTAAATGATGAAATCACCAAACTTGTAGCAAAGCAAAAGGAACTTGGCTACCACGCAATTACCGACGGTGAATTCAGAAGAACATTTTGGCACCTTGATTTTATGTGGGGATTTGGCGGAGTTGAACATAAGGATACCGGAAACGGAGTTCCTTTTAACGCCGAACTTGCAGTGCTTGATGATACATATCTGGTAGGAAAAATCAAAGCAAAGCCACATCCTTTTGTAGAATATTTTAAATTTTTAAAGCAATTTGAAGATGAAAATACGGTTGCAAAATACACAATTCCTGCACCTGCACAAACATACTTGCAATTTATTGTACCTTCAAATATTGAAAGCACACGCAAATACTACCCTACAAATGAAGAGTTGATAGCTGACATTGCAGCAGCATATAAAGATGTAATCAAGCAATTTTATGATGCCGGATGCCGCAATTTGCAGCTTGATGACTGCTCCTGGGGTTCTGTAATCGGCGAAAATGCAAATGCCGATGTATTCGGATTAAGTGCAGATGAATTTAAAAAGCAATTATTGACCGTTAACAACCTTGCGCTTGAAGGTAAGGCAGACGATATGGTAATCACATCACACATTTGCCGCGGAAACTACCATTCCACTTTCTTTTCAAGCGGCGGTTATGCACCGGTTGCGGATTATGTATTTGCACTGGAAAATGTTGATGCACTGTTGCTTGAATATGATGATGAACGCAGCGGCGATTTTGCTCCGCTTGCAAAAGTTTCAAGTGACAAGCAGGTAGTTTTGGGGCTTATCACCACAAAATCGCCGAAACTTGAAAGCAAAGAAGAAGTTATTGCAAGAATAAACGAAGCTGCAAAGTACATCCCTATTGAAAGACTTTGCTTAAGCCCGCAATGCGGCTTCGCATCATGCGAAATCGGTAACAAGCTTACTGAAGACGAGCAATGGGCAAAGCTTAAGCTTGTTAAAGAAATTGCAGAAGAGGTTTGGAAATAAATATAAATTTATATAAAAACAGCTCGGACTTAATGTCCGAGCTGTTTTTTTACATCATACCGCTGTTTTTGAAATGAAGTTCACGCATACCCTCCACCTCATCACATATAGGTTTCAAATTGCAGGCAGAGCAATCAAAATTTATACCCTGCATAATATGATTAAGTGTTTTTGTGATTTCGCTGTTTTTTTCCGCAACCGAAGTTAAGAGTGAATAATCAAAATCTTCAGCTGTTACAAACACGGTTTTCACATTTTTTACGCTTTTATTTTCAAGGAATTTTGAATTCAAAAGATTGCCTATTTTTTCAAACGATATTCCTTTTTTTATTGCACTTTTAGAAACTCTTACTATTTCTTTTTGCTCTTCGGATGAAGTGCGTATCATATAGCCAAGCGGAAAATAGTGATATTTAACATATTCAATTTTACGAATAAGATTATATGCCTTTTGCTCATCATCAACATCATCAATTTGAATTATTGACACTCGGCAAAATTTCCTATTGTTTTTAATTTCTTTTAATTCATTGCCGATAACTGCCGTTTCACTGTTTTCTATCGGCTTTGAAGTTACAAGGTTAAAACCTATTCCGTTAAGCTCAAAGGCTGTATCCCTTTGCAAAACTATGTGGCTTATGCCGGTATCCTCCCACTGCTTTGCGGGGCTAAAATGATAGGAATTTTTATTATGCCGTGAAAAAGCATCTTCGCATTTTGCTATAAGTTCATCAAAAAAGTTCATAACAATTATAAAATGCCGATTTTTTCAAGTGCTTCGGCAGTGCCTTTTACTATATTTGAATCATCAGGAAGCTTTGTGATATTTTTACCCTCAATATCATACACCGCAAGATTTGAATCAACGGGAATGTATGACAACACTTCAATACCGTTTGTATCAATAAGTTTAATTACACTTTCATCAGGAATACGGTTAATGATTGCGCCGATTTCATCATACATCACAAGCTTATCGGCAACATCTTTAATGGTGTTAATAACCTGCGTACCTTTTTTACTTGCATCAGATACAAGAAGAAGGTGTGTAACTTTTTCCATAACTCTGCGGTTAATCTGTTCAATTCCGGCTTCACCGTCAATTACAACATAATCAAAATCACCGCTGATAAGATTGATTACTTCCTTAAGATAAGTGTTGATTTTACAGTAGCAACCTGCACTTTCAGGCCTGCCGACTGCGATAAATGCAAAACCGTCTGTTTCAACTATTGCGTCAAAAATTTTATATCTCGCGTCACCCAAAAGTTCAATAGCGGTTTTTGTTTGCCCGTCTTCAACAGTTTCAACAATTTCCTTACGAATATCATCAATAGTAGTTTTAACATCAATGCCGAGAGCGGTTGAAAGGCCGACTGCCGGGTCTGCATCAATTGCAAGAATTTTTTTATCAGGAAATTTTTCCACAAGGATTTTAACAATAGTTGCACTGATTGAAGTTTTACCTACTCCGCCTTTGCCTGCAACTGCAATTATTTTAGGTGAATTTGCCATTTTTTATCTCCGATTATTATAATAGATTTGTATGTTAAATAATTAACAAACATAGTATATCAAATTATATTTGACATTTCAATATTTATACAAAAACTTTTACTTGCTCAAAGAAAAAACAAATATTCTTTGTATGTTTCATAAAAGTCACCTTTTAAATTTATGCAAAAAGAGAAAGTTCATAAAAAAAATCGAAAGCGAATAATACTGTAATAAGTATATAATTAAAAATAATACTTA
>ERZ779896.3191-NODE-3191-length-10295-cov-11.630469_pt1 | contig 10295 bp, 8 predicted proteins | sample MGYA00511067_ERZ779896 | MGnify/ENA primary metagenome ERZ779896 (study PRJEB29588, sample SAMEA2161597) | human gut metagenome | biome: human gut; feature: human-associated habitat; material: faeces | place: Denmark | collected 2008/2010 ...
TTAACTATACTAATACAGAAAGTGCTAAACATGTTGTCATTAGAACAAATGGTGGCACATTAAATATTGATGCAGATACTGATAGTGTTGATCACTATGGCGCTAACGATTTAGTTAATATTAAAGCAATTGATACAGCTTCATATCATGAAAATGGTGTCGTTGCCTATGTACGTATTGAAGCAGGACACTTTGTTGCCGAGAATACATCAAAGGTAATTAATTTAAATGTTGCAACAAGTAATGTTACAGTAACAGAAGAAAGTAGTGCTACAGTAATGGCATATTCTAAAGGAGCTGATGATGTAGTTGTAACGGTTAATGGTGAAGCAAAAGAAGTAACAGAAGTTAAGAGCGAAGAAGAAATTAAAACAGGAGCTAATGATAGTGCTCTTGTAACTGATGGTGGTGTAGTCGAAGTTAATGGACTTATGTTTAAATCACTTCAATCAGCTATTAATAAATATGGCTCAAGATGGTGATACTCTTAAGTTAGTTGATAATGAGAAAGTAGATAAAAGTATTTCTGTTGGCAAAAGCATTATAATTGATTTTAATGGTTATGTTGTTGAAAACATTGTAGATATTTGGAGTGATGTTTCAAATTCATTGTTATCAGTCAAAGGTGGTAATGTAGTTTTGAAAGATAGCACTGGTAATAATGGTGGTTTAAGAGCTAAACAAGATGACTGCTATGGTATCGATATTAAAAATGGTGCTAGCTTGACAATCGAATCAGGAAAGTATATTGGTAATGTAAGTGCTGTTCAAGTTACAGAAGGAAAATTGATTGTTACTGGTGGTTCTTTTGATTTATTACAACTTTGGAATCAAGTAGGTAATGGTTATGATTATACAATTAACTGTATAGATCCTGCTTATAAAGATGGTACTGCTAAAGTATTTGTTCAAGGCGGAACATCTAGTGGATTTGATCCATCTAATAATTACGCTGAAGGAAAAGGTACATCATTCCTAGCTGAAGGTTATAAGGTTGAATCTGTTCCACATAGTTCAAATCCAAATATTAATATTTATACAATTGTCAAAGCTTAAAAAATAAAGGTGATTAGAATATCTGTTCTAGTCGCCTTTTTTTATGATTATATTGAGTACTTTAATTTACATTGACTAAATTGATTGATATAATTAACAAGTATGCAGGAGGCTACTATGAAAGACATTATACAAGATTTAATTGATAGAGGAATGTTAGATAATTTCTCAGATAGAGAGCATATTGAAAAGATGCTCCAAACTAAACAAACTATTTATTGTGGCTTTGATCCTTCTGCTAAGTCTATGCAACTTGGCAATTTCGTTATGATTACTGTTTTAAGAAGATTACAACAAGCTGGTCATAGAATCATAGCTGTTATTGGTGGTGGTACTGGTATGATTGGTGATCCTTCTGGTAAAAAAGCTGAAAGATCGTTCTTAGATGAACAAACAGTTAAAGCAAACGTTGAAGGTATTAAAGCTCAACTCACCAAGTATTTAGACTTTTCTGATCCAGAAAAAGGTATTTGTGTTAATAACTACGATTGGTGGAGTAAGATTAACGTTATTGAATATTTACGTGACTTTGGCAAAGTATTTCCAATTAACTATATGTTAAGTAAGGAAATTGTTGCAAGCCGCTTAGAGACAGGTATTTCTTATACTGAATTCTCATATATGATTCTTCAATCAGGCGATTTCTATAGATTACATAAAGAATATGGTTGTAGTTTACAAATTGGTGGTGGAGATCAATGGGGTAACCTTACAAGTTCATTAGAAATGGTACGTAAAAAGGGTAATGCTGATGATGAAGCTGAAGTTTTCTCAGTTAAACTTATAACCGACTCTGAAGGAAGAAAATTCGGTAAGAGTGAACGTGGTGCTTTATACTTAGATGCTGATATGACTTCTCCATATTTTATTTACCAATATTTTATTAATGTTGGTGACAACGATGTTGGTCGTTATTTAAAGATTTTTGATGATAGAAGTATGGAAGTGCTTGATGCTATCTATCACAAACACATGGAACATCCAGAGTATAGATATGGACAAAAAGAATTGGCTCATTCAATCGTTTCAATTATTCACTCAAAAGAAGTTGCTGACGATTGTGTTAAAATGACAGAAGCCTTATTTAAAGATGATTTTAGTGGACTTAATGCTAAACAATTAGCAGAAGTTGCTGAAGGTATTAAAACAGTAACAAAAGAAGGCGATATCAAGCTTATCGACGCTTTAATAGAATTGGGACTTGCAAGTTCTAGAAGAGAAGCAAGAGAGTTCTTAAAAGCTGGAAGCATTAAGGTTAATGGAACAAAGCAAGATGATGAGAACCTTGTTTTAAACAAAGATAATTCATTAGATGGTTTCTTCTTTATTAAACGTGGTAAGAAAAATTACGCTTGTTTGATCACAAAATAACTAGAAAGGTAATTACAATATATATGACAGATAACTCAAATAACTGGCGTGGTTTCAAAGGCCATAAATGGCAAGAAGAAATTGACGTTAGGGATTTTATAATACAAAATTTTACGCCATATGAAGGAAACGACTCGTTTTTAGTTGGTCCAACTGATAGAACAAAAAAAGCAGTTAGTGTTGCTGAGGTTTATTATGCAAAAGAAAGAGAAAATGGTGGAGTATATAAAATAGACACTCAACATATCTCTAGTGTTAACGATGAATTTGATCCAGGATATCTTCTTGATAAAAATGAAGAAATTATTGTTGGACTTCAAACTGATGAGCCTTTAAAAAGAGCCATTAATCCATTCGGTGGTTTAAGAATGGCAAAAACTGCATGTGAAGCGTATGGATACGAATTTCCAAAGCATATTGAAGAGGATTTTAAATATCGTACTACACATAACGATGGCGTATTTAAGATGTATACTAAGGAAATGCGCAAAGCACGTCACATGGGACTTTTAACAGGGTTACCAGATGCTTATGGTCGTGGAAGAATTATTGGTGACTACAGAAGAGTAGCTCTTTATGGTATAGATTATTTAATTGAACAAAAAGAAAAAGATATTGATGAATTTTCAGAGAGACCAATGAGTGAAGACAATATGCGACTTCTCGGTGAACTTCGTCGTCAAGTCGAAGCTTTAAAATTTGTTTTAGGTATTGCTAAAAAATATGGATATGATATTTCTAAACCTGCCAATAATGCTCATGAAGCTTTTCAATGGCTTTACTTTGGATATTTAGGTGCCATTAAAACTCAAAATGGCGCAGCTATGTCCTTAGGAAGAGTTTCAACATTCTTAGATATTTATATTGAAAGAGATATTAAAGAAGGAACTTTAGATGAAGTAGGTGCACAAGAATTGTTCGATGATTTTGTCTTACATTTAAGACTAGCTCGTCACTTACGTACACCTGAATATAACGAATTGTTTGCTGGTGATCCTATGTGGATAACAGAAGCTATCGGTGGTATGGCTTTAGATGGAAGAACTTTAGTAACAAAGTCATGCTATCGTATGCTTAATACGCTTAACAATTTAAAAGCTTCACCAGAACCAAATATGACAATATTGTATTCTGTTAATTTACCGGAAAACTTTAAAAAGTTTTGTGCTGCTATGTCTATCAAAACAGATGCTATTCAATATGAAAACGACGATGTAATGCGTGAATACTATGGCGATGACTATGCTATTGCTTGTTGTGTTTCTGCTATGAAAATAGGTAAACAAATGCAATTTTTTGGAGCAAGATGTAATTTGCCAAAAGTGTTATTGTTAGCGTTAAATGGTGGCTATGATGTTAAATCTGATACTCACATCGGGCCACAAATGGGACCATGTGCTGGTGACATATTAGATTATGAAAAAGTAATGAAAAGAGTAGATGGTTATCTTAATTATTTGGCAAATTTATATGTTAAAACAATGAATGTTATCCATTATAGTCACGATATATATGCTTATGAAAGAGTAGAAATGTCTCTTCACGATTCTGAAGTAGAAAGAATGATGGCTTTTGGTGTAGCTGGCCTTAGTGTCATGGCTGACTCTTTATCTGCTATTAAATATGCTCAAGTTAAACCAATTAGAAACGAAGACGGATATATAGTTGGATTTGAAACTATCGGTGATTTTCCTAAGTTTGGTAACGATGATGACAGAGTAGATGAAATTGCACAAATGATTACCCATAAGACAATTAAAGCTTTACGTCAAACTCCTTGCTATAGAAATGCTACTCACACTTTATCGGTATTAACTATTACAAGTAATGTCATGTATGGTTTAAAAACTGCTTCTACTCCTGATGGCAGAAAGTCTGGTCAGCCTTTTGCTCCAGGTGCTAACCCAATGCACAATAGAGAAAAGCATGGTGCTTTAGCTTCTTTAAATAGCATAAGTAAACTTAAGTATTCTGATTGTCGTGATGGTATATCGAATACATTTTCAATTACCCCAAACACTTTAGGTAAAGACGAAAATACAAGAGTTAATAATTTAGTCTCAATTTTGGATGGCTATTTTTCAAAAGGTGCTCACCATATCAACGTTAACGTGTTAAATAGAGAAGTTTTAATTGATGCTATGGACCATCCAGAAAAATATCCAAATTTGACAATTAGAGTTTCAGGATATGCTGTTAACTTTAATAAGCTATCTCGAAAGCATCAAGAAGAAGTAATTTCACGTACATTCCATGAATCAATTTAAAATTACATCATTTGAAACTTTTTCAGCTGTTGATGGACCAGGAATTAGAACTGTAATCTTTTTGTCTGGATGCCCAAATAGATGCATATATTGTCACAATCCGGAGTGTTTTCTTGATAGTGAAGCAAAGATGCTAAGTTTTGAAGAATTAAAAAGAATATATAAAAACTATGAAGTCTATTATAAGCAAAATGGAGGCTTAACATTTTCTGGTGGAGAGCCCCTGTTACAAGCTAAAGAAATAAATGAATTTAATAGCTTATACAAAGTTAATTATGCTTTAGAAACTTCTGGCTCCGTTTTAAATGATGATGCTAAAAAAGTATTATCTAATTCAAGCTTTGTTTATTTAGATTTAAAATTTAATTCTATAGATTTATATAAAAAGTATGTAGGAAATACTTTTAACTCAACTATAAAAGTTCTTAAATATTTGGAAGATAACAAAATAGAACATGTAATTAGACAAGTTGTTATTCCAGGTATAAATGATAGTTATGAAGCCTTAGAATCAACTATTAAATTATTAAAAAGTAATTATAATAGTCGTACAATTGAGTTCTTACCTTATCACAATATGTGTCAAGAAAAGTACGATAGATTGAATTTAGATTTTAAATTAAAAGGCGTTAAATCATTAGATAACGCCTATTTGAATAAGTTAAAGGATGAATTAAGAATAAATTATCTTGAATTTAATATTATTTAAGGTTAGTTTTATAAAAACTTATTATAAGTTCTGATATAACTTTATTTGGTTCATATAGTTTGACTTTAGGAAAATTTAATTCGAATAGAGAAATAACTTCTTGAGGAATATCATTGTCATATTTCTTGAGAAGTTTTTTATATTCAGTACTAGCATTTTGTCTCACTTGTTTTGAATCCATACTATAGAATAATTTATGACCTCCACGTGTAAATACTTTAGTAATTGCATTTGGAGCTTTTTTCTTTAAGCATGCATATGTAGCTGAGTGTTTGAATTTGACAAAGTGATCATTTGTAGCATGCACGAGCATGAAAGTTGTTTTTTTGGATTTTTTTATTTGATGTGATGCCTGTTTAAAAGTTTTAGGACCACAAATAAATAATGTGAATGATTTTGCAAAAGGACGGCACAGTTTAACTATTATTTTATAATATTTTTCTAATCCATCCAAAATAGTTTGACTTTCTTGTTCGAATCCTGAAAGTGCAAAAACAGCTTTAACATTATATTTAGTGTGATTAACGCTATTAACAGCAAATCCGCCCCATGAGTGGCCATATAATCCTAAAGGATATTTAGATAATTCTGGATTAGATGTAACATATTTTAAAACTATATCAAGATCGATATAGCTATGATATAAAGATTTTTGATTTTTCCCACTACTTTCACCATTTGCTAAGTTATCGTAAGCTAAGATAAGATAACCATTATCAATTAACAACTTAATTTCAGGTAAATATTTAGTGTGCTCTGATAAAAAGCCATGAGATAATACTATTAATCCTCTATAATTTAAAGGCTTTGATTTTGGTTCGTACAAATACGCTTGTATAAAATTATCTTTTTTAGTAAATATTTTAATAGGTGTTCTATTTATATATAGCTTATAGTCAGAATAGTCTATATATAAAGGACCTATTAGTGCTTTTTCATGGTGATGAAAAAGTTTAAAATGCAGAACTTTAAATATAATTAATAGTGTTAAGTAATATATAATGAATAATCCTAATAAGGATAAGAAAATGTATAGTGCAATCATATCAACTAGTTTACTACAATTGAGTAATAAAAGATAACTTAAAGAATAAAATGTTAAAAATTAGCACTTAGCTATTGACAGTGCTAAAAATGGTGCTATAATATATTTAGCAGTCAGAGATACTGAGTGCTAAAAGGAGGTGCTAATATGGCAGATCAAAAATATACAAATAAAGTTATTGAAGTAATTAACAATGCTACTGCAATAGCTAAAAAGAATGACCAACCTTCTGTTGATGTCCCACATTTGTTAAGAGCTTTGTTTGATATCTCAGATTCGTTTTATGTTAATGTTTTAACCAAAGCAGGAGTTAATACTAAAAACGTATCACAGACAATTGATGGATTTATAAATCAAATATCAAAAACAAGTTCTAGTGAGGAACCTTTCCCAAGTGTTGACTTTAAGAATTTGCTTTTTAATGCTACAAAATATGAGGAAAGCATGCAGGATGAGTACCTTAGCGTTGAACATTTAATATTAGCTCAATTTGATAGTAAACATTCTATTATCTCTAAACTTTGTGAATTAGAAAACTACAATAAAAAAGCTTTCACAAAAGCAATAGATGATATAAGAGGTGGAAATCATGTTACTAGTGATTCACCAGAAGATACTTATGAAGTCTTAAAGAAATATGGACGTGACTTAGTTGATGAAGTAGCAAAAGGTCATATTGATCCAGTAATTGGTAGAGACGAAGAAATAAGAAGAGTAATTCAAATTCTTTCAAGAAAGAGTAAGAATAACCCAGTACTTATTGGTGAACCTGGTGTTGGTAAAACAGCTGTAGTTGAAGGCTTAGCTTGGAGAATATTCAAAGGAGATGTACCTCTTTCACTTAAAAATAAGACAGTATTTGAACTTGATTTAGGTTCGTTAGTTGCAGGTGCAAAATATCGTGGTGAATTTGAGGAAAGACTAAAATCTGTTCTTAAAGAAGTAGAAAAGAGTGAAGGAAGAATTATTCTTTTCATCGATGAAATTCATATGCTTGTAGGTGCTGGTCGTACTGATGGAGCTATGGATGCAGCTAACTTATTAAAACCATTGTTAGCTCGTGGTTCATTGCATTGCATTGGTGCTACGACACTTGATGAGTACCGTAAATACATTGAAAAAGATGCAGCATTTGAACGTCGTATGCAAAAGGTTATGGTCGACGAGGCTACACCTGAAGATGCAATTTCAATCCTTCGTGGTATTAAGGAAAGATATGAAATGCATCATGGCGTAAAAATAACTGATGATGCAATTATTTCTGCAGTTACATTATCTAATAGATATATTTCAGATAGATTCTTACCTGATAAAGCTATAGACTTAATCGATGAAGCTTGTGCTAAAGTTCGTATGGAAATAGACTCTATGCCAGAAGAACTTGATGAAGTAAATCGTAAGCTAATGCAACTTGAAATTGAAAGAGTTTCATTAAAGAAAGAAGAAACTGACAGTGCTAAAAAGAGATTAGAAGAAATGAGCGAGGAAATTTCTAATCTCAAATCTAAGAAAGATGAATTAACAGCTAAATGGCAAAATGAAAAAGCAGCTTTGGAAAGTTCAAAGCAAATTAAAACTGAACTCGATAAGGCTAAACTTGCACTTGATAAAGCTTTAAATGATGCCGATTATAACGAAGCAGCTCGACTTCAAAACTTTGTTATTCCATCTTTAAATAAAAAGTTAAAAGAAAATAGCAGTAATTCTGGTGATAATAGAATGTTAAACGAAGTTGTCACCGAAGAAACTGTTGCAGAAATTGTCTCTAATTGGACTGGAATACCAGTAAGCAAACTTACAAAATCAGAAAGTGCTAAACTTTTAGGACTCAAGAGTGAACTTGAAAAAAGAGTTATTGGACAAGACCAAGCTCTTGAACTTGTATCAGATGCAATTTTAAGATCTAGAGCTGGTATTAACGATTCACATAGACCACTTGGTTCGTTCTTATTTTTAGGACCTACCGGTGTAGGTAAGACAGAAGTTGCAAAAGCTTTAGCTGAACAACTATTCGATTCTGAAAGTCAAATTGTCAGAATTGATATGTCTGAGTATATGGAAAAGTATTCAGTTTCTAGACTTTTAGGAGCCCCGCCAGGCTATGTAGGATATGAAGAAGGTGGACAATTAACTGAAGCAGTTAGAAGAAAACCTTATTCTATAGTCTTACTTGATGAAATTGAAAAGGCTCATCCAGACGTATTTAACGTTTTGCTTCAAGTTCTTGATGATGGTAGATTGACAGATTCTAAAGGTAGAATAGTCAACTTCTCAAATACAATCTTAATTATGACAAGTAACCTTGGATCCGATATATTACTTAATGGTAATGGTGAAAAAGAGAAAGCAGAAGTTAATGAATTGTTAAAGAGAACATTTAAACCTGAATTCTTAAACAGAATTGATGAGATTGTCACCTTTAATTCTTTAAGTGCTAATGTTGTTAACGATATTGTTAAGAAATTCTTAAATATCTTAAAATCAAGATTAGCTGATAAAGATGTTACATTCGAATACACTGATGCTGCTGTTGAGAAGATTGCTAAAGATTCATATGACCCAATATATGGTGCTAGACCTATAAGAAGATACATTCAAAAACAAGTAGAAACACCTTTAGCAATTAATATCTTAAGTGGCAAAGTGTTTAAACATTGCAAACTTGATGTTAATAGCGATGAGTTTACTTTCACTGAATAAGTAACTAAATAGTACAAATAATAGTGTTATGGAACGTAGAATATACCAATACATAACACTATTTTTATTTTGTTCTTTTGCGGGATATATTATAGAAGTTACAGGAATATATCTTACAGAAGGAATAATCGAAAAAAGAGGATTTTTAACTTTACCACTTCTTCCAATTTACGGCTTTGGATCAGTGTTAATAGCTAGATTTTTTCAAAATAAAAGACAAAGCTCTTTAAAAGTTTTACTTTTTTCAATAATTATTGCTTCATTTTTGGAGTATATAACTGGTTATTGTTTGTTGAAATTTGCAAATTTAAGATTGTGGGATTATTCAAAATATACAATTAATCTTAATGGATTTATAGCTATGTGGAGTTCTATTTCTTTTGGTATAGGTGGAGTAATAATAGTTAAATTTATATATCCTTACATAGTAAAAATAACGAATAAGTTTCATATTATTTCATTAAGAGTAATATTACTTCCTATCGTTATTGTTTTAGTTATTGAAATAGCAGTTAATATAGCTATTAAGCTAATCAACTAAAAGCATAGAAGAGAATTTAGTATATGTATTCAAATAATCTTGTACAGTTTGTTTATATAAGCTAATACGTTCTTTGTGTCTATTTTCAACTTTTTCTAAAAACTTTAATGCTCCTGTTGTGCCCATTGATACAGTTTTGGCAATATATCTTATTAATTTTCGATCAGTCTTTATAGTCATAAGCTCCATTTTGGTAAAAAAGATAGCTCTCTTTTGGAAAAACGTCATCTCAGGTTCACTCATGTTATAGCTGTTACGATATAATTCTAAAAGTTCTTTTAATCTAGCTTCATAAACTTCTATTGAGCTATTTAATTCGTTTATGATAGAAATATCGCTTGTTTTCTTTTTGAATAACTTTAATATTTCTATCCCCATTTTTTGACCTTTTATAAAGTGTGTAATTTCTTCTTGTTCTTTCATAAATTTATTATGTCACCTCATTATAATTATGGCTTTATTTTATGAATCTATAAAAAATATAATATTTAAATTTTATAAAACACTTTTTAACGCTATTTTTTTCTAAATAGTAATAAAATAACTGTTTTTACTTTACTTTATCAGCTAAATTTAGTATATTAAATGAGCGTCATATGGCGGCTG
>ERZ779896.3196-NODE-3196-length-10279-cov-2.363361_pt1 | contig 10279 bp, 7 predicted proteins | sample MGYA00511067_ERZ779896 | MGnify/ENA primary metagenome ERZ779896 (study PRJEB29588, sample SAMEA2161597) | human gut metagenome | biome: human gut; feature: human-associated habitat; material: faeces | place: Denmark | collected 2008/2010 ...
AGTGGAGATTTAGCCAAGCGCAAACTCTACCCATCCCTTTTTAGACTCTATAAATCAGGAAATCTATCTGAACACTTTGCGGTTATCGGAACAGCTCGCAGACCATGGAGTAAGGAATACTTTGAATCAGTCGTGGTAGAATCTATCACGGATCTGGCCGATAGCCCTCAACAAGCTCAAGAATTCGCTAGTCATTTCTACTACCAAAGCCACGATGTCAATGATACCGAACATTACATCGCCCTGCGCGAATTACAAAACAGCTTGGATGAAAAATACCAAACAGAACACAACAAGGTCTTCTTCTTGTCCATGGCTCCTCAATTTTTTGGAACCATTGCCAAACACCTCAAATCAGAAGGCATTGTGGATGGACAAGGCTTTGAGCGCTTGATCGTTGAAAAACCTTTCGGTACAGACCTGGAAACAGCTAGTCAGCTCAACAAAGAATTGGAAGAAACCTTTGATGAAGAACAAATCTTCCGGATCGACCATTACCTTGGAAAAGAAATGATCCAAAATATCTTTGCCATTCGTTTTGGAAATCTTATTTTTGATAATCTTTGGAACCGAGATTTTATTGACAATATCCAAATTACCTTTGCTGAACGCTTGGGAGTTGAAGAACGCGGTGGCTACTATGATCACTCGGGGGCCCTTCGAGATATGGTGCAAAACCATACCCTTCAGCTTTTGTCTTTGCTTGCCATGGATAAACCAGCTACCTTTACCAAGGATGCGATTCGGGCTGAAAAAGTAAAAGTATTTGAGCAATTGCACAATCCAACAGATGACGAATTGAAGAAATTCTTTATCCGTGGTCAATACCATTCAGGTACGATCGAAGGGAAAAAAGATATCTCTTATCGCAGTGAGCCCAATGTCGACCCTGAATCTACTACGGAGACCTATGCTTCTGGTACGTTCTTTGTTGATAGCGATCGCTTCCGCGGTGTGCCTTTCTTCTTCCGTACCGGAAAACGCTTGACGCAAAAAGGAACCATGGTCAATGTGGTCTTCAAGCAAACCGACTCCATCTTTGGACATAGCTTGCAACCAAATGTCTTGACAATTTATATCCAACCAAATGAAGGTTTCTCATTGAGCATCAACGGAAAAGAGGTCGGAGAAAAATTCAGTATCGCACCGATTTCCTTTGATTACGAAACAGATGCGACCGCAACTGGAGCTTCCCCAGAGCCTTATGAAAAATTAATTTTCGACGTTTTGAACAATGACTCAACCAATTACAGCCACTGGCACGAAGTCCGTGCTTCATGGCAATTGATTGACCGGATTGAAAAACTATGGGCCGAAAATGGAGCACCGCTCTATGAATACAAGTCTGGATCCATGGGACCAACTGCATCCGATGATCTCCTTGCAGAATACGGAGCCGAATGGGTTTGGAAACCTGAACCTAAGAATTAAGGAAAGCCACCTTCGGGTGGTTTTTTTGATAGCGCAAGGAAACAAAAAGACAAATTGTTCTTCCAACAATTTGTCTTTTTCTATTCGACTCTTAAATCAAGCCTTCCAAGAGGCCTCTCATGAAGTTTTCTGAGTGGAATGGTCCGATATCATCAATCTTTTCTCCGAATCCAATCAACTTCACTGGAATGTCCAACTCTTCACGGATCGCAAGGACAACCCCACCTCGAGCCGTTCCATCGATCTTGGTCAATACAATTCCTGTCACAGGCGTAATTTTTGAAAATTCTTTAGCTTGCACCAAGGCATTTTGACCGGTTGATGCATCGAGGGCCAGCAAGGTTTCATGCGGTGCATCAGGTACCACACGCTTGATAATGCGACCGATTTTTTCCAGCTCCGCCATGAGGTTGTCCTTGTTTTGCAGACGACCAGCTGTATCAATCATCAGAACATCGATGTTTTCAGCGATCGCGCGTTCCATTCCATCAAAGACGACGCTAGCAGGATCTGATTTTTCAGGACCTGTTACAACTGGAACATCTACGCGGCGTCCCCATTCTGCCAGTTGAGCTACTGCTCCTGCACGGAAAGTATCTGCTGCAACCAACATGACTTTCTTGCCTTCTTGTTTGTAGCGGTGGGCTAACTTCCCGATAGAGGTTGTTTTACCAACTCCATTGACCCCAACAAAGAGCATGACCGTAAGACCATCTTGAAAACGAATGGCTTCATTAAATTGGCCATCCTTTTCATACAAGTCCACCAATTTTTCGATGATCACGCGCTTGAGAGCATCTGGTTTTTTGGCATTTTCCAAACGGGCTTCATAGCGCAACTCTTCGGTTAAATTAGAGGCCACTTGAACCCCAACGTCACTCATGATCAAGAGTTCTTCCAATTCTTCAAAGAATTCTTCATCGACTGAACGGAAATTAGCAAAGAAAGCATTGAGACGTGCTCCAAATCCAGTCCGTGTCTTTTTCAAGCTACGATCGTATTTTTCCTGAATGGTTTCTTGCTCTGGCTCAACCTCGTCTGGAATTGGCTCCTCTGCCTCTTCAACAGTTCTTTCTTCAACTGCTGACGCTGCTTCTCCTTGAGGAAGTCTGGACTCAGCTTCTGCAACTTCTGAAGTTTCTTCCACTTGAGCTATCGCTTCTGATACTTCAGGTTCTGAAACCTCATCCTGAGCTTCTACTAGTTCTGGAGACTCCTCTTCTGTCGTGCTCCCTTCTACTAGCTCAGCTTCAGATGATGGAGAAGCAATCGGTGACTCTTCTTCCAGTTCTGAACCGTTAGCCCCATCTGCTTCCTCACCATTTTCAGTTTCTTCCGCTTCAATTTTCACTTCTTCAAGAGGCTCAGTCTCCTCCGTTTCATCAGATAGTGGTGAAACTTCTTCAGGACTTGCCTCTGCTTGAGCAGGTTCAAAGACAACTGGAGACTCCTCTTCTGGTTCCTGGTCTTCATGAGTCTCTGAAGTCACATTTTCTTCAAGAAGAGGTTCCTTTGATGGCTCTTCTTGAGTGACGGTTGAAACAGGTTGATGAGTGGCTGCAATCCGAGCTTTAAGCTCTTGGTAGTATGCCTCCATATCAGCGATTTTTTGCTCTTCCTTGTCATTTAAGGTAGCCGCAGGCTCCTCTTTGACAGTTTCTTCAACCTCCGTACTTTCCGTCACTTCTTCAGAAGACGGAAGCACTTTTTCAGCTTCTTCTTTTTTTCCAAATAAACGATCAAATAATCCCATTTAATCACTCTCCTTTAGCACATAATTTTCAATTGCCCATGCGACGGCATCCTGGTCATTGGTCACAGGAGCTACAAGCGCTGCAACTTCCTTCACTGCTGGAATCGCATTGCCCATGGCAACCCCCAGTCCAGCCCACTGGATCATAGACAGGTCATTGGCTTCATCTCCACAGGCCATGACTTGATCTGCCTCAAGACCCAAAATAGAAGCTAGAGCTACTAAGCCCGTTGCCTTGTGAACATTTTTAGGGCACCATTCCAGCAACATTTCCCGAGATTTAAAAATTTCATAGTCTTGAAATAAGTCCGGCTTGATCTGCTTGATCGTTGCATCTAAAAAGTCTTGATCGACTGCTGTCACACACTTGTTGTAGGAAATCGTGGATGGCAGGTCTTTAAAATCTGACTCAATAAAGTTCAGGTAGGGATTGTAAAGGGAATAGAGAGACTTTCGATCTGCATGAATCTCATAAACCGTTCCCTCACTGATAGCATCCAGCGGAAGGCCGAGGCGGACTGTTTCATCATGAATGGTTGCGACATCTTCTGGTGCCAAGACAACTTTTGAGAGGATTTCTCCATTATTTCGCTGCACTAGACCACCGTTGAAGGTAATCGTATACTCTTCTTTGAGGCCTGCTGTTCCCAATTCTTCCAAAAGAAAATCCATGGCTTTCAAGGGACGACCAGTGGTTAGAACCACCTTGACACCTTGGGCCTGTGCAGCAGCGAGGGCTGCTCTATTGCGAGGGGAGATCTTTTTTTCAGAATTGAGAAGGGTCCCATCTAAATCCAGCGCAATCAAGGAAATCTTACTCATACAATTTCCTCCATGTAGCGTAGGACAGAACCCGTCGCATGGTGGCCGATGACTGTTTCAGCAATCGCTAAGATTTCAGGACGTGCATTTTCTGGCGCTACAGGATGGCCCACGACTTGCATCATATGGAGGTCATTTAGGTTATCTCCAAAAGCCATCACCTGATCCATCGAGATCCCTAGTTTATCCGCTAAGGCGGTAATGGCCACTCCCTTATCGACATAATCGAGGACAATATCAATTGATTCAAAACCTGTCGTCATCGCTTTGACGCCTGGGATATTCTCAGTGACCCATTGTTCACCTTCAAGTACAAGAGCTGCATCAAAGTTGGTGGTCAATTTGAAAATTTCATCCTGAATATCTGCTAGGCTTTTCACTTTTTGAATATTTTCATTGTAGTACTGACTCAAGGCCAGATAGTCGGGATCTACTGTTTCCAAGACATAGCTCCCCTTTTTCCCTGTCAAAAGCAATTTATTCGGGTCTGCATAAGGGGAGGATTTCAAAGCCTCAAAAACCCCCAAATAAAAGTCCTTGGACATGGTCGCTTCGTAGAGATCTTCTCCATGAAATTCTACCACACTACCATTTTCAGCAATGAAAATCATCTGGTCCTCAAATCCTTTAAAGAGGGATTTGAGTGAAAGGAGGGCACGGCCACTTGCAGCAGCAAAATAGATGCCTTTTTCTTTGCAGCTTGCTAATACCTTGCGTAAAAGCTCTTGATCGTACTGATGTTGGTCATTTAGAAAGGTTCCATCCATATCCGTAGCGATCAATTTAATATCATTATTCTTCATTTTCTAAGTCTTTCAATTTAACTGAGACGATTTTAGAAACTCCAGATTCCTGCATGGTCACACCATAGATGGAATCTGCAGCTGACATGGTTCCCTTCCGGTGCGTCACGACAATAAATTGGCTTTCCTTATCAAAGCGGTTCAGATAATCTCCAAAGCGCTTGACATTGGCCTCATCTAGGGCAGCCTCTACCTCATCTAGAATGACAAATGGAATGGTCTTGACACGAATAATCGAGAACAGGAGAGCCAAGGCAGACAAGGCCTTTTCTCCACCACTCATGAGGTTTAAGGATTGGATCTTTTTACCAGGTGGCTGCACAGAAATCTCAACACCAGCTGTCAGAAGATCTGGCTCTGTCAGAATCAAATCAGCAGAACCCCCACCAAACATTTGACGGAAAGTGACTTTAAAGGATTCACGAATGGCTTCAAAAGTTGATTTAAAGCGTTCCTTAACTTCGTCATTCATGTCGTTGATGGTAGACAGAAGCATATTTTTCGCAGCCAAGACATCCTCACGCTGGCTGGAAAGGAAATCAAAGCGCCCCTTCACCTCATCGTACTGCTCGATCGCATCCACATTGACTGGACCAAGTGCCTTAATATCTTTTTCGATGCTCTTGAGCTGGTTTTCAGCTGCTGCAAGATTTTCAACAGGTTTGGCCTGTTCTTTGGCTTGGTCAAAGCTTTGCATGAATTCATCGGTAATTTGCGTTAAGAGCTTATTCAAGCGATCCGCATGCTTTTCACGTGTCGCTTCAGCCTTGGCTTGTTGACGAATCCACTCTTCGTTTTTCTTGCGAGCTTGTTCCATCTGTTCTGCCACATCTTCGGCCTGGCCTTCCAAATCATCTAGTTCAAAGCGTTTCCGAATGACCCCTTGTTCCAGTTCCGTTTTCTTGGCTTGGGCCTGCGTCAATTGGTTGGCTAGCTGCTCCACATCCACTGTCTGAACTTTGGCCTCGCCTTGTTCAATCAGCAATTGTAACTGATGCTCTTCTACTTCCAACTGGGAGATCGTTTCTTCCAAGCGACGAGCATCTGTTTGCTCATAGCTTTGTTGGCTCTTATATTCGGTCTGTTGAAGTCGCAATTTTGCCAATTGCTCTTGCAAGTTTTGTACTTTTTGTTGCAGGACATCTTTGTCCGACTTCATGGTTTCAATGTCGCGATTCAGATTTTCTTTTTGAAGCTCAATTTCTGCCAATTGCTCAGTAAGAGACTCCAGCTCTTCTTGGAGAGACTGGGTCGCATCTGTTGCCAATTCTGACTTCAAAGCTTCTAAGAGTTCCTGGATTTCTTTCAGTTGCTCTTGGCTTTGTTGGTAGGCCAATTGGGCCCGCTGTTGTTCCAGACGGGCTTGTTCACCTTGGCTTTGAATGGAGGCCAGGTATTCTTGCGCCTGCTTGAGCAGATTGTCCTTGGTCTCGACCTCCTGCTCTGCTTCTCTCAAACGAGCATCCAAAGCTTGCATTTCCTGCTTCAAACTATCCAATTCTGGTTTGACAAAGACCGTATTTTGGGAGCGATTGGCACCACCGGCATACGATCCTCCGGTCCGCAATTCGGTCCCATCCAAGGTCACCATCCGAACTTGATAATTGACTTTACGAGCTGCCTCACGCGCATGCTCTGTCGTGTCAAAGATGGCCGTTACTCCAAGCAAGTTTTGGAAGATTTGTTCAAAACGATGCTCATAGGTCACTAAGTCACTCGCAATTCCTAGAAATCCTGCACTTGCTTGAATCAATCCCAGATTCCGAGGGGATAGTTGACGGGTTTTGATGGTCGTTAGCGGAAGGAAAGTTGCCCGTCCCAAGCGATTGCGTTTCAAGAAATCGATCGCTCGCGTTGCAGCCTTTTCATCTTCGACAATGATCTGTTGGCTGCTAGCTCCCAGAGCAATTTCAAGCGCCGTCTGGTAGTCTTTTGAGAAACTCAAATTTTCACTAACAGCTCCACAGATGCCTCCTAACCGTTCTGCTTCTTGCAAAACGCTCTTGACGCCTGCATAGAAGTTACTATGGTTCTTCTGAATAGCTTCCAAGCTATTGATCCGCGCCCGTTTGTTTTTGCTCTCATCCATCAAGTCAAACATGGCCGCTTGAGCCTCTTGGTAGGCAGCTTTGGCTTGCTCCACTTTTACCAATTGCTCTTGGTATTCTACTAGTAAAACTTTGACCGTCGCTTGTGCCTGATCCAACTCCTCTAATTGTCGGACTTCTTTTTCCTTGGCAGCTTCAAAGTTTGTTTGTGCCTTGGTCAAATCTTCTTGTCGATGGCTAGATTCTTGCAGGAGTGCTTGGATCCGGCTCTCAATGGCTGTCCGCTCATTTGATTTTTCAGCCTCAGTCTGTAAGAGCGCGACATACTGCTCACGTAGATGCTCAATGACTTGTTCCGGATCTTCTTCGTAGTTGGCTAATTCTTTTTCCAACTCTTCTTGTTGCTGACGGTTCTCTGTCAGCCTTTGTTGAAGCACAGCTAACGTCTCTTGTTTTTGAGCCAGCTCTTGTTTCGCTTCTTCCAGACGGGCCAAAACAGCATCCAGCCGCTCAAGATTTTCCCTGCGACTATGGGCTGCTTGACTCGATTGCAACTTAGCTACTTCGATTTGCTTTTCTAAATCACTGATCAATCGAGTGACCTCAAGCAAGCTGGCCTGGTCTTCAGCTAAACTTTCATCCAACTGATGGCGGGCTTTCTTGATACGTACATTCTCTTCTTCTAAAACCTGACGACGTTGGTAATAAGAAGCCAACTGTTCTTGAATGGCCTTTTCTTCTTGATCAGCCTTTTCATAAAGGTCCTTTGTCAAATCAACTTGAGCAACTAAAACATCCAGCAAGAGAACCTGCCGTTCTTGGTCTAATTCCAAGAAACGGCGAGCGACAGTCGCTTGCTTTTCAAGAGGTTGGATCTGTCCTTCTAATTCATAGAGGATGTCTTCCAGACGGTCCAAATTCTCCTGGGTTTGATTGAGTTTGGTCTCGGTTTCCTTACGCCGCGTCTTAAATTTCAAGACACCAGCAGCTTCTTCAAAGATAGCCCGGCGTTCTTCCGGTTTGGAGTTAAAGATCTCCTCTACCCGTCCTTGAGAGATAATGGAGAAGGAATCACGTCCCAATCCCGTATCCATGAACAGATCATGCACATCTCTGAGACGTACTTTCTTGCCGTCGATCTTGTACTCGCTGTCTCCAGAACGATAAATATGCCGTTCGACACGAATTTCTTTACCTGCCTGCTGGATAAAACCATCCTGGTTATCTAAGACAACTGTGACACAGGCATAATTCAGCGGTTTACGCGATTCTGTCCCTGCAAAGATGACATCGGGCATCTTGCCCCCACGTAAACTCTTGACACTAGATTCCCCCAGGGCCCAGCGCAAGCTCTCCGTGATATTTGATTTTCCAGATCCATTAGGCCCTACAACGGCAGTGACCCCTTTGTCAAATACGACTTTTGTCTTATCCGCAAAGGATTTAAAGCCTTGGATTTCAATCTCTTTTAGATACATGGCCCATCATTCCTCGTTTCAACTGCATTGCGGGCTGCTTCCTGCTCCGCTAATTTCTTGGAACGACCATGACCATGTCCCATCGTTTGACCGTTCACGAACACTTCTACTTCAAACTCTTTGGCATGAGCTGGACCGGACTCGCTGACCACTTGGTATTGGATCTCCACATCTCCGTGAACCTGTAACAATTCTTGCAGACGGGTCTTGTAGTCAATGACTTGAGAAAATTGACCCGTTTCAACCTTTGGAATCATGACCTGATAGATGAAGCGTTTGACTGCTTCCACTCCTTGATCCAATAAAAGAGCACCTAAAAAGGCTTCAAATAAGTCACCAAGAATCGTATCACGGTCCCGGCCACCAGATTTTTCTTCGCCCTTACCCAGTTTGATGAAATGGTCAAATTGGCAATCCCGAGAAAAGCCAGCTAGACTTTCTTCACGGACAATCATGGAACGGAATTTGGACAAATCTCCCTCCGGTCTGTTGGGGTGTTCCTTATACAAATATTCGGAAATAACTAATTGAAGAACAGCGTCTCCTAAAAATTCCAAACGTTCGTTATGTGAAATTTTTAAGAGGCGGTGCTCATTGGCATAAGAGGTGTGCGTAAAAGCGGTATCTAATAAACTGCTATCTGAAAAAACGATCTGAAACCGTTCCGATAACAGGGTTTGTAATTTCTCCATGGGAAGCCTACTTTCTAATAAATTCATACTCTTAAGTATACCAAAAAAGAAGCACGAACGCACTTCTTTTCCTAGTTCTAGGGCCTGAATTCTCCAATTTTAATCAGGATTTTCCTCTGTTGGATTTTCAGGCTTATTAGGGATCACTTTTAAGAGATAATAGGTGATAAAAATCGTCAAAGCACCTAGAGCAAGCTTCACCCAAATAATCGGTGCCAGATAGATCGAAATCCCCATCAGAATGTAGATCTGAAGAAGGATCCATTTCTTCCGTTCTTTGGCAATCGATTTGGTCTCTCGGTAATCCGCTACATAGGTTTGATAAAGCTTGGTTTGGTAGAGCCAAGTTTCAAAGCGTTTGGAACTTTTAGCAAAGCAGGCCATCGATAGCAGTAAAAAGGGAGTCGTCGGTAAAATCGGCAAAGGAATCCCAATAATTCCTAGTCCCAATGATACAAAACCAATCGTAAGATAAACAAGGCGCATTTTCTTCTCCTTTGTATGTTTCTTTTTTCGTAATCACTCTACAGCGTTCAAATCTGACATTTGAAGCATCATCTTAGATGGATCTGACATTCCATCCACAATATTCTGTTGTTCCTCATTTAATGGCAATAATATTATAGTTGCTGTATGAGATGGTAATTCTCCACTATCCTTGATAAAATAACTAACTTTTTGATTGTCAAGAATAGATTTTCCATCATAAGACCAAGAAATCGAAAAATTCAAATCTTTCTTGATATCCACATCTGTCTTATTGACCAACATGAGCGCTGCTCTTCCTTCAGAAATAGCTCCCGTGAAGTAGAGCGCCATATTACCTTCACTTCCGAGTTCAGGATGGTCTTTAACCAATTTCTTCCCTAACTCAATAAGATCAGACGTCTTTCCTTCATATTGAGGGGCCACCACAAATTTCAATTCTTTTTCTTTTTTAGAAGACTCTGATACTTTTGTTTCCTTCGCCGTTTGAGTGGAGGTTGACTCTTTCGTATCTTGCTTAGACTGACTACAAGCTGTTAAAGCAACTAAACTTGCCAGTAATAACATCATCTTTTTCATTTTTCATTTCTCCTCTTCTTTGATTGTACCAAACGTGACTCTCACTCAGAATTCGTTCTTTCCTATCATACACGAATTTTGGGTAAAGAGCAAATTCATTACTAGATGTAGATTTCCTCAAATAGGCAAATAAAAAACCACCCTCAGGTGGTTCTAAAAGTAGACAAACTATTTTAAAGTAAAATAA
>ERZ779896.3201-NODE-3201-length-10253-cov-3.109041_pt1 | contig 10253 bp, 13 predicted proteins | sample MGYA00511067_ERZ779896 | MGnify/ENA primary metagenome ERZ779896 (study PRJEB29588, sample SAMEA2161597) | human gut metagenome | biome: human gut; feature: human-associated habitat; material: faeces | place: Denmark | collected 2008/2010 ...
AGATAAATAAACAACTAAAAAACACTATTAAAAACTTACACACACATACATGCCTATCGCTAAAAACGAATTGTTCTTTTCATCGAAATACGCGGTCCTTTACTGTCTCTGCAACTCGAAGCCCAACCAAAGCCCGTCGTAGTTCTCTACCAGCGCACCGATGAGCTCCGCCTGGGAACTGATCCCGGCCGCCAGATCGGTCAGGGACTTCAGCACCGAAATGAGCCGGTCGGCTTCGAAAGCCATCGACAGCGTATCGCCCGAAACGGAGACTTGCGCCCGGATCGTCGCCGGGGTTTTCGAGAGGGTGATCGTCATCATGCCGCTGTCCGTATCGAGGGTATAAGTCCCCGCCACCTCCTTTCCCTTGTACCCGAAGGAACACTCCCCCTCCGCGGCGAACGAACAGGAGAATTGCTCCATGCCCAAGGTTCGGTACACGGATTCCAAACGGGATTCCACCTGGCTCGCGGCCACCTGTCCTCCGGCCTTGGCCAAGAGGTCATCGCTCTCCAGACGACAATACGGGCTCGCATACTCCCACTGGCCGATCACTGCCTGCTCGGAAAGCGTCTGCCCACCTACCGTCTGTTGGAGCACGTCGCCCAATATCGACTTCCAGTCCTGCGCCGATGCTCCGGTCGAACCCAGCACCACCCAGAAGACCAACCACAGGATATTTCTCGTTTTCATCTTTCGATTTCCTTTCAAATTTCTCGAAGACAAAGATAAACCCTCCTGTTTTTCAGGTCAAAAAAAAATCGACCGGCAGGGGTTTTCCGACGACCAACGGCCTTTTTTCCCCTTTTCAAAACATCTATCCGGAGGAGGACGGGCATTTGCCACAGGGGAGAAAAAGTACTATCTTTGACCCGTAAACCCATCCCCGCATGTCGAGATTCGCTGCCAACCTCAAACTGCTCCGCCACCGGAAAGGCCTCTCGCAGGACATCCTTGCCCTGGAGCTCGACCTGAAGCGCACCACGCTTTCGGCCTACGAGAACGGCCAGGCCGAACCCAATCTGGACCTGTTGGGACGCATTGCCGCCTATTTCGGCCTGCGCATCGACTCTCTGCTGGGCGTGGACCTCTCCGCCCTCACCCCGGCCGAATGGGACGAAATGCAGCGCGGCGAAACCCCGGACCTCTCCGGACGCCACCTGCGCATCCTGGCCACCAGCGTATCGCCCGACAACCTGGAAAACGTCGAAGTCGTCCCGGCCGCCGCACGCGCCGGTTACACCGCCGGGTATGCCGACCCGGAATTCGTCGCCTCCCTCCCGCACATGAGCCTGCCGTTCCTCTCGCCCGAGCGCAAATACCGCGCTTTCCCCGTCGATGGAGACAGCATGCCGCCCGTAGTAAAGGGCTCGTACGTGGTGGGACAGTACCTGCCCGACTGGAACACCCTGCGCAAAGGGCAATTCGCCATCGTGGTTACCCGGCAAGACGGCATCGTCTTCAAGAAAGTGTACCCCGATTTTTCCGCCGGGAAGCTCACCCTGGTCTCGACCAATCCCTTGTACGAACCGTACGATCTCCCGTGGGAAGAAATCCTCGAAGTCTGGACCTTCACGGCATACGTCGCCCAGTCGGTTCTCGAACCGGGTCTCGAACCGGGACAGATCGAACAGATCCTCGCCCGCCTGCAACGCGACGTGGCCGCGCTGAAAAAGAAGACCGGGCTGTAATCCCCCCTCTCTGCCCCGCGACAAACACCCCGCTTTTCCCCGGCCCACCGTTACCGGACAAAAAGACCGAAGGAATCCATTTCTCTCCCCTTGCCTGCTGTCCCAAAGCATGGGTGCCGATCCTTTTCGCCTCGCCCGGCCTGCGTCCTCCAGATGCCCCGCAAAGAGTTTTCCAAAAGCAAGGAACGTGTACGATCGTCTCCTACAAAAAGGATGCGCTTTCTCCTCTGCTTCGTGAATGCCTCCCGAGGGGAGTCTCCTCTCACAGAGAACGAGCGGGCTTTTGTCGCTTTGTTCCTAGGCAGAGGCGGCCGGAAGGCCGCCTCTGCCCTGCTTTCCTCCGGGAGATGCGTCATTTTTCGTCCCACCGGCCCGAAAAAAGCGCTTCATTTCCATTTCTTTTCAAAATCTCGCGGTATTTTTGCCTTCGAAAGCCCAACCCTTCGGTATGAAAATCCTCATTGTAGAAGACGAACCTTCGCTGCGCGAACTGATGCAGCGCACCCTCGCCGGCGAACGCCACGTGGTAGAAACGGCCGGCACGTACGCCCAGGCGGAAGAAAAACTGGGCACCTACCAATACGACTGCGTTCTGCTGGACATCATGCTGCCCGACGGCAACGGGCTGGACCTGCTCAAAGAACTCAAGGCACAAGGTCGCCGCGAAAACGTGATCATCCTCTCGGCCAAAGACTCGATCGAGGACAAGATCCTCGGACTGGAGCAAGGCGCGGACGACTACCTGCCCAAACCTTTCCACCTGATGGAACTCTCGGCCCGTATCCGCAGCGTGGCCCGGCGCAGCCGCGGCGGCGGACAACGGGGCATCGTCGTGGGCAACGTCCACCTCGATCCGGAAAGTTTCCGGGTCGAAGTGAACGGCCGGGAAGTCCCCCTGCTGAAAAAGGAATTCGACATTCTGGCCTATTTCCTCCAGCGTCCGGGACACCTGGTCGACAAATCGGTACTGGCCGAAGCCGTCTGGGGCGACCACGCGGATCAGGCGGACAATTTCCATTTCGTCTATGCCCAGATGAAAAACCTGCGCCACAAACTCTCCGAAGCCGGAGCGAACATCGAGATCAAAGCCGTCTACGGCTTCGGGTACAAACTGATCGAAAACTCCCCCTCGTAACCTTCTCACCTTGCCATGAAACTCATCCTCCGCATCGCCCTGCGTCTTTCCGCCGTCCTGCTGCCCTTGCTGGCTCTTTGGGCCGGTTTGTTCTACTATGCGCTGATGGGGCGGATCCGCGAGGAGACGGACGATGCGCTGTGGGACTACTCGGAGCTGATCATCCAGCGGATGCTGGGCGGGGAACGCCTACCCCAACTCAACGAAGGCTCGAACAACAGCTATTCCATCACACCGGTAGATTCGCTCTACGCCAGCGCCCATCCCCGGCTGGAGTATTACGATGCCGAAGTCTATATCCCCGAAAAGGAAGAAACCGAACCCGCCCGGGTAATGACCACCCTCTTCCAGGACGAAGATGGGCTGTACTACGAACTGAAAGTAGCCACCCCCACCTTTGAAAAGGACGAACTGCTGGCGACCATCTTCGGCTGGATGATATTTCTGTACCTGGTCCTGCTTGTTACCGTGATCGGGATCACGATCCTGGTGTTCCATCGCAGCATGCGCCCGCTGTACGACCTGCTGAAGTGGCTGGACGACTACCGACCGGGCGGAAAGAACCGCCCGGTACCCAACCGGACCCACATCGAGGAGTTCCGCCGGCTCAACCTCGCCGCCCAACAGGCCGTCGATCGCTCCGAAGCTCTGTACCAACAGCAAAAACAATTCATCGGCAACGCCTCCCACGAACTGCAAACCCCGCTGGCCGTACTGAGCGGACGGCTGGAATGGCTGCTGGACCACACGGAACTCACCGAAGAACAAATGGGCGAAGTGTTGCAGATGCAGCGCACGCTCAAGCGCCTCTCCCGCCTGAACAAAACCCTGCTGCTGCTCACCAAGATCGACAACCACCAGTTCCCCGAAAGCACCACGGTAGACATCGCCTCTCTGGTGCGGGAACAGCAAGAACTCTACTGCGAGATTTTCTCCGCGCGAGACATTCACTGGAGCCTTTCCCTGCCGGAGACCTTCCCGGTACAGATGAACGAGTCGCTGGCCTCGGTGCTGGTAACCAACCTGATGAAGAACGCCTGCCTGCACAGCGAACCCGGTGCCGAGGTGCAAGTGCGCCTCGAAAACCGCACCCTGACCGTATCCAACCCGGGTGCCGCCCCCTTGGACCAGGAGCAAGTCTTCAAGCGTTTCTACCAAGGCGCCAAGAAAGAAGGTTCGAACGGACTGGGACTGGCGCTGGTAAAGGCCGTTGCGGACTATTACGGGCTTCCCATCGCCTACCGCTTTCTGGAGGGACGGCATTGTTTTTCGGTCTCATGGCCCTGAAACAAAGTTTTTCCCCCAGCCCCCGTCTCACCCTCGACCTTGTAAAGTGAATTCTTCCCCCCCGGCGGAACTTTCCCAAAGTTCCCGTGTCCGCCCGGGCTTTTGCGAAAGGGCGTTCTGCTAACCGATATTTATATCACCGAAGCCCCTCCCCGCCCCGAAAGGGAATGCCTTCTCCTTATAAAAAAGGGGTTGCAAAAACGGTGCAGGCAGCACTCGGAGGACTGTAAAAGGAGGAAAAGGGAAGAAAAAACAAAAAAAATTCATTTTTTTCGCCCGGAGGCCGAAAATTTCAAATCCGTTTCAAAATCCCTCCGGAACTTTGTGCCATCAAAAGAAAACAATTGTCCAACCAAAAAAAGAAAAAAACCATGAAAAAACTGATGATTCTCCTCGCTGGCTTGTTCCTTTGCTCCGCTCCGGTAGCTTACGCCGACAACGACAAACCCATCACGGTCGATCAACTGCCCGAAAAAGCACAGCAGTTCATCCGCCAGCACTTCCCCAATGAAAAGGTATCTTTGGCCAAATCCGAACGCGACTTCCTGGAAGTAACCTACGAAGTGATCTTCACCAGCGGCATGAAGGTCGAATTTACCAAAGACGGCCAGTGGAAAGATGTCGATTGCCGCTATGCAAGCGTTCCCAAGGGCATCGTTCCGGCACAGATCGCCCAGAAGGCTCAGGAACTCTATCCCGAGACAACCATTCGGCAGATCGACCGCGACAGCCGCGACTACGAAGTGAAGTTGTCCAACGGCCTGGAACTGACCTTCGACCTGAAGTTCAACCTGATCGACATCGACGACTAACCCCGACCGAGGAGGCCCCACGCCTCCCAAGACAAAAACCGAGGGGCTTTCCTTCCCAGGAAAGCCCCTCGGTTTTTGTCTTTCTGCCACCGAACAACTGTGCTGTTACGGGCGAAAGGCAGGTTCGTTTCTTATTCTTTCACCACCGGATCTTTCAACTTGGCAGCGGCGTAGTGGTTGAAGAAGTCGGCCTGGGAGTCGAATTCCAGCACTTTCTGATGGTCGTCCAGGGCGTTCTTGATCGCTTCCCGGGAATGGAAGCTGGAGTATTCCGAAAAGGCAAATCCGCGCAGGATGGGTTTGAAACCGTAGATATTGCGCAGGTGCTGAAGCACATACACCACTCCGTCCACGTCGTAAGCGTAGATCTTGTTGGGCTCGATGGCTTTGGGTTGTTTGAGTTCGATCATGTCGGTATCGTTTTTTGTTAGTGTATCCTGTCAAAAGAGGGACTAATTTACGCATTCTCCCCTGCAAAACCAAACGCAGTACGCAGTTTTTATTTTCCCCACCGACGAGCCATCGCCCCGAAGAATGCTTCGGAAACCTCCGAATGCTCCTTGCGGGGAATAAAGGCACGCTCTATGCAGACAGTACTATCCAACACTAAATAATAAGGCTCATTCAAACTGTCCGCCGGAAGCATCCAAGCAGAAATACGCTTGAGGATATGGGCATCAATCTTGTGGAGATCTTTGAACACCTGCATATCTCGCTGAATCGGGAAATCCGATACAACAAAACATTGACTGGAACGAGCCCCTCGGAAAAAATCCTTGGCCAACCTCATTTGCTGATCTACACAAGCCCCGCATTGAGACCCAGAATAACAAAACACTATGCCTCCCCCCTTCAGGACATCGACAAAACGTACCGTATCTCCGTTTTCATTCACTCCCTCGAGAGAAGGATCCAGACAAAGACCTTCCGTACGTAATTCCGCCTGGCGAACCCGCATATCCGCAGGATTTCCGGAAGACAAAAGGGCTATCTGTCCACGCAAAGCATCATTAACCATTCTCAAATCCCGAAAACGACAATAAATTCCATACAATAAACCGACAACCAACACGCCGATCGCCCCGAGCAAGAGGATAGAAAAGACCTGCCTTCTCATTCTTTTCCTTTCAAACGGAATAAAAACAATACCGGATTGTCTTCTTCTTTTACCGTAGACAATACTTCCTCGTATCGTTGCACCACACTTGCCTCCAAAACCTCGGGATACTTGGAAAACTGCTCCAACAAAAAGGAACGGGACGCAAGAAGACTGTACGCATCCCTCACGTGGACAATCCTGTCCCCTTGAGAAAACTTCAAACTGATATTTTCAAAGGGGAAAGCCGATATTTTTTCCGCGGCGACCGTCGTCTGTTCGCGTACATCATAGATCACGGTATAGGACTTCACCCCCAACTGCACACAAAAAAACAAGTAGTCTTCTGCATGGGATATGTACTCGGGAAATAAAATATACTTGTTTTTCAAGCCATTTTTCAGAATATAGCTCGCAGGTTGGTCAAAATATTCCGCCGGCAATTTTTTCCCGCAAAAATCCAACTGGTATCGAGGGGAAATGCCGGAATCGTCCACCGTGTACAATACGTCTTTTACATTGTCGTTCAAAAAACCCGTTCTGCCATCCGAGACATAAGCGTACGGCAGATGAAACAAAAGGGAGGACTGTATCGAAGGATCGAACGGAAGGTATTTTTGAAAATTCCCCCCGTCCTTATCGGTAGAAAACAGCAGATAATTGCCGGCTACGGGATGAGTCGCTCCCATATTCACGTAGTATATCCTACTTTCCGTCGTAAAGATCCCATAAAAAGACCAGTCCGGCGTTTTTATGGTTTTCACATACTCGCCCGACAAATCATATACCTGGACTTGTTTCCGATAGCTATCGGCCACATAGATATTTTCCTCGTCGACAAATGCATCCGTCATACTGGCGTATTCTTCCGGACCTACCCCATAGGCATGTAATTTCCCTGTACAACGCCCCTCCATGTCAAAAAAATAGACACTTTTTGATTGGGAATCGTAAATAAAGATCCGGTCTTGCCGGACAAAAATACGCTCTATCCGGCCAATAAGACATTCCCGATGTGTTTCCAACGGAACGATCACGACTCCCGATGGATCCAACTCATTCTTCAGATCATAGCTTTTCCCTGCCTTTGAGAGATCCACCACGATCTTCTGTTCGGCCGCCCCGGTGTGTTCGACCTCCTGTTTTCCTCCGCAAGAAAAAAACAGGAACGCCGAAAGACACCCCCAGGCCCATTTTTCAAATAGTTTCATCGTCTTCCAGGTATATTGTATAAAGTTTCTCACATGATAAATAAGAAAATCTTAAGCCCCCCTGCCGACCTGTTTCACGCCAAGGCAACACAAAAAACACGTCCCGGCAACGACTTCCCCCCACCTCCACAAGCGAATGCATAAACATACATTTATTTTCTTCTCTGTCAAAATGATTCGCCTGTTTTTTTCACAAACGGACACGCGAAAACGCCCCTTCCCTGTCCCGCCTTGCCGCAAGCAAGCGGCTCCCCACGGAAGGAGGACAACAAACGGATTTTTACCCCGAAAGGACTTGCCGGAAACGATTTTTTTGCCTACCTTTGCCACCGCTTTCGCTCTCGAAGGCGTAAGCATCAAACATTCATTCATTTAAAACATTTTTCAAATGTCAAACCATTACGAGACTGTTTTCATTTTAAATCCCGTTTTATCTGAGGATCAGATAAAGGAAGCAGTTAAAAAATTCGAGGACTACATTGTGGCCGCAGGCGGCGAGATAGTCAGCTACGAAAACTGGGGACTCAAGAAATTCGCTTACCCCATCGCCAACAAAAAGAGCGGTTTCTACCACCTGATGGAATTTACCGCACCGTCTTCGCTGGTGGCCGGCTTGGAGACCGAATACCGCCGCGACGAACGCGTGATGCGTTTCCTGACCGTTGCGCTGGACAAATACGGCGTGGCCTACGCCCAGCAGCGTCGCGAAAAACTCAAACAAAAGTACAACGCTTAATCCCCATCCGGTAAGAAAATGGAAAACGAGAACATCGAAAAACAGAACGCCGAAGCTCAGGCACAGGAAAAGAGCACCAGCGAGGTGCGCTACCTGACCCCCGTATCCATCGAATCGGGCAAACAGAAGAAATACTGCCGTTTCAAACGTCTGGGGATCAAATACATCGACTACAAAGACGCCGACTTCCTGCTCAAGTTCGTCAACGAACAGGGCAAGATTCTGCCGCGCCGTCTCACCGGAACGTCTGCCAAGTTCCAGAAGAAAATCGCCGCTGCCGTCAAGCGTGCCCGTCACCTGGCGCTGCTGCCCTACGTAGCCGATATGTTGAAGTAAAAACAGGAGGAAAAACAACATGGAAATCATACTGATAAAAGACGTCGAAAACCTCGGGTTCAAAGACGACGTGGTAACTGTCAAGAACGGCTACGGACGCAATTACCTCATTCCCCAGGGCATGGCCATCATCGCCACTCCTTCGGCCAAAAAACAGTTGGAGGAAACCCTGCGCCAGCGCGCCCACAAAGAGGCCAAGATCGTAGCGGAAGCCAATGCACTGGCCGAAACGCTCAAGAAAGCCGAACTCCGCCTGATGGCCAAAGCCGGAAAGACCGGAAAACTCTTCGGATCCATCACCACGGCCGACCTGGCCGAGGAGCTCTCCAAGATGGGCCACCTGATCGACAAGAAATACATCCAGATCTCCGGCGGGGCTGTCAAAGCTACCGGCAAATACACCGCCAAGATCCGTCTGCACCGCGACGTAGTGGCTTCGCTGGATTTCGAAGTCGCTGCCCTTGCAGAATAATCCGTTCGACAGAGCAACTTAAGCGAGCGTTCCGAGGCGAAAGCCTCGGAACGCTTCTTTTTTGCACGCCCCGCGGCACCCTACTCTTGATCCGGCCTCCCAAACCAACCTCGGAACGCTTCCCATCCCAAAATCCCGGCACTCGTCCAGATTTTCTCCGAGCAGCCAGCCAACCCACCGGCGGAAAAAGAGGTGAAGTGCCCCAAAAACGGCAAAAAAAGCTCGTCCGATAAACAGAAGACGGAAAAATCCCCGGCGAGGCTTTCCCATACCGGCGATTTTCGTATCTTTGGTTTGGATAGACTGCCCGTTCGGCAACCCCATCGAGAAAGAGTCCGAACGGACTCGGTATCTCCGGGTTGCGGAGCCTGACTTCGACTATCCCCAAAGTGCTATGAATGAAAAAGACTATCAGGAACTCTCGCTTCTTCTATCCGAAGGGCGGAAAAATATCGTCATCGTTACACACAAGAATCCCGACGGCGACGCGATCGGTTCGTCGCTCGGGCTGTGCCATATGCTCAACCGGGCGGGCCATCACGGCCAAGTGATCACGCCCAACGACTACCCGGGATTTCTCAAATGGCTGCCGGGCGACAAGACGGTGTGGCGTTTCGAGTGGACGCGCGAGAAGAGCTCCCGGGCCATTGCTGCGGCCGACATGATCTTCTGCCTGGATTTCAACGACTTTTCCCGCATCGAGGCTTTGGGGGAAGAAGTAGCCAAAAGCCCGGCGATGCGCATCCTGGTGGACCACCATATCGACCCGGCGATCCCGGCCCGGTACGTGTATTCCGACACGCAGCGCATTGCTACTTCGGAGATGGTCTATCTCTTGGCCGAGAAGACGGGGCTTCTTCCCCACTTGGACAAGGAGGGGGCTACGTGCCTCTACACAGGGATTCTGACCGATTCGGGGCAGTTTGCCTTTCCCAAGACTTCGGCCGGAACGCACCGCATCGTCGCTTCGCTGCTGGACCTGGGGGTGGACAACTACGAGGTCTACCGGCATATCTACATGAATTTCGCTCCTTCGCGGCTCATCCTGCTGGGCGAGGCTTTGTCCAATCTGCATTTCTACACCGATTGTGCAGCGGTGTGCATGACCCTGACCCAGGACGAACTGGATCGGGGCGGTTTTCACAAGGGCGATACCGAGGGGTTCGTCAATTACGGCCTGACCATGCGGAGGATCAACCTTTCGTGCATCTTTGTGGAAAACCGGGGCGAGGGCATCATCAAAGTGTCGCTGCGCTCCAAGGGACGTTTCTCGGTCAACGATATGGCGCGGGAATTCTTTTTTGGGGGCGGACATCTCAACGCTGCGGGAGGGCAGCTTCCCTATACCGACATGCAGCAGGCGGTGGCTACTTTCGAGCGGGCGGTAACGCAATACCGGCAGCAGATTCTTTCGTCCCTCGAAGAATGAGAAAACAATAACAAAAAGCATCCCCGTTAAGGGCGGGCAAGCGAGAGG
>ERZ779896.3202-NODE-3202-length-10249-cov-3.109770_pt1 | contig 10249 bp, 8 predicted proteins | sample MGYA00511067_ERZ779896 | MGnify/ENA primary metagenome ERZ779896 (study PRJEB29588, sample SAMEA2161597) | human gut metagenome | biome: human gut; feature: human-associated habitat; material: faeces | place: Denmark | collected 2008/2010 ...
TATCAGGTGTTGCAATCAACAATAACATCTTGACTTTGGATCCATTAACAGCGACTATTATTCGTTTAACCAATGCTCAGACACCAACTGAGGAAGTAGCTAAGCCTTCTGAGAAGACTGTGTCATTTGGTGGAAAAGAGACTGAGGTAACTAAAACAAGAGTCCAGACCTCAAGTCAAGAGGACCTTGTCGGAGATGCTGAGCTTGTTAACCATGGCAATGGTCAGGCTAAGACTGAAGCTAGTCGTCAAACTGATAAGCAACTGCCATCCACTGGTGAAAAGACAAATCGTGGACTCTTTGTAGCAGGTCTGCTAAGTATTCTTAGCCTAGGATTCCTTCGAAAACGTCGTCCAAAATAATAAGTAACAACAGGTTATTTCCTGTTGTTTTTCTTTTATTTAGAATCATTCTTATCTGCTCTTTAGAATAGTTCTTAAATAGCCTAAAACCGTTGACAGTGCTGGTTTCTTCTGTTAGTTTAGAATATGTTCTCTTACATATGAGAGACCATTATTGACTTATTATCGTTCGTTTTTCATTTAGAAAAAACAAACGATTCACATATATAACGACAAATGTCGAACACTATCTTGAAAATAGGAGACATTCATGAAAAAACTTAACAAACTTGGTGTTGTTCTTTTGGCATCAGGACTTTTATTGACGGCTTGTGCCAAATCTGGTAATTCAAGTAATTCTAGCTCATCTAGCTCATCTAGCTCAAAACTCACAGCTAGTGAGCAAAAACAATTGAAGCAGGCTACAAGTGATTACAAGACTTTCGTTGAAGGCGAAATCGATCAGCTTTTGAAAGATACTGAAGGATTCAGTGAAACCCTCAAGTCAGGAAATCTTGAAGAAGCCAAGAAACAATACCCATTGGTTCGTATGGCTTACGAACGTTCAGAACCAATTGCCGAAAGCTTTGGTGAGTCTGACGTGAAAATCGACTACCGTTTGGTTGATTACATGGACGAAAATAAATCAGAAGATGGCTGGTCAGGTTTCCACCGTATTGAACGTATCATGTGGCAAGACAACACGACCGATGGAACAGCTGCCTATGCAGATCAATTGGTCAACGATATCAAGGAACTCAAGGCTAAAATTGCAACTGTTAAAGTCACTCCAGATATCATGTTGACTGGAGCTGTAGACCTTCTTAACGAAGTTGCCACTCAAAAGATTACAGGTGAAGAAGAAGTCTTCTCGCACACTGATCTTTACGACTTCCGTGCCAATATTGAAGGGGCAGAAAAAATCTTTGAACTCTTCAAGCCATTGATCCAAAAGAAAGATGCTAAGCTTGTTAAGACTTTGGAAACAGAATTCAAGAATGTCAATGGTCTTTTAGACAAACACATGACTGATGAGAAAAACTATAAGTCTTATACAGATTTGAGTGAGGCAGATACTAAGGAATTGGCCGAAGCTGTAACTAAACTTGGTGAACCATTATCACAAATGGGTGTTATCCTAGATGGGAAATAAGAAAAATGACTGACGAAAAATTTTTAGATCAAAAAATGGACCGTCGTGAATTTCTTAAAAAAGCAGGTATTGGAGGGGCTGGGCTTGCGCTTGGTCTTTCTGGTGCATCTGCTTTTTTCGCTAATCAGGATAGTTCAACAAAAAAAGCCCTTGATGGGGATGAAGATATTAGCTTCTTTGGTAAGCATCAGGCTGGGATTACGACTCCCATGCAGAAGGCTTGCTACTTGGTGGTGTTAGATCTTCACACGACGGACAAAAAAGAAGTCATCCAGCTCTTTAAAGACTGGACTGATTATAGTAGTAAATTAGTCGAAGGAGAATTGGTCAAAAAAGATGGTTCCAATGCCCTCTTGCCACCAACAGATACAGGTGAAACAGTGGGACTCAACCCCTATCGCTTGAGCCTGACTTTTGGTGTCTCGGCTGATTTTCTTAAAAAACTTGGTTTGGAATCTAAACGTCCTAAGCTCTTCCGTGATTTGCCTCCATTTCCAAAGGAGCAGTTACAGGACAAGTATACGGGTGGAGATATCGTTATTCAAGCCTGTGCGGATGATGAACAGGTAGCCTTTCATGCTGTTCGAAATCTGATCCGCAAAGGTCGTAATAAAATCACCATGAAGTGGAGCAAATCTGGTTTTGCAGCTATCGGAGACCGTAAGGAGACGCCGCGAAATCTCTTTGGTTTCAAGGACGGTACTGCCAATGTTACGACTGAAAAGGAATTCGACAAGGTTGTCTGGACTGATAGTAAAGATTGGATGAAGGGTGGTTCTTATATGGCTCTTCGTCTAGTACAGATGCACTTGGAGACTTGGGATCGTACCAATTTGCAGGAGCAGGAAAACACCTTTGGTCGCTATAAGGAATCAGGTGCTCCCTTTGGTAAGAAAGATGAGTTTGACGAAGTAGATCTCTCAAAACTACCAGTAGATTCGCATGTGCGTTTGGCTAAAGAAGTAGACCTTCCTATCTTACGTCGTTCCTATTCTTATTCTGATGGTATTGATGAGAGAACTGGCCAGTTTGATGCAGGATTGATTTTCATTGCCTACCAGAAGGATCCAGACCGTTTTGTCAAAATACAGACCAACCTTGGTGCTGTAGACAAGATGAATGAGTACATCACTCATATCGGAAGCGGGCTCTTTGCTTGCTTTGCTGGCGTGGAGAAAGGAGGCTATCTTGGTCAAGCACTCTTTGAATAAACTCCTCGTTTTGCTTGGACTTCTAGCTCTATTCTTGACCTATCCAGTTGCTGCTGAATCCTATAGTGATCTCTATATCAAAATCACAGATGCAACAACAGCTGTTCAAAATAAGGATCAAGTAAAAGCTAAGGAATTAGTCGGTGAGATTAAGACTGATTTCGAAACAAAAGAAAATCACGATTCCAAGGCTGGTAAAAAAGTTAGCAAGGCTCTTGATATTAAAGGTGACGTGACAGAAGAGGACCTAACCTCCATTTCGTCAGCCCTTCTTAAATTTGAGAAAGAGCAAAATCCTGTTGACTTGGATGCCGAAAAGGAAAAACTTGAGACCCGTCTCAATCCTTATTTCAAGAATTTACAGGATGCCATTACGGCCAAAGACCTGGCTGCAACACGCAAAACTTACAGTGAATTAAATAATGCTTGGACGCGAAATGAAGCTGTTGTCCGTGACCACAGTACTGCCTACTACGGCAAGATTGAGACGGCCATTTCACTTTTGCGAAGTAGCATTGAGACGGAGCCTACTGATTTCACCAGCATCCAGTCATCTTACGATGATCTCAAGGGTGGGATTGATGACTTTATCAAGGGTGTCCCTCTTGATAGCACAAGCTCAAGTTTAACCCTAAAAGATGGTATTAAGCTCTTGGAAAAGGCTCTAGGTCAATTCCAAGCAGGTGATGAAAAAACGGCTGCGGCAACTATGAAGAAGTTCATCACTATCTGGCCAACCATTGAAGGCGATGTAAGCACAACTAATCCAAGCCTTTATACGCGTGTGGAAAGTGAAACACCTGTTATCATGGTTAAGGGAAAAGAAAAAGCTTATCAGGACAAACTGCAAGCCTTGATCACAGACCTATCTGCTATTGATACAAGTGCTTCTTATAATGCCTTTGATGCCATGTTGATTCTCTTACGTGAAGGGGTTGAAGCCCTCCTCATTGTTATGGCCCTTGTGACAACTCTTAAGGCAGCCAAGATGCGTAAGGGACTCAAATGGGTTTATGGCGGAGCTATTGCTGGTGTTCTTGCCAGCGCAGTTATAGCTGTTATCTTACAAGTTGTCTTTCCAGCTGTGACCTCAGGGGCTAACCGTGAAATTATTGAAGGTGGCGTTGGTATCTTTGCAGTTGCGATGATGATTCTGATTGGAATTTGGCTCCACAGCAAGTCTTCAGTCAAACAGTGGAATGACTTTATGGACCGTAAGATGAAGACAGTGACGGCTACTGGAAGCTTTGTATCCATGTTTGCCCTCAGTTTCTTGGCTGTCTTCCGTGAAGGTGCCGAGACTATTCTTTTCTATGTCGGTATTGTCCCACGTATCACGACAGCTAATTTCTTGATTGGTATTGCTTTAGCCATTGCAGTTCTTGTTATTATTGCCGTTGCTATGACTAAAGCTAGTCACTATATTAAACCTCACCGCATTTTCTTTATTTTGACCTGGTTGATTTATGCCTTGGCCTTCAAGATGCTCGGTGTCAGCATTCATGCCCTTCAGTTGACTAATATGATGTCCAATCATTTGATTATTGGTTTCCCAACAATTGATTGGGCTGGTATCTATCCTAGCTGGGAAGTCCTAATTCCACAACTTATCTTTATTGTTATTATTGCCTTTGTAACGGTGAAACAGCATGGCAAGAAGTAAGGACGAGATGACCATTGTTGAGCATCTGGTGGAATTTCGAAGACGTTTTATTGCAGTAGTGATTTGCTTTTTCCTAGTTTTCTGTATCACTCTGTTGTTTGCCGGAGAGCTCTATGCTTATCTGACTAGAGGATTTAATAAGCCCTTATTGATTCTAGGACCTAACGATATTCTCTGGATTTACATTAACTTAGCCAGCCTTATGGCTTTTACAGTCACTTTGCCTTTTACCACCTACCAGATTTGGCAGTTTGTGAAACCTGGTTTGAGGGACAATGAAGCGCGTGCCATTTTTGCCTATATTCCAGCAACTTTTGTCTGTTTCGTATTGGGTCTTGCCTTTGGTTATTATTTCGTGAGTCCAGCTATCTTAGAAGTGCTTTTAAAACTAGGCGAGGGGCTCTTTAATACACAAATTACAGCACAGAACTACCTTAGTTTTTTACTGCATACGACAGTGCCTTTGGCTGTTCTCTTTGAACTTCCCGTAGTTGTGAGTTTCCTAACCTCTATAGGTATATTGACACCAGTATTTCTGACACGCTATAGACGCTATGCTTACTTTATTCTCTTGGTTTTGGCGGTCATTCTAACACCAGCTGACTTTATCAGTGACCTGGCCATGACGGCACCCTTAATCTTGCTTTATGAAGTTAGCGTAACTCTAAGTAAGTTCATTTATAAACTTAAACAAAGAAAATATAAAGATAAATAGAAAGGAGATTTCATGGGAATTCTACGTGATATCGGAGCCCCAGGACTTATCATTATTGTCCTAGGAGCCCTCCTCATATTTGGTCCTAAACGCTTGCCAGAACTCGGCCAATCCATCGGTAAAATGCTAGCTGAATTTAAAGCAGCTGTAAATAAGACTGATGAAGATAAAAAGGATCATGAGACTGAGAAGAAAGACTAGTTCCTAGATACTCTAGTTTCTTGACAATTCTAAGCTTTTATGACATAATACACTTGTATTGAATAGTAAGTCTATATCATAGGCAAGAAAAGACCCCAAGCTAACTTCCACATAAGCTCGGGGTCTTTTTTAGCACTATCTATCCTTGTTTAACCACTTGTCGATCAGACGAAGGATAACACCGACCACAATAGGTCCGATGATAGTTTTGAATAGTAAATCCATCATAGGCAAACTCACCTCCCTTCGTAGGCGGTGTCGAGGTGCCAAGGGATATTATATCATAGATTGTGAGAGTTGTTTAGTGAGTGTCAGGAAGTAAAAGTTAGAAGGTAGTTTGATCATGCCATACAAAAAATCAGCTCAAGAAGGCTGATTTTTTTATTTTACAAACTGATACGTTTTTCTGTCTCAGCGTCGAAGAAATGACCTTTTGCAACGCTGAAAGTAAGGTTTACTTTTTCACCTGGATTGTGGAAGTCACGCGCATCAACACGGGCAGCAAATTCAGTTTCTCCAAGTTTTAGGTAAAGCATTGTTTCTGCACCAAGAAGCTCTGAAACGACGACTTCAGCATCTACATTGGCATCTGGATATACTTCTTGAACGATTGGACGGCTTGAAACATCTTCAGGACGGATACCAAAGATAACTTCTTTGCCTTGATAACCTGTTTCTTTCAAGATTTTAGCTTGACCTTCAGAAATTGCAATATCCAAGCCTTCAGAGTTAGTGATACGGTTGCCATCAACCTTAACATTGAAGAAGTTCATAGCAGGACTTCCGATAAATCCAGCAACAAATTTGTTGGCTGGTTCATTGTAAAGTTCCTGAGGTGTACCAATTTGTTCGATACGACCGATAGTACCAGAACCATCAGGATTTTTAGTAGAACTCATGATAACGATACGGTCAGCAAGAGTCATGGCTTCTGTTTGGTCGTGAGTAACATAGATGGTTGTTGCGCCAATATTACGAGTAATTTTAGCAATTTCAGCACGCATAGTGACACGAAGTTTAGCATCCAAGTTTGAGAGAGGTTCATCCATGAGGAAGACTTTAGCATCACGAACGATGGCACGTCCCATAGCTACACGTTGACGTTGACCACCAGAAAGGTCTGCCGGCTTACGATCTAAGAACTCAGTCAAACCAAGGCTAGCAGCAGCTTCACGCACACGTTTGTCGATATCGTCTTTTTTATATTTACGAAGTTTAAGACCAAAGGCCATATTTTCATAAACAGTCATGTGAGGGTAAAGTGCATAGTTTTGGAATACCATGGCAATGTCACGATCTTTTGGTGATTTGTCATTAACCACTTCACCATCGATATAGAGTTTACCTTCTGTGATTTCTTCGAGACCAGCAACCATACGGAGAGTTGTTGATTTACCACATCCTGAAGGACCTACGAAAACGATGAATTCCTTGTCTTTGATATCGATACTGAAATCTTCGACAGAGTAGTGAGTTGCATTTGGGTATTTTTTGTAAATTTTATCCAGTTTAAGAGTTGTCATATCATTTATCCTTTATTATTTAACTGATCCGCCGGTTACACCTTCAACATAGTATTTCTGCATGAAGATAAAGAGAAGGGTGATTGGGATGGCGATGATAATAGCACCTGCGGTAAATGGAAGGAACCATTCATTGATAGCGTCTTGGTTAAGCATTTGATAGAGTCCAAGGGCAACCGTATATTTATCTTTAACGTCACCGAGGATAACAGATGCAAAGATGAAGTCTACCCAAGGTCCCATGAAGGCCATGAGGGCAGTGTAGACGATGATTGGTTTAGAAAGTGGCAAGGTAATCTTAGTGAAGATTTGAAGACGAGTTGCGCCATCAATCATTGCTGATTCATCCAATGAGTAAGGAATGGTATCAAAGAAACCTTTCGCAATGTAGAAACCTAGTGCAGCCCCAGCAGAATAAACCAAAACCAAAGATGTCAAGGTTTGTGTCAAATTGAGGGCCTTCAAAATGTAGTAGACCGCAATCATTGACATGAATCCAGGGAACATGTTAAGTACAAGTGCCAATTTCAAGAAGCCATTTCTGTGTTTGAATTTAATACGGCTAAGTGAGTAGGCCATCCCTACGGTAATCAAAGTTGAGAGGATACATGTACATGTGGCAACGATGAAAGTATTGATGAACCATTTTCCGAATGGATAAGCATCGCTGGTAAACAGTTTAATGTAGTTATTAAATGTGTAAGTCTTAGGGAAGAAGTAAGGCACCGCATTAGCTCCTTCACCACGGAAACTTGTAAGGAAGATCCAGATAATAGGAATCAACCAGATAACAGCTAGAACTGTCAATAGAATATAAGTACCAGTTAGGTAAAGATTTTTCTTACGTTTCATTATTTAGCAGCCCCTTCCTTGAATGAAGATGATCTTGTGTAGGCCAAGAGACTGAATGTTGCAGAGATGGCGAAAATCAAGATACCGATAACAGATGCCAAGTTGTAGTCTTTAGCGCTAACAGTCAGTTTGTAGAGCCAAGTTACCAAGAGGTCAGTTGAACCCGCTTGATAGTATTCAGAATTTTTAGGTCCACCACCAGTAAGGAAGTAGATAACGTTGAAGTTATTGATATTACCGATGAATTGTTGAATCAATGATGGTGCCATAATCAAGAGAATTTGTGGGAAAGTGATACTCTTGAAAATTTGGAATTTACTTGCTCCATCAATTTCAGCTGCTTCAATCTGCTCAGTTGGCAAGTTCATGATGATACCAGTTGCGACCAACATTGTGAATGGAATACCAATCCACATATTAACAAAGATAATAGAGAACTTAGCCCAGAGAGGGTCAGTCAAGAATGGAATTGGTCCATTAGTGAGATGCAAGGTTTGAAGCAAACCATTCAAAGGACCATGGTCATTAAGGAAGTTACGCATCAAAAGAAGGGATACGAACTGAGGAACGGCGATAGTGATAACAAAGAGTGTACGCCATACTTTCTTGAATTTAAGCCCCTTAGTGTTGAGCAAGAGAGCAAGGACAATACCGAAGAAGAAAGTTGTTGCTGTTGCAGCAACTGCCCAAATCAAGGTCCATGTCAAAAGTGGGAAGAAAGTACCAGCCATACGACCTTGTAAAACTTCACCAAAACTTGAGAAACCAACCCAGTCAAAGAGTGATTTAGGTGCTGGGTGATTGTGGTCAAAGTTAGTAAAGGCCAAACAGATCATGTAGATCAAAGGCAAGATTGTGAAGAGCAAAACTCCAATCAATGGGACAGTCATAAGCCCCATGTGGAAACGACCATCAGCCAAGGTCTTGAAGTCTTCAATGAAGTTAGGAACTTTACGTCCAGACTGTTTGAGAGCCATGAGATGACGAGCACTCTTAAGATTACACCAGTAAATATAAGCGAAGACTGCACAGAAGATTAATGATGCAAGTCCAAAAATCAACAAGAGCATAGAGTTATCTCCAGCGACCTGAACAGTAAGCTTAACCCCATTAACCTCTTTAATAGCTTCACCCTGTTCTTGAGTCCCCAAGGTAATCATACCTTTAAGTGCAGGGATGATTTGAATAACGAAGGCTACTAAGAAGGCAATCTCAGAAAGGAGGAAGAGCAAGCCCTTGGTGAACTGTTTGTTGACCAAGTTTGCCAATCCCATTACCAGAAAGGATAATTTGACATCCCATGTACCTTCTTTGAAGACCTGGCGCATAGGAGTTGTGTCGTAGATTGTTTGTGACATAGATATCTCCTCAGATAAATGTTTAATTAGTGATAGATAAAGAGGCTAGGAACTTGACCTGCCTCTTTACCTTCTCATAGTTAGGATTCTTATTTAGCTGCTGCCAAATCTTTATCAAATTGTTGTAATTTAGTAAGGAATTGGTCTTCCTTGATTTTACCGTTATATGCATCACTCATAAGAGCAGCACTTTCAGTCCAGAAGACTGACATTTGACTAAGTTTAGGCATAACAGTTGTGTACTGATCAGATGAACCCATAGTAATTACAGCTTGTGCAAGTGCATCCTTTTGAACAGCTTCAGAAGCTTGAACTTCTTTGTTAGCTGGGATGATGTGACGGTCTTCATTAGTGAATTGGTTATTTTGACTGTCTTTGCTTGTCAAAGCTTGTGCCAATTGGTAAGAAGCAGCGATACGTTCTGCGTTACCTTTAGATGGTGTTTGGTTAACTGCGTAAAGTTTAACACCCATGAAGGCTTTTTGTTGAACGTCTTGACCACCGATATTAACTGTTGGGTAAACAGCAACACCAAGATTGTCTTTACCAACAGCTTTAGCAGCTGCAGCGTAGTCCCATGGTCCTGATTGGAAAGCATCAACAGAACCATCTTCGAATTTAGCCATCATATTAGCTGAATCGACATTAACAAATCCTTTATTGTCTTTTTGAGCTGCGATAAACTTAAGAACATTCACACCAGCTTCGTTACCCCAGTTAGTACCTTTCACATCTTCACCGTTAGGACCAAAGAGTGTGTCACCAACTGAAAGGAAGAGAGGAGCAGTTACATAAGCGTTAACTTCTTTCAAGTTGCTACCAAATTTAGCTTTAGAAGTAATTGTTTCATAAGATTTCACATCTTCTTCATTAAGTTTAGATTTGTTGTAGTATGTAACTTGAGTTTCGATACCGTATGGGAAGGCGTAAGTTTTACCTTTGTATTGAGCACCTACAGCAGCTTGTTCAGTATCTTGCTCAGCAATTTCTTTTGAGTATTGCTCTGGGATTTCTTGGATAGCTCCAGCGTCTACCAATTTACCGAGTTGGTCATGTGGAAGTGAGAAGACATCTGCAGCAGTAGAAGCGTCCTTAGTCAAGTTTTCTTGAGCATTTGGATCTTCCATTTCAACCATATCAACTTTGTAACCAGATTTCTTTTCAAACTGTGCTACTGTATCTGAGTAAGATTTCTTAGCACCAGTTGGTACCCAAAGTTTCAAAGTCTTGCT
>ERZ779896.3206-NODE-3206-length-10246-cov-2.648906_pt1 | contig 10246 bp, 9 predicted proteins | sample MGYA00511067_ERZ779896 | MGnify/ENA primary metagenome ERZ779896 (study PRJEB29588, sample SAMEA2161597) | human gut metagenome | biome: human gut; feature: human-associated habitat; material: faeces | place: Denmark | collected 2008/2010 ...
AAACGCCCCCTCGATATGGCAAATATCCTCGCGCGAAGGATTGGCCACCACCGAAATAATATCGAAACGCACCTCGCAGGAAAGGCCCCGCTCCCGCAAGTACAAATCGGCTGCTGCAATCATCCGGCGCTGTTTCTTCACATCGACCGCCTGCTGGGGCGCCGCAAAAAGGTCGGTAGAGCGCGTCTTGACCTCCACCCACACCAACAGATCGCCCCGTTGCGCCACGATGTCTATCTCGATCCCTCCGATCCGAAGCCGGCGTTCGAGCACCCGGTAACCCTGCCGGCGAAGGTACTCTGCCGCCAAGTCCTCTCCGCGCACACCCAAACGATAGGCCAGGGAAACCTCTCCCTCTCCCTCTCCCTCGCCCTTGCCTTTTCTCTGCCCGCTCATCGTTTGAAAACGTTTTTCATCCCCGCTACCGACAAACGCGCCGCCAGGTAACCCAGCAGAGCGATCGTCGCCAGAACGATCGCTCCATTGACTACGGTAAGGCGCACAGGATACGGCACCTGCATGCTTCCCTCGATCATCACCAAGTGGTAGCGCGCCTGAAGCCATACCAGCAGCACCGCCAATGCCAGCCCCACGACAGCCCCCACCGCGACGATCCACATGCCCTCGCGCACGAAAATCCCGCGAAGCATCGCGCGATCGGCACCCAAGGCCCACATCGTGCGGATATTTTCCCGTTTGTCCAGGATGAGCATCACCACCGACCCTACCACATTGAACAGCGCGATGGCGATCACCAATGTAAAGACAAAATACAACACCAGATTCTCGGTGTTCATGATCTTGTAGTACGCCTCCTTGTTCTGTACCGCCGTACGCACGCGGTAGTCGGGTCCCAGCTCACGGGCGAGCGCTTCCGCTACCTTCCCGGCATAGGCCCCTTCCTTCAGGCGCACCTCGACTCCCGAAGCCTGCTCCGCGCTGCGGTGCAACAAGTGCCGGGCAAAATCCAGATCGACGAACAAGTACATTCCGTCGTAATCCTTGTGCGAAAACACCCCGGCCGTCCAGGTGTCCGCCCGGGAAAACGAATTTTCGGGCACCAGCGAAAGATTTCCTCCTCCCGAAAGCACGTACACGCGCAGAGGCGTCGGCTCCTGGGCCGCTCCCATGCCCAGACGATACGCCATCGATATTCCCACCACGTGCCACGCCGTGTCCGAACGCTCCTGGGAGGGCAACCATCCCCCGGCTACCAGAACGCTATCTACCCCGATCACCTCGGGATACGCCCGGTCCACGCCCTTGAGTACCGCGATGGACTCCTGCCCGGCAAAGGAGACGAACACCTTTTCTTCCAATACGGCCGAGACCGCCTCGACCCCTTCGGTGCTCACGATCCGGGATACCCAGGCCGAATCGGCCGAAAGGACTTTCCCCTTGGCCGGACGAACGGTCAAGTCGGCATCGAACGCATTGAGAAAGTCGGTATTGAACGTGCGCAGGCCCGAAAATACGGACAACACCACGAACATCGCAAACACCGACACCGCCACCCCGAAGGTCGCCACGGCCGTGATGATCCCTACGGCCGACGTCTTCTTTCGGGTGCGAAAATACCGCTGCGCTACAAACCAGGCAAAAGACATTCTCTTGGCTCTTTTCCGCTGTTCACTTCTCCCTCCTCATTCCGGGGCAACCTCATCGGGAGAAGCCCTCCCCGAGGGAGAAAACCTTGTGCTATTTTCTGATAGGGTTCTCCCCTTCGCCCCGCAACTCGCGGTCGATGGCCTCGATATAATCGAGCGAATCGTCGTCGAAGAATTCCAATTCGGGAATCTTGCGCACCTGATGCCGGATACGGTTGCCCAATTCGCCGCGGAAACGGGGCGTCTGCTCCCGTAGTTCGGCCAGAAGTCCCGCCTTGTCCTTTACCGGGAACAGGCTCACCCGCACCCGTGCCAAAGACAAATCGGAGGTCACCGCCACGCGGGTTACGCTCACCAGTATACCCGGCTTGTTCTCCTTGGCCCACCGCCGCAGGATATCCGAAAGTTCCTCGGTAAGCAGGCTTTCTATCTTTTTCAAACGTACACTGTCCATCGTCTTGTCGATCTGTTTTTTTATCCTGCCGGGCGCACGGAAAGGGAATTTCCCCCTCCCCTTTCCGCTGTCGGAAAAACGTACCAACCCGGAGAAACAAAGGTAGTGAAAGGCGAGCGCACCGCCAAAGACGGAAACGCAGTTTTCGTTTTCTGCGGTGCCGAGCCGCATCCTACCTTATCAAAAGGTAGTGAAAGGAGGGCGCACCGCATCCCGCCTCACCCCCTCTTTTTCCGAAAGAAGTGTTACCTTTGCCTGTTGCCAAGGCGTTGTCCGCAACGCCTGCCACGAATCGTAAACCACAATATCCTTCTGTCATGGACATAAAAAATTCGCAACTGGCGGTTGACCGCTGGATAAAAGAACACGGGGTGCGCTACTTCGACCCCCTGACCAACATGGCGCTGCTCACCGAAGAGACTGGCGAAGTGGCACGCATCATCGCCCGGCGGTACGGCCAGCAGAGCGAGAAGGAATCCGACAAGGCAAAAGACCTGGGCGAAGAATTGGCCGATGTGGTCTTCGTCGCCCTGTGCCTGGCCAACCAGACGGGCATCGACCTGCAAGAAGCCTTCGACCGCAAACTGGAGCTGAAAACCCGGCGCGATCACGACCGCCATCACAACAATCCCAAACTGCAAGAATAATTTCTCCCCGCAGAGCCAACACGATGATAGACCGCAGCGCGATCGAAGACCTGGAACTGGAAAAGGTCAAAACAGCCATCGCCCAACGGTGCCGCACCGCAAAGGGTTCGGCCCTGGCGCTTCGCATCGGCCCGTACAATCACTACGGGGCGCTGAACCGCGAATTGAAACAGACCGACGAATACCTCTGTGCCCTCAAAGGCGGAGGGGGCTTTCCCGATCTGACCTTCGAAGCGGCCGACGAAGACCTCCGGCTGTTGGCCGTGGAAAACTCCGTCCTGTCCGAAACGTCCCTGCTGCGGCTGGCCGACATCTCGGGCAAGGTAAACGATCTGATCGACTACCTAAACCAGTACCGGGACTACTTCCCCTTCATCGGGCAGAAACTGCGCTACGTCTATCGCACCGAAGGGGTTACCGCTCCGGTAGCGCGCGCCATCGACCCGGAAGGGAGCGTACGCGACGAGGCTTCCCCGGAGCTGAAAAGCATCCGGATGCGCATCGGGGCCATCCGCGGCTCGATCGACAAGTTTTTCCAGATGGAAATGGCCCGCTGCCGCGCCGAAGGCCTGCTGGACGAGATTGGCGAATCGGTGATCGACCACCGCCGGGTGTTGGCCGTATCGGCCGCCTCGCGCCGGAAGGTGCGCGGACAGGCCCTGGGGACCTCCCGCACCGGTAGCATCATTTTCATCGAACCGGAAGCCACCGTACGCCTCTCGCGCGAGATGGCCGCCGCCCAGGAGGAAGAAAAAGAGGAAATCCTGCGCATCCTCCGCGCCCTCTCCGACGAGATCCGCCCCTATGCGGAATTGCTCACCGCCAGCCAAAAACTGCTCACCGAGATGGACCTCTTGCAGGCCAAAGCGCACTACGCCCTGGAGATCGGGGCCTGCCTGCCCGCCCTCGACAAAAAGGGGCGGATCCACCTGCGCGAAGCCTACCACCCCATCCTGCTGCTGCAGAACAAAGCCCAAGGTTTGCCCACCTTTCCACAGGACATCGAGCTGAATCCCGAACAGCGCATCATCGCCATCTCGGGGCCCAATGCCGGAGGAAAGAGCATCACCCTGAAGACGGTCGGCCTGCTCCAACTCATGTTCCAGTGCGGGCTGCTGGTGCCGGTGCATCTTTCGAGCACGATGAGTCTGTTCGAACACATCCTCACCGACATCGGCGACAACCAATCCATCGAAAATCACCTGTCCACCTACTCCTACCGGCTGAAGAAGATGGCGCAATTCCTGCGCACGTGCGACGACCGCACCCTGTTCCTGATCGACGAATTCGGCACCGGTTCCGACCCCGATCTGGGTGGTGCCCTGGCGGCGGTGTTCCTTGAGGAGTTTTACAACCGGGGAGCCTATGGAGTGCTCACCACCCACTACACCAACATCAAACTGCTGGTGGAAAATCTCCCGCAGGCCATCAACGCTTCAATGCTGTTCGACGAAAAGACCCTCAAGCCGCTCTACAAACTCTACGTGGGGCAGGCCGGGAGTTCCTTCACCTTTGAAGTGGCGCTGATGAACGGCATCCCCCGCGAGCTGATCAAACGGGCCAAAACGCGGGTGGAGCACGACAAGATCGTACTGGACCGCACCATCGCCGCCCTGCAAAAAGAAAAATCGAACATCCTCGAACAGAGCCGCAACCTATCCTCGGCCCGCGCCAAGGCCGACGCCACCTCCGAAGCCCTGGAAAAGACCAACGAAAAGATCCAGGCCAAACTCGTCGCCTACCAGGAACTCTTCGACCACAACACCCGACGCATCCAGCTCGGACGCCGCATCGAGGCCCTTACCGACGCTTATTTCTTCAAGAAACAGACCAAGAAAGCGGTCGTAGCGGAACTGACCAAACTCATCGAGACGGAGACTGCCCGCAGAGCCGAAAAAGCAGCCGAACTGCTCAAGGCACAGGAGAAACAGGCCGCCGAAAAAAAGAAAAAGAAGACCGCCGAAGAAAAAACGGTCCCCACCCCCACTGCTTCGCCCGACCCGGCCAAAGAAATCTCCCGCGCCCAAGCCGCCGCCCGCAAAGCCTTGCAGGCTCAGAAAAAAGAAGAGGAAAAACGCCTTTGCGAAGCCGAGAAACAGATCGAGCAGGAGATCGCCCCCATCCGCGAACAAAAAGCCGAGGAATTGGCCGCCCTTCGGCAACAGCAGCAACAGCCCGTCCTCCATCTCCCCATCGCGCCCGGAGACCGGGTACGGCTTGCCGGCGGCTACTCGGTCGGGACGGTCGATCGCCTCGAGAAAGGCATTGCCTACATCGACTACGGCTGGTTCATCACCCAGGCCCCGATCGCGGAACTGGAACTGGTGGAGAAAAAGAAACAGGGCAAAAAGTAATTTTCCCCTTTCTGCCCTTCCGCCTGCCGACCTGCCCCTGTTTCCGCACAGACCTAGACAGCCCCTTCCCGCAGGCAGAGAGGTTCCCTCGGAGCGAGTCCCTCACAACACTTCGTGCCAGAGGTGGCAGTACGGCGTATTCCCCGTCTTGTCGTAATAATGCCGATGGTAGTCCTGCTGCTCGGGATAAAACACGTCCAAGGGCCGAAGCTGCGTTACCGGGCGGTAACCTTTTTCCCGAAGTTCGTCCAAGACCTGCTCCGCCTGGTGCTTCTGCTCCAGATCGGTGTAAAAAATAGCCGAACGGTACTGAGGGCCTATATCCGGTCCCTGTCCGTCTGCCTGTTCAAAGTCGAAGGTATTGAAATACTGCCGCAGCACTTGCCGGTAAGAGACCTTGGCAGGGTCGAATACCACGCGGACGCACTCCAGATGGCCCGTCCCTCCGGTTTTCACTTCCTGGTACGAGGGTTGGCGCAACCATCCTCCGGCATAGCCTACCTCGGTGGACAAGACCCCTTCCAAACGCGAAAGCCAATACTCCGTTCCCCAGAAACAGCCCGAGGCAAGTACCGCCACCTCCGTAGGGGAGGCTTCCGCGCGAGGGTCCATTTGCGGTACGAAGACCATCGACATCGAATTGATGCAATACCGGGTATTCCGTTCCGTCCAGCCTTCTCCGGAGAACACGTGGCCCAGATGCGCCCCGCAGGCTGCGCAGACACATTCGGTGCGCACTCCGTCCGCGTCGGGGAGTTCGCGCACTGCACCGGGGATCGCCGCATCGAAAGCCGGCCAGCCGCAATGCGCGTCGAACTTGTCCTGCGAGCGGTACAATGCTGCCCCGCAGCGGCGACAATGATACGTCCCGGGGGCGAACAGATCGACATACTTCCCGGTAAAGGGAACTTCGGTGGCTTTGTGTTCGATGACTTGCTGCTCCAGGGGAGTCAGCGGCTCGGTGGCAGGTTTCATGGCGGTTCCGGTTTTTACAGTTTTTTCATTCTTCCTTTCAGCTTCTTTCACAAGCAAGTCCTTCTGCAAGAGAGGGTCGGGAAATATTTTCAGCCCCTTGTCCGGCGGAGGAAAAAATATTTTTTCCGCAGGGTGTAACTTTTTGGCGATTCCCCCGGTCTAATGTAGCAGAAAAAGGCAATAAAAACTGTGAAGATGATAAAAATGATGAAAACGATGAAAACATTTCTTTTTACCCTCCTGGCGCTTCTGTGCGGAGTCGGAGTCCGGGCGCAGGACCAGGCGATGCTGGACTCTCTGCAGACGTTGATAAATCAGGCCGACGGAGCCTTGGGCGAGAAAAATTTCCGGAAGGCAGTCTGCCTGTACAACGAACTGATCTCCACCTGCCAGGCGCAGGACGAGAAAACCCTCCCTGCGCAGATCCGGAAAACAGTCCAGGCGCATTGCTACTACAACCTGGCATGCATCTACAGTCTGTCCGATAGAAAGGAAGCGGCCTTGAACGCCTTCCAGAATGCGGTGAACGCCGGCTATCGGGACTATCTGTGGGCCAGCCGGGATTCCGATCTGCGCAACATCCAGAGCGAGACTTTCTTTCGGGAACTGATCCGAAAACTCGAAAAGAAATACAACTACGTGGAGATACTCAAAAACGCAGGAGGTTACACGGGCGATGAGGAGACAGCCTCCCGGCCGGAATTCACCTATCTCCCTGCGAACGATCCCCGACTGGTCGCCCTGCGGGAGACGCTGAACCTGGATTCCATCGCGGGAGACGGCGACGAGATTTCCCGGATCAAAAACCTGTGCCTGTGGTTGCACAACACCGTACGCCACGATGGTTCTTCGCGCAACCCGACGGAGAAAAACACCCTGGCGATGCTCGAGCTATGCCGGAAGGAAAACCGGGGGGTCAATTGCCGGATGCTGGCCACGATGCTCAACGAATGCTATCTGGCCCTGGGTTTCAAGTCGCGTTTCGTCACCTGCCTCCCTCAGGACGAGGACGACCCGGACTGCCACGTGGTAACCATCGTCTGGAGCGATACGCTGGGAAAATGGATCATGGCCGACCCCTCGTTCTACGCGTTCTTCCAGGACAAGCAAGGGAAGTTGCTGGGCATCCAGGAGGCGCGTGAGAGAATGATCGAAGGAAAGCCGGTGTATGTAAACCCCGAAATAAACTGGAACGGGAATCCCCGCAGCCAGGAGGAACACCTGAATTACATGGCCAAAAACTTCTACTGGTTCTCCTGCCCGGCGGCCTCGACCTACGATACGGAGACCCCCCAGGAGGGCAAATCGGTGCAGTACGTAAGTCTCGTTCCGAGCGGCTTCACCCCATGGAATGCTTCCCTGGGCAGCTTTACGAGCTGCGACCCGGATTACTTCTGGGCAAAGCCTCAGTAAGACTGTCATTCTCCGGGGTCGGAAAAACTTCTCCCCGCTGTTGCCCGACAACGCCCCGTGCCGTACCTTTGCACTCGACGAAACGAGTTCTTGCAAAGACAAGTTCTCTTTTTTCTTTTTTCAAGAAAAAAAACCGTGGAACGGTACAAGGAAATCTCGGATCTGCTGCTCGAACTGGCCACCACCCTGACGGCCTGCGGTTCGCACACATCCCGCATCGTGCGCAATGTCAATCGCGCCGCACAGTGCTTCGGATGCTCCACCGACATTACCCTGTTCCAAAAAAACATCACCATGACCCTGCGGGACAACCGCGACGGAGAGATCCGCCTGACGGCCGTCAAAAAGATCACCCCGCGTCCCATCGATTTTCGCATCGTTTCCTCGATCAGTTCCCTGACCTGGTATGCGTACGATAACCTCATCTCGATCGAGGAATTCCGCCGCCGATTCGACGAAATCGTCCATCGTCCCCGGTATGCCACCTTGCCCGTTACGCTATTGGTGGGGATAGCCAACGCCTGTTTTTGCCGGATCTTTACCGGCGATCCCCTTTCCATGCTGCTGGTACTGGTCGGAACACTCGTCGGATTTTCCGCCCGCAGCTACCTGACCCGCCAAAAGACCAATGCGCTGGTGGTTTTCATCATCAGCGCCTTTCTTTCCTCGTTTGTCGTGGGGGCAGCCGTTCAGTTGGGCGTGCCGACCCAGACAGCCCACGTGGCCATCGGATCGAGCGTACTGTTCCTCATTCCCGGAGTCCCGCTGATGAACGGTGTAATCGACGTGCTGGAAGGACACGTGCTGGCGGGTATCTCACGTCTGATCACCGCCACCGTATCGATCGTGTGCATCACCATCGGGCTTTCGATAAGTCTTCTATTATTGGGCATCAGCGAACTATGAACTTTCTGACCGAAATCGCACTGGACGGACTTCTCTCGGCTGTAGCTGCAGCCGGATTTGCCGTCATCTCCAACCCGCCGCGGAAGGCCGTTTACCTCTCGGCGCTGCTGGCGGCCATCGGACATTCGCTGCGCTATTTCCTGATCCAGACCACCGAGATAGACATCGTAACGGCTACGTTCATCGCCACCTTTACCATCGGGATGATGACCATCTTCTTTGCCAAACTGATCCACTGCCCGCCGGAAGTCTTTTCTTTTCCTTCGCTCCTGCCGATGATCCCCGGGATGTATGCCTACAAGACCTTCATGTCGCTGATGTACTTCATCCGGGCCGACGATCCCTTGGCCATGCAAGCCGCCATGCTCGAAATCCTTCACAACGGGGCCCTGACCGTATCCATCCTCTTTGCGCTGGTACTGGGAGTTTCCTTGCCGCTTTTCATCTTCCACCGGCAATCGTTCCTGATGACGCGCATCATGCACAACCGGCACCGCGCCTGAAAAAGCGAAAAGGGGGCCTTATCCCACCACCCCGCCGAGCATATTGAGCAGGATGATCGCAAAAACGATGCAGGTGATCACCACGTACAGGTAGTCCCGCTCGAAAAGAAAAGCGAAAATCGAACAATACGCGCAACACCGGAGTAGCCAGCAGCACGACTACCCCTGTCTGGACGATAGCCAAAGGTTCCAAGGCTTTTAGCCCCATCCAGATGCCGGAGAGGCTGCGGTACATCGGCGGAGCCCCTTCGAAAGTGGAGAAATCGGCCTGTGTCCCGCCATAGCGCATTATGTACAGCACGCCCCCCACCAGACAAATGGCGCAAGCTGTCAATACGCCCACGCGCAACATATACCCTATCGCCAATTCCATCGCCCGGGGGGACGAGGCGATACTTTTTATCGGATTTTTCATAGCTTGCCCGAGATTCCGTTGTATATCATTTCCAAAGCTACGGCCGTGATCACCACGCTGAAAAGGATGCGCAAAGAGCGCACCTTGGCTCGCATCAACACCTTCGAACCCACGAACGCCCCGATGAGCACCCCCACTACGATGGGCATGGCGATCACCGGGTCGATGTATCCGCGCTGAAGATACACCACCGCACTGGCCGCCGCTGTTACCCCGATCATGAAGTTGCTCGTGGTGGTGGAAACCTTGAAGGGGACTTTCATCGCCATGTCCATCGCCACGACTTTCAGTGCGCCCGATCCGATGCCCAGCAAGCCGGAAGTGATCCCGGCCACGGTCATCATCAGATAGCCGCCCACTACGTTGCGAACTTTGTAGAACACCGTTCCCTCGGGTGTGGGATAAGATCCATTGAGCCGCAAGGCCGTAGCCAGCGGGCTGTCTTTCTGCTTCGAAGTATCATGCTCGACATGCTTGCGCAGGGACATCACCGCCGAGAAGATGAGCATGATCCCGAAGAGTACCGCCACCACCGTGGTGGGTGTGTACACCGCGATCAACGCCCCCAGTACGGCACCGGTAGTAGTGCCGATCTCCAGGAACATCCCGATCCGCACATTGGTAATGCCCTCGCGGATATAGGCCGAAGCCGCCCCCGAGGAATTGGCGATCGAGGAGACCAGCGCTGCACCGACCGCATAACGAATGTCCACCCCCAGTGCCAAAGTCAGCAGCGGAATGACCACCATCCCGCCTCCCAAGCCCGTGAGCGAACCCAGAAAGCCGGCCAGGACAGCTCCCAGGAGAAGAATTGCGATAAAAAGGGAAACATCCATACACTTATCCGTTGAAAATCGGCGCAAAGGTACGCAAAACCGGTCAATCCACTTCGAAAAGCCCGGCCGAAATCCCGTCGGTAAAAAACCATCCCGCCCGTGTAATGCGCAGCGCCACATCGACCACCTCGAGTTG